>Ga0307379_10002064_pt1 | contig 30341 bp, 28 predicted proteins | sample UN2MG_FD_202237 | JGI IMG/M metagenome (GOLD analysis project Ga0307379, IMG submission 202237) | Soil microbial communities from Risofladan, Vaasa, Finland - UN-2 | ecosystem: Environmental > Terrestrial > Soil > Coastal area > Acid sulfate soil | place: Finland: Risofladan, Vaasa | collected...
CCATCGCGATCTTCGATTCGGGCCTGGGCGGGCTGACCGTCGTTCGTGAGCTGCGCCGGCGACTCCCGCATCACAACCTGGTCTACTTCGGCGACACGGCCCGCGTGCCCTACGGCACCAAGTCGCCCGAGGCCGTCCGGCGCTTCACCGGCGAGATACTCCGATTCCTGCTGCGCTTCGATCCGAGCTGCGTGGTGGCCGCCTGCAACACCGCCAGCGCCGTGGCGGTGCCGATCGGCGGTTCGGCCATGGACGTGCCGTTGCTCAGCGTGGTGCTGCCCGGGGCCAAGGACGCGGTCAAGGCCGCCGCCGACGGAGACGTGGTGGCCGTCATCGCAACCGCGGCCACTATCGCGTCCAACGCCTACCGCAACGCTCTGAACCGGCTCAACCCGACGCTGGCCGTCGTTCAGAAGGCCTGTCCGCTCTTCGTGCCGCTGGTCGAGGAGGGGCGTCGCGAGAACGACGCCATCGTGAAGATGGCCGTCCGCGAGTACCTCGAGCCCATCCGCCGGCTGCGCCCGGCCGTCGTCGTGCTGGCCTGCACGCACTACCCGCTGCTCAAACCCGCCATCCAGGAGTTCCTCGGCGAACAGACGATCCTGATCGATTCGGCCACCTCGACGGCCCGGCACGTCGAGGTTCTGCTGACGGGCTCGGGCACGTTGAGCGGGTCTGACGATCCTGGTAGATTGCTCTGCTATGTCAGCGACAGCCCGGAGCAGTTCCAGTCGATCGGGTCGCGCATTCTGGGGGAGCCGATCACCGACGTGGTGCGCGTCTGCCCCGAAGAGTTCATCAGCACACCCGGCCCCGCCACCCGCAACGCCGCACGAGTCCCGGCCTGATCGTCACCGGCGGCGCGGTCAACCCTGCTGGGGAGGTCCTTCCTTGTCAAACGCGCATCGCGGTATCGCCTTCGCGCTGACCGTCGGCCTGCTGCTGGCAGGCGGTTGTTCGGGGCACCGGTGGCACAAGCATCCGGTGTTCGTGACCGAGGCCGACGCGGTCAGGTACCTCAATCAGGCCCTGGAGAGCGAGCTGCCCGACGATCGCCGCGACGCCGTCGATCAGGTCGCCAGGACGCGATACCTGAACCACGACGTGGTGCTCAACGCGTTGGCCACGATCGCCCGGACGGATGGCAGTCCGGCCGTCCGCTGCGCGGCTCTCGTCGCCATGCGCCGGTCGCAGAACCCGCGGGTGGCGGCCACGCTGGTGGAGGTGCTCGAGCAGTCCTCCACCGACCCCGAGCGTCCCACGGCGTTTCCTCCATCGGCCGACATCCGCCTGGAAGCCCTGCGCACCGCCATAGCCCTGGCCGGGCAGAGCCACCTTCCCGCGGAACAGCAGCCGACGTTGCGCGACATGGCCGTGCGGCTGATCGGACAGGAGCGTTCCCGCGACATCCGGCAGGCTGCGGCCTGCCTGCTGGGCTACTGCCGCGACCGGGTTGTGCTCGAACCGCTGATCGCCGCGTTGGAGCAGCGCGACTTCGGCGTCGTCTATCAGTCGGAGCGATCGCTGATGCGCCTGACCGGGCAGACCTTCGACTACGACCCGGTTGGCTGGCGCGCCTGGCTCGAGCAGACCCAGGACCCCTTCGCCGAGGCCGGCAAACTCGACGCGGTGCTCGACGCGCCGCCCAAGGGGTGGTTCAAACGATCCATCGACAACACCCGTCGGACCTTCGCCACCTTCACGCCCAAGAAGGATGACATGTGACCGCTCGTGCAAGCTTTGGTCTTCGACAAGCAGTTGCGGTTTGAGACGAACTACCCCGACCCCCAGCCGGCGGCCGACGAGTGTCTGGTGCAGGTGCGGCTGGCCGGCATCTGCGCCACGGACCTGCAAATTCTTCACGGCTACATGGATTTTACGGGCGTGCCGGGGCACGAAATGGTGGGGACGGTGGTTTCCGGCCCGCGCCTGCGACGCAACAAACGGGTGGTCTGCGAGATCAACTGCGTGTGCCGCAGGTGCGACATGTGCCTGAGCGGGCTGTCGTCCCACTGCCGTAACCGCACCGTGATGGGCATCGCCGGGCGCGACGGCTGTTTCGCCGAGCTGATCGCCGTGCCCGAGCGCAACCTGCACGACATCCCCGACAGCATCTCCGACGAGGAGGCCGTCTTCGTCGAACCGCTGGCCGCCGCCTATCAGGTGATCCAACAGTGCCCCATCGAGCGGCGGATGAACGTGGCCGTCGTGGGCAGCGGGCGTCTGGGCCTGCTGGTGGCGCAGGTGCTGGCCGCCAGCGGCTGCCGCCTGCAGGTGATCGGGCGGAATCCCAAAACGCTGCTGCTCTGCGAGAAGAAGGGCATCATGGCCAAACCGGTGGACGAACTCGTCCCCCGGGCCGACCGGGACGTCGTGGTCGAGTGCAGCGGGTCGGCCGAAGGGTTGGAGATCGCCCTGCAGTTGGTTCGCCCCCGGGGCACCATCGTGCTCAAGAGCACCTACGCCCAGCAGGCCACGCTCAATCTGGCGCCGGCGGTGGTGAGCGAGGTGACCATCCTGGGCAGCCGTTGCGGACCGTTCCCCGAAGCGATCGGCGCCCTGGCCCGCAAGCAGATCGACGTCAGCCCGATGATCAGCCGAACCTTCCGCCTGGAACGCGGGATCGAAGCCCTGGGCGCCGCCGCCGACCCGGGCAACATCAAGGTGCTTCTCAAGATCGCCCCACCGGCCGGACGCTGAGCCGTGACGCCGCCCGACTCTCGACAGGAACGAGCTTTTCGCGTGTCACCGCGGTCCACCTGGCGCGCCGGCCTCGCCGCCGGGATGCCCACGCTGGAATCGGGCCTGTTGGCGGACGCCTCGGTGGCCCACGCCTTCACGCTGCGTCCCAATCGCGTGTCACCGGATGCGGGGACCGGTGCCCACCACCGGCGCCAACGGCTCTGCGCCGCACTGGGCTGCGACCCGACCGAGCTGACCAGCATGCAACAGGTGCACGGCCGCGAGATCGCGGTGCTCCAGCCGTCCATGACCGGGCGACGGATCGAGGGGGTTGACGGGCTGGTGATCGATCGACCCGGGGTGCCGCTGCTGGCCCGATCGGCCGACTGTCCGCTGGTCGTGCTTTGCGACCCCGAGCGCCAGGTGCTGGGCCTGGCCCACGCCGGTTGGCGCGGCATTGTGGCCGGCCTGGTGGGCCGACTGGTCCAGACGCTCGCCGGGCGCTTCGGGTGTCGGCCGGAGGCAATCCTTGCGGCCATCAGTCCGTCGGCCGGTGCCTGCTGCTACGAGGTCGGCGAGGACGTGATCCGCGCGGCCGCACAGTCCCTGCCGGACCACGAACAGCACTTTCACCATCGCGACGGTTCGGTCTTCTTCGATCTGTGGTCGGCGTGCGTGGCCCAGCTTCGATCGGCCGGCGTAGCGGAGGAGCGGATCGACCTGGCGGCCCGGTGCACCATCTGCGATGAGCGCTTCTTTTCCTACCGGCGTGACGGCGCCACGACCGGTCACGCCGGCCTGATCGCGGCGCTGGCTGGGCGCTCCTGACGCGCCGCTGCGGCGCGGGCCTTACCCTTTGCGCTCCGGCAGCGGCCGGTCCATCAGATCGCCGACCCGCGTGGTTTCCAGGAAGCTGCGGTAGGCCTCGACCACCTTCACCCAGCGGTCGTGGACGGGGCAGGGGTCCTGGTCGTCGCACTGAGCCTTCCCAAACGGGCAGGTGGTGCGTTCCAGAGTGTCATCGAAGGGGGCCAGCACGTCGGCCAGACGCAGATCTTTAGGCGGCTCCCGCAGCCGAAAGCCACCGCCGATGCCCCGAACGCTGCTCAGCACTCCGCTGCGCACCAGGTCCCGCAGGATTTTCTGCAGGTATTTCAACGGAACGCCGGTGTGGGACGCGATCTCCCGGGCGAGGACCGACCCTTCGTCCTGCTTCTGGGCGATGTAGGTCACCGCTCGGAGGGCGTATTCACAGGTTTGAGATAGCACCGGACAAGTTCGATCCTAGAGCACCGACATCAGTGTACCAGTTTGCCTATCCGCGACCCGACGGCAAGACGGAAATCGCAAGAAGTTCTCCAGGCCGCTCATCGGCCCGCTACGACGGTCCAAGGCCCCGCCCAGCCCGGCGGCGACTTGACCCGCGGCGACCCGATTTCTACAGTGTCGCCCCGGCCGCACGCTGTCCAGTGCCCGTCGCACGTCGGCGTGAACGAGCGACCCTTGTGCCGCAAGGACGGATCAAGTCCGCCAGGACCGGCCGGAGCCAGGCGCACCCGGAAAGGAAGCCATCCGTGGACGAGAAAACGCTGATCATTTTGAAGCCCGATTGCATCCACCGGCGACTGGTCGGCCGGCTCATCCAACGCTTCGAGGAAAAGGGCCTGACCATCGCCGCCATGAAGCTGATGCAGATATCGAAGGAACTGGCCGAGCGCCACTACGCCCCGCACAAGGGCAAGCCGTTCTACCCCGGCCTGATCCGGTACATCACCTCCGGCCCGGTGGTGGTCATGGTGCTGGCCGGCACCGGCTGCATCGACATCTGCCGCAAGCTGATGGGCCGGACGTTCGGCTACGAGGCCGAGCCCGGTACCATACGCGGCGACTTCGGTGCCTCCAAGACCTACAACCTGGTCCACGGCAGCGACTCGCCCGAGACGGCCGAGACCGAGATCGCCCTGTACTTCCAACCCGAAGAAATGCTGGACTACCAGACGGTCACGCACGCCTGGGTCTTCAAGCCGGACGAAACGTAACGATCCGCCCGCCGGATTGCGGCGTGCACCTTTGCCGGGTGCCACCGGCGGCTGGCCCGCCAGTGTGGGCCGCCGTGCAACGTCGCTTCTGTACCAGACGCTACCGCAGTCGCCTCCGCAGTATGACCAAGAACAGCGGCGCCCCGATCAACGCCGTGGTGACTCCGATGGGCAGATGGGCGATGTATTCCTGTCCGACCAGGCGCCCGTAAACGCGCGGTCCCAGCGCGCTGACCCAATCGCACACGATCAGAAACGTGCCGCCGAGCAGGGCGGCCGTCGGCAGCAGGATGCGAGCGTCGCGACCGAAGACGCCGCGCACCGCGTGCGGCACGATCAGGCCGACGAAACCGATCGGCCCGCACACGGACACGACCGCGGCCGTCGCCAGTGACGCGAACCCGATACACACCGCCTGCAGGTGTCCGGGATCGACCCCTCGGCTGGCGGCGACCTCTTCCCCCAGCTCGTACTGGTTCAGCGCCCGAGCCTGCATGAGCAGCACGCCCCAGGCGACGACCAGCAGGGGCAACAGCCCGAAGGCTTCCTCGATGCCCACCGTTTCCAGCGAGCCCATCATCCAGCGCATGATGGCGAAGGCCTCGCGTTCGCTGGCGAAGTATTGCACAAACAGCATCAGGGCCGAACAGAAGAACGCGATGGTCACGCCACCCAGCAGCAGGCTGTTGCTGGACATTCCGCGCGTGGCCCGGGCCAGCGTGGCTACGGCCGCCACCACCGCCGCCGCTCCGGCGAAGGCGCACAGCGTCACCGGAGACAGGAACAGGAATCCGCCCACCAATCCCAGCTTGATGGCCACGAGCGCCCCCAGCGATCCGCCGCTGGCGATCCCCAGGGTGTAGGGTGTGGCCAGCGGGTTGCGGAACAACGTCTGAAACACCGCCCCGCACAACGCCAGCGTCATGCCCACCAGCAGGGCCTTGCCCGCCCGTGGCAGCCGCAGTCCGAACGCGATCGTATAGGCCTGCGCGTGCCCCTCAGGATCGCCCAGCGACTTCCAGGCATCGACCAGGCCCAGCGGCGTGGTGCCCACACCGGGACTGATCAGAATCGCCGCGACGGCGGCCAGGGCGCAGACGCCCACGGACAGCCACAGTCGTCGCGGTGTCAACGGGCCCATCAGTCTCCCTCCGCCGGGGGTGACGGGGGTTTGTCACCCACTACCGGCCAGACGTAGCGCCGCCCGTCCTGTGGGTCCTCGATGCTGCGGAACGGCACTCGGTAGACGCGCTCCAGAGTAGCCGGCGCCAGGACTTCGTCGGCGATTCCGCAACAGACCGCCCGTCCGTCGGCCAGCAGCAGCAGCCGGTCGCAGAAGCGACCGGCCAGGTTCAAATCGTGCGTGGCCACAACGATCGCCAGGCCCCGGTCGCCGGCCAGCGACCGCAGGATGGACAGGATGGACACCTGGTGATACGGGTCCAGCGCGGTGGTCGGCTCGTCCAGCACCAGCAGTCGCGGCTGCTGGGCCAGGGCGGCGGCCAGGTGAACCCGCTGGGCCTCTCCACCGGACAGGGTCTCCATGGGGCGGTCGGCCAGGACCAGCGTCTCCGTGCGGGTCAGCGCGTCCTCGGCCACACGCTCGTCCTCGGGCGACTCGAACACGTGGTACCGACGATGCGGATACCGCCCCAGCAGCACGATCTCGCGCACGGTGGCCGCCGGCGGGGCGATCGGCCGCTGCGGCAAAAACGCCATCTGTTGGGCACGCTCCAGCGGTGCCATTGCCCCGACACTTCGACCGTTCAGCAGCACCCGGCCGCGTGTCGGCGCCAGCAGACCCGCGCACAAGCGCAGCAGCGTGCTCTTGCCCGCCCCGTTGGGCCCGATGACGCCCCAGAACTCGCCGCCGCGGCAACTGAAGTCCAGCGGACCGAGGAACTCGCTCTGCCCGGGATACCCGAAGCGCAACTGCTCGGTCGTCAGAGCCGGCCGGCCGTCACTCATCGATGGCCACCTCGGGGTGCAGGCATTCGGCCAGCCGCCGGGCCATCCCGGTCAGGCGCGGCGACGGGGTCAGGGCGAAGTCGTCGGTGATCACGTACACTCGTCCGTCGCGGACGGCCGGGATCGGCCCCAGCGCCCGCCACTGCTCCATTACCGATGCCCGGAGGTCATCATCCATTTCGACATCCGGCATCGCCTCGACGATCACTTCGGGCGCCCGGGACAAGACCTCCTCCGGGCCGACCACCGGCCACCCCGCCGCCACGTCACCGAAGACGTTCCGCCCACCGGCGATCTCGATGAGATCGTTGAGATAGACGCCTCGGCCGACGGTGTAGACTTTGCCGATCCGGCCGGGCCGACGAATGCTCAGCAGCATGGGCACTGGCCGGCGGTCGCCGACCCGCTGCCGGACCCGGTCCAGCTCGCCGCGAACGCGATCGGCCAGTTCTGACGCCTCCCGCGGTCGCTGGAGCAGATCGCCGATCTCGCGAATCGCCTGGTAGATTCCCGCCAGGCTGTCGCTGGGGTCCTCATAGACCAGGATGCCGTTCTGCTGACACAGCCGCCGGAGGGCGTCGCCGGTACCGCGGGTGATCAGCAGATCGGGGGCCAGGGCTACGATCTGCTCGAAATCCGGGTCGTGCAGCCCGCCGATGCGGGCCAGGTCGGCCACCTGCGGCGGGTAGGTGCAGAAGGAGCTGACGCCGATGAGCCGGTCGCCGGCCTCCAGCTCGTAGATGATCTCCACCGTGCTGGGCGCCATGGCCACGATGCGCTGGGCCGGCTTCGCAGTGACGGCATCCGGCGGCGGCGCGTCCAGCGTGCCCAGCCCGCCCCATACTACGGCGATGGCAAACAGCACGAGCCCGACAATCACCGCGATCCAGCCAACACGCGCAGCCATAACGACTGGGATTCGACCACATCCGACGCCGCCCGTCCACGCAGGCAACGACAAGGGATTCCCGGCGCGGCATGCGAAGAGGATTCCGGGGCAGCGAGCCCCATCCCGAGGTGATCCACTGCTGTGTATTGTTTGGTAGTCCCTGCAATGCTCCCCAGGAACATTGGAGATCAGGCTTGCCACTTAGGGCGGGGGATGCGGGCCATACTCTGCCACCGAGTCCCGGAGGGATGAATCAAACGCGATTGTTCATCGCCGAGACTCATCGCTCTTGTCCTGTCGGGCGGGATGGGGGCAGTCTGCAACCCGTCTCGCGTTCAGTCTGCCGAGACTCGCGCGTCGGTCGCTGCCGCCGGCTGCCGCACCGAGCGCCACCAGGTTCCCAACGGGCCCTGTACGGCAGCCCGGCGGAAGTACTCGATCTCCTGTTCGGGCGAGAGGTCCTTGATCGCGCCGTGGACTCGCACTTGCGCCCGGCGCTTGAACTCGACGCAGTCGAACTCCTTGTCAGCGTTCGTCGTCACCGACCCACACCTCCTGGGGCGACACGATAGACAGCAAGCCGAACCCGTTTTGCAGGTTCACCTGATTATACCCCCTCACCCGGTCGATTCGCACCAAGTGCTTGAAGTTCCACGAAACCAGCGCGTCAGCGCGGGCGGCCGTCGCGGCGGCCACATGGGTGGCGTCATCTGCAAACTTGCGCGAGATGATACCCGCGGCCAGATATGCCTCGCGCAGCTCCAGGATTTCGGGCGTCAGCTCCACTGGAACCAGGCTTCCGGTGGGCAGGGACTTCAGCACCTCCTGCACCTCCGGTGGCGCCCCAGCCAACTCCTCGACAACCACCTCGCTGATGAGGAGCACTACCTGCCCCGAGCGTACCAGCTCAAAGAACCGCCGCGATTCTTTCGCAAACTCAGAATCGAGACATCCCCCGAACACGGAAGTGTCGGCGTACACGCGCATAGGCTTCATGAGCGTTCCGCCTCGATCAGGGGCAGGAGTCTGGCAACGGCCTCGTCCGGGGCAACCCGGAGGACCTCATCCTCGGTTCGTTTCTTAACCTCGACGACCCCTTCGGCCAGACCCCGCTTGCCCACGGTGATCCGCACCGGAACTCCGATCAGGTCCGCGTCTTTGAACTTGAAGCCGGGGCGGGCGTCCCGGTCGTCGAGCAACACCTCGACGCCGCGCGACTCCAGCTCGTCGTGCAGCCAGGTGGCCGTGGCTCTCACGCTTTCGTCGCGAACGTCCAGGGCCACGATCAACACCTGGAACGGAGCAATCGACATCGGCCAGCAGATGCCGTTCTCGTCGTGCCGGGCCTCGATGGCGGCGGCCACGATGCGGTTCACGCCGATCCCGTAGCAGCCCATGATCATGGGCACGCTCTTGCCGTTTTCGTCCAGGACGTGGGCCTTCATCGACTCGGTGTACTTGGTGCCCAGCTTGAAGACGTGCCCGACCTCGATGCACTTCTCGAAGCGCAGGGGCGAGCCGTTCGGCGCCCGGTCGCCCTCGACGGCGTAGCGGATGTCGGCCGACTCGGTGATCTGGAAGTCACGGCCCGGGTTGACGCCGGTGACGTGGTAATCCGTCTTGTTAGCCCCGGTGGCGGCGTTGTGCATCAAGGTGACCGCCTGATCGGCGATCACGCGGGCCTCGAGCCCCACCGGCCCGGCGAACCCCACCTCCGCGCCGGTGACCTGGCGGATCAGGTCGGGGTCGGCCGGCTCGACGCGGGCGACGCCGGCGAACGCGGCCAGCTTCCCTTCGTGAACCGTATGATCGCCGCGGACCAGCGCCACCAGCGGCTTGCCGTCCGCCTGGTAGATGATCGTCTTGATCAGGTCCTGCGCCCGACAGCCCAGGAACTGCGAGACCTGCTCGATGGTGCTGTGCCCGGGGGTGTGAACCTCGGCCAGCGGCTTGAGGTCGTCACAACCGGGATCTTCCAGCGGGGCCATCTCCGCCCGCTCGACGTTGGCCGCGTACGACCCGTCGTCCGAGCGGACCATGTAGTCCTCACCGGCGTCGGTGGCGACCATGAACTGGGCCGACGCGTGCCCGCCCATGGCCCCGGACTCGGCCTCGACCGCGACGTAGGGCAACCCGCTGCGCTGGTAGATGCGGCAGTAGGCGTCGTACATCTTCTGGTAGCTGACATCCAGGCCGGCCTGATTCAGGTCGAAGGAGTAGGCGTCCTTCATCAGGAACTCGCGGGTGCGCAGCACGCCGCTCTTGGGCCGCTGCTCGTCGCGGAACTTGGTCTGGATCTGGTACAGCGTGACGGGGAGCTGTTTATAGCTGTTGATGTAGGCCCGGGCGATCTCGGTGATGATCTCCTCGTGCGTCGGACCCAGCACCGTGCCCCTGCGCCAGGGCTGATCGGGCAGGTGGATGAGCGTGTCGCCCATGGTCTGGACGCGTCCGGACTCCTGCCACAGCTCGACCGGGTGCATGGCCGGCATGTGCAGCTCGATGGCACCGGCCCGATTCATCTCCTCCCGGACGATCTCGGTCACCTTCTGCAGAACCCGGTAGCCCAGCGGCAGGTAGGCGTAGGCCCCGGCCGCGATCTGTCGGATCATGCCGGCCCGGATCATGAGCTGGTGCGAGGGCACCACGGCCTCGGTCGGCACCTCTTTGGTCGTCGGAATGAAATATTGGCTCCATCGCATCCGGGCACCCATACCGCCGCCGGGCAACGATTGCAAGAGCGTACCCCGCGAGCGGTCCTTGGTGATCCGTTGTCAACCCGGCAGCCATCGCCGGCGAGCAGGCCGCACCCGATGCATGCAGCGCACCGTCCGGCGCGCCGCGTCCGCAGGGGGGCGGTAACGACGTGGCTCACAGCCAGTATTTTCGCCGGAAGTAGTAGAGCACCGTGCCGGTGATGGCCAGCATGCCGCCCAGCACGCCCCAGAAGCTGGCCGGATGGTCGGGCGGCGGCCACAACGGCAGGTTCATGCCGTAGATTCCCGCGACCAGCGTCAGCGGCAGCATGATCGTGGCGAACAACGTCAGCGTCTTCATGATCGCGTTGGTGCGGTGGGCCAGTGCGTTGTGGTAGTTGTCGTGGACGGCGTTGAGGCGATCGCGCAGAGCGTCGATCAGCTCGGTCGCGTGCATCAGGTGGTCTTCGACGTGGGCGAAGCGCTGCTCCAGGACCTCGGAGACGTGCTCGTACTCACCCTTGGCCACCGGAGTGAGCAGTTCGCGTTGAGACGTGGCCAGACGCCGAAGCTCGAGCAGCTCCCGCCGAAGCTCCCCGGACCTGGCCAGTATGCTCTCATCCACGTCCAATCGAAGCGAGTCGTCCTCCAAGTCCTCCAGGCGCTGCTCGTACTCATCGGCCGCAAGGATGTAGTTGTCCACGATCGCGTCGATGATGCTGTACAGGACGAAGTCCGCCCCGCGGTCCAGCAGGTTGCGAGCGTTGCGCCGGCAGCGGTCACGTACATTCGACAGGCTGCGAATCGGCTGACGATGCACCGTGATGACCGCGTTCGGCCCCAGAAACGCCGCCAGCTTCCGCGGGTCGAACTCCGAGTTGCCGTCCGGTCTCAGCGCTCCATAGAGCACCAGAAAGATGTAATCCTCGAACTCGTCGATCCGCGGCCGCTGCTCTCCGGACAGGCAGTCTTCCAGCGCCTCGGCGTCGAGCCGAAACGCCGCGCCGACGGCGTGCACCTCGTCGTCGGTGGGCTCTTCCAGGTCGATCCAGAGCTCGACTCCCTTGCGGGCGGACGCCGCCGTAACCGCCTCGGTGGTATCGAGCGTGTCGATGGTGCCGTCCGACTGTCGAACGAATCCGGTCAACATGCCGGCATATTAGGGCGACCCAAGCCGGTGGCACAACACCGACCGGCCCCAGGGAGGCCCGCATGCCGTCGAGCCCACCCGCATCCGCCACGCCGTGCCCCTTGCATTTGACGCCTTCCTCGGCGCTACTAGCACGGCCTGAGAGGTAGGACCATGAACAAGACCCTGACGCTGTTGCTGGCGTGGGCGGCATTGGGCCCGGCGGCGCTCCCGGCCAGCGCCCAGCAGGCCCCCGCAACCATGCCGGCGGAGCCGAAGGTCGGCCCGGCCGACCTGACCGTCGAGACGGTGCAGCAACGTCTCCAGCAGGCCCAAGAGGCTCCCGAGCTGGAGGACACGGTCAAGGTCAGGGTCGGCGAGCTCTACCAGCAAGCCCTGGCTGACCTGCGGAACGCCGAAGAATGGGCCGGTAAGACCGCCGAATTCGACAAGTTGCGGGAGGAGGCACCGGGGAGGCTCGAGGAGATCCGGGCCGAACTCGCCCAACCTCTGCTGGAAGCCAAGCCGGAGATTCCGCCCGATGCGTCGCTGGCCCAGCTCGAGCAGTTGCTCGCCCAGGCGGAGGCGGAACTGAAGGCGACCCGTGAGCGCGCCACAGGGCTGGACGAGGAGCGTGCCCGCCGGGCCGATCGCCGGGTCAAGCTTCCCGAGGCCACGGCAACGGCCAAGCAGAAGCTGGCCGACCGGATCAAGGACCTGTCCACCGCCCCGCCGCCGTCCGAAGCCAAGGAGATCACCCTCGCCCGGCAGACTTCGCTTCAGGCCCGCAAGCAGGCTCTCGAGAAGGAGATTGCGTCCTACGAGAAGGAGATCACCAGCTACGACGCCCGCGGCGAGCTGCTGACCGCGCGTCGCGACCAGGCGGCCCGGGACATTGCCCGGCGTGACCTGCTGGTCAAGGCCTGGCAGGAAACCGTCAACGAGCGAAGGCGTCTGGAGGTCGAGGCCGCGGCCACTGCGGCGCGAAGAGCCCACAAGGAGGCTGCCCAAAAGCATCCGGCCGTCGCCCGCCTGGCCGAGGAGAACGCCGGTCTGGCCAAGGAGCGCGTCGAGCTGGCCGGCAAGATCGAGCAGGTCGCCCAGGAACAGGAGCGCATCGCGAAAACGCGCGATCAGGTCACCGCCTACTTCAAGGAGGTGACCTCGAAGGTGGAGGCGGCCGGGCTGACCGGTCCGATGGGCGTGCTGCTCCGCCAGAAGCGGGAGACCCTCCCGGACGTCCGCCGACATCAGCGGTCGATCGCCGCCCGGCGATCGGAGATTCCGCGGGTGCAGGTGGATCTGATCGAGTACGACGATCAGCGTGACGCCCTGACCGACGTCGATCCCCTCTTGAGCGAGGTCCTGGCCGAGGTCGGTCCCGACGCCGCCGAACGCGATGAAATCGAGTCGGCCGGTCGGGAACTCCTGCAGGCTCGGCGCGGCATCCTCGACGGGTTGATTGGCGATTACAACACGTACTTCGCCAAGGTCGTCGATCTGGACGCGGAGGAGCGCCGGCTGATCGTCGAGGTGGGAAGACTCGCCGACTACATCGATCAGCGGGTCCTCTGGATTCGCAGCACCACGCCACCGCGCCTGTCCGATGGTCCCCTGACCTGGTCAGCGGTACGGTGGCTGTTGAGCCCTCAGGATTGGGCCGCGACCACAGGGGCCCTGTGGTCCGCCACACGAGCGAGCCCGGGTGCCACGGCCGTGGCGCTGCCGCTCTTTCTCGCCTTGCTCCTGGGCCGCCGCAGGCTTCGTACCCGGCTTCGCACAATTGGCCGGGAGGCCTCCAGGTCGCAGGCCCAGGCTTTCTCGCTGACCGTAAGGGCACTGGTTCTCACGCTTCTGATCGCCGTGTTGTGGCCCTCGGTGTTCTGGTTCATCGGCTGGCGCCTGGCCGGCGCCTTCGATGCGCCCGACTTCGCCAAGGCGGTCGCCGCCGGATTGCTGGCGGTAGCGGTGGTATACGTGACCGTCTCTCTCATTCGGCAGGTTTGTCGTCGGGAGGGGCTCGCCGAAGCCCACTTCGAGTGGCCGGCGGCCAGTCTGAGGGCCATCCGCCGGTGCGCCTGGTGGCTGCTGATCGTCGGGTTGCCCCTGGTGTTCGTGGTGTCAGCGGTCGAATGGACGGGCGAGAACGAGTCGCAGAACTCGCTGGGTCGATTCGCTTTCATCCTGGGCCAAGTGTTGCTCGCCGTATTGGCACAGCGGCTGTTTCGACGATCAGGCGGAATCTTTCGAGGAGGTGTCGCGGCCACACAACCCGGGCGGCTCCATCGCCTGCGCGCCCTCTGGTATCCCTTGGGCGTGGGACTGCCGCTGCTGCTGGCCGTGCTGGCCACGGCGGGCTACTACTACACGGCCCTTCAACTGGCCGACCGACTGCTCGATTCGGTCTGGCTGATCCTGGGTCTTGCGCTGCTCAACGCCCTCGCTCTGCGCTGGCTGCTGGTCTCCCGGCGGAAGCTGGCCATGGAGCAGCTTCGCCAGCGGCGTGCGGCCGCCCGCGATGAGGCCAGGCAAGAGGGCAAGCCGATCCCGGGTGATGAGGGGGCCGAGCCCCAACTCGACCTCTCCATCATCAGCACGCAGACCCGCAAGCTCCTGGGCAGCCTGGGCGTGATCGCCGTGGTGGTCGGCCTGTGGTTCATATGGGTCGACGTCCTTCCGGCCCTGAACATCCTCGACACCGTGGAACTCTGGTCCACGACGGAGAAGGTCACCGAGACGACGGTTGACCCACAAGGGGTGGCCGTACCCCGCACGGTGGAGAAGAGCGTCCCGGTCACGCTGGCCAACATGGCCGTCGCTCTGCTGACCCTGGTAGTCGCGTCGATCGCGGCAAAGAACGTGCCCGGTCTGCTGGAGATCGGCCTGCTGCAACACCTGCCGCTGCAAGCGGGGGAGCGGTACGCCATCACCACAACCGCCAGGTACCTGATCATCATCGTCGCGGTGGTCATGGTGGCCAGCGCCATCGGCGTGGGCTGGTCCAACGTCCAGTGGCTGGTGGCCGCCATGACCGTGGGGCTGGGGTTCGGTCTCCAGGAGATCTTCGCCAACTTCGTCTCCGGCCTGATCATCCTCTTCGAGCGCCCCGTTCGAATAGGCGACATCGTCACCGTCGGTAAGGTGACCGGCAAGGTCTCGCGCATCCGAACCCGGGCCACCACGATCATCGACTGGGACCGCAAGGAGCTGGTCATCCCCAACAAGGAGTTCGTCACCGGGCAGGTGGTGAATTGGTCGTTGTCCGATCAGGTGCTGCGGCTGGTCGTCAAGGTGGGCATCGCCTACGGCTCCGACACGCGTAAGGCCCAGCAGACCCTGTTGGACGTGGCCGGGCGCAATCGCCGCGTGCTGTCCGAGCCGCCCCCCAAGGCGCTCTTCCAGGAGTTCGGCAGCAGCTCGCTCGACTTCGAGCTGCGGGTCTGGGTCAAGGACATCGAAGACTGGATTATCGTACGGCACGAGCTGCACCAGTCGATCGACGATGCCTTCCGCGAGGCCGGCATCGAGATCGCCTTCCCTCAGCGCGACATCCACGTGCGCTCCGTCCAGGCGACGCTCCCCGTCATGGACAAGAAGGCGGATCAGTAGACGACGCGCGACGCGGCGCAGGCGCTCGCCCGCGCCGGCGCACTGGGCCGTCGCGATCCGTCCGCCGATCATCGGACGTGGGCTTGTGTCCGGCGACTCGACTCGGATATGCTGATCGCTGCGCCCTTTCCGCACACCCCGGGAGCAAGAACATGTCGGCCGACTTTCCGGAACCTCAGCCGGGCGACATCCCGCCCGCGGTTCCCGTGGCTCGCCCCGTTCTTCCGCCCGAGCCGGCTTCGGTCGGCGGGCGCGACCTGCTCATGGGCGTGGCCATCATCTGGTGTGTCGAGCTCAGCCTCGGCGTGGCCGCCGGTTTCACCATGGGGTTCCAGGCAAGCCTGACCGGCCAGGACCTACCGACCGACCTGGCCATGGGCCTGCCGGCGATGTGGATTTGCGCGTTGACCCTGGCCTCGAATGCCGGCGCCGCGGTCGTCTGCTGGTACTTCCTATGTCGCAAGTATGATCGTAGCGTCACAGAGGGCTTCGCCCTCGGCCCACGCCCGGTCAGCAGTTACGTGATCTGCATTCTCGTCGGTGCCCTGGCGGCCTTTCTGGGCGCTGTTGTGCTCGGCTTCGGTTCCACGGGCGAATCCCCACTGGCCGAGATGGTCTCCACGCCCGAGGGCTTGACCGCGTTCACCATCATCGCCCTGGTCGTTCCACTGTTCGAGGAACTCTACTATCGAGGTTTCCTGTTTCCGATTCTCAGCAAGACACTGGGAGCCTCTTGGGGCGTGCTGATCGTGACCTTGTGGTTCGGCGGCGTCCACAGCTTCCAGCTCGCCGGCGATTGGATTGGCATCCCCATCGTCATGGCCATGGGCCTGATCTGGACCCTGCAGCGCCACTACACCGGCTCGCTGCTGCCATCCATCCTGACCCACTGGACCTACAACGCCTGCCTGATCGCGCTCGGTTACCTTGCCCAGGAATGATCCGCCGCCGGCACCGTGGATGCCGCCCCCGATCCCGACCGGGCAGCGCACCAAACGCAGAGCGGACGCTCGCCGAAGGCAATGTGAAACGGACGCCGGTCTATTACAAACCGAAACGCGGTCAGCCGGACGTAACGCGCAGAAGGTGGTAGTTCTTCTTTCCGCTGCGCAGAACGATGAACGATTCGGAGGCCAGATGGCTGCGATTGATGGTGACCTCGTCCGTCAGCCGGACGTTGTTCACGTACGCCCCGCCCGACTTGATCAGACGCCGGGCCTCGCTCTTGGACTTGGCCAGCCCGGTGCGGGCCAGAAGCTCGATCGGATCGATGCCCCGGTCCAGGTCGGCCGTAGCGACCTCCGTGGACGGCACGTCGGCGAAGATGGCCGACAGCGTGCCGTCGGACAGATCCTTGATCTCCGATTGATAGACGACCTCGGCCGCCCGGGCTATCTCCCGGGCCGTCTCCTCGCCGTGAACGATGCGGGTCACCTCGAAGGCCAGCGCTTTCTGGGCCTCGCGCTTCTCCGGGGCGGCCTGCATGGATTGGGCCAGGGCGTCGATCTGCTCGATCGGCAGGAAGGTGTAGATCTTGAGGTAATGGACGACCTCCCGATCTTCCTGCCGCACCAGGCACTGGTAGAAGTCCCACGGTGTGGTGCGCTTGGCGTCCAGCCAGACGGCGTTGCCGGCCGACTTGCCGTACTTCTCGCCCGACGGCGCGGTGACCAGCGGGAAGGTCAGCCCGTAGGCCGCCGCCTGTCGCCGGCGCCGGATCAGGTCGATCCCCGCGGTGATGTTGCCCCACTGGTCGGTGGCCCCGCATTGGAGCGTGCATCCTTCGGCGTCGTACAGGTGCAGGAAGTCGTAGGCCTGCATGGTCATGTAGCTGAACTCGGTGAAGCTGATGCCCTGCTCGCTCTCCAGGCGGCGGGCCACCGAGTCCTTGGCCAGCATGTAGTTGATGGTGAAGTACTTGCCCACCTCGCGGAGCCAGTCCACGAAGCTCATCGACCCGATCCAGTCGTTGTTGTTCAGCAACTTGGCCGGGTTGTCGCCCTCGAACTCGAAGAAGTGGGCCAACTGCCGCTTGACGGCCTCGACGTTGGCGGTGACCTGCTCATCCGTCAGCAGGCTGCGCTCGTCCGATCGCCCGCTGGGGTCGCCCACCATCCCGGTGGCCCCGCCGACGATGATCAGCACGCGGTGGCCGGCCCGCTGAAAATGGGACAGACCCATCATGGGGACCAGCGTCCCCAGGTGCAGGCTGTCGGCCGTCGGATCGAACCCGCAGTACACGGTGACCTGCCGGCCGGCCAGCAACTTGGGCAGTTCCTCCACGTCGGTGCACTGGGCGATGAACCCGCGCTCCGCCAGACTTTCATAAACCGATTGCATGCACACCGTCTCCGTGGAGGCTATTCAACCGCGGGCTGCGAGGCCGCTCGGCGCTGGGTCTGCGTCGGCAGCCGATTCAACCGTTCCTCCAATTCGCGAAACAGCTTGTCGATGGGACCGTACAGCCGTTCCAGTTCCTTGACCACGTCACCCGCCTGCTCGGCCTTCGGCAAGGCGATCTGCCGCTCCAGCTTGAACAGCTCGTCCTCATGACGCTCCCTGTGGGCCCGGGCACGCTCCTTCACCTCGTCGAGCACCGACTTGGCGGTTCGACGCTGGGCCTCGTCCAGTTGATGCGTCTCGGCGAACCTGGCCACGTACCGATCCCAGGCCGACAGTTCCATCGCGATCTGGTCCGGCACCCGGACCCCGTCGCGGGCCAGAACCGGTTGCGAGGTCGGACGCGCCTCGGCCTTCCGCGGCGGGTCCCACCAGTCACGCTTGGCGAACTCGCCCTCCTTCCATTGGGCGATCTGGGTCCGCATGCCGTCGAGACCCATCTTCATTTTGGCTGCCTCCGCCTCGAAGCGCGCCTTCTGCGCGGGCGACAGCAGCGGGCGGATGTCGTCGTTCGCCTCCTCGATCTCGGTGCGGATTCGGTCGAACACCGGCAGGGCCCGCGAGGACCATTCCTGGACCTGCTCCGGTGACGGCGGCTCGACCGCCAGGCGGGCCTCGAAAAACTCGTTCACCAGCGGCTGCAAATCGCGCCGGTTCTCCCGAAGGAACCGCGTACCGCGATCCAGCATTCGGGCCTCGACCTGCTCCTGTTGCTCGTCGTCCAGTTCGTAGACCTCGGTCGCCTCCAACGCCCAGCGCCGGATCATCGACTCGATCATCCGCTCGGTGGGCCATATCCCCTCCAGGGCGCCCTCCTCTTGGGCGTCGGGCTCGTCGGCTGCGGCCTGGGGAGAATCGGCCCGCGATGCCGGCGGCCCGGCGGTCTGCGCCTGCCCGACCGGCAACGCAAACACCATGGTTGTCAGCAACATCGCCCACATGACGCCACGCTCCGTACGCTCTGCGCGTTCGCCCCCGGATTGTACCGAGATCGGCGCAGATCGGTTGGCCGAATTACCGATAAATAGGGCTAGGACCGGCCCGGCAGCGGTTGTTCGACGCCGGCAGCCGCCGGCGCGTCCGGTCCACACGAGGCGGGCACGTCGGCCCGTCAACGAGTGTGCGTGTGAACGATCATCGTGTGGTCAGCATCGTCATCCCTACCTGCAACCGGCTGACCCGGCTGCAGCGCTGCATCGCGGCCGTGCGCGACCACGTGAACCTGCCGACCGAGATCGTCGTCGTGGACGGCGCCTCGGAGGACGGCACGCCAGAATGGCTCGCCCGCCGAGACGACCTGCGCGTCATCCGTGAGCCGGTCCGCGAAGGAGCCGTCCGGGCGTTCAACAAGGGTTTTCGGGCCGCCACCGGACACTACGTCATGTGGCTCAACGACGACGCCCTCCTGCTGCCCGGCTCCGTCGAGGCGGCCGTCGAGATGATCGAACGCCCGGACCTGACCGACCTGGGCATGGTCGCGTTCTATCACGACTGGGACCGGCAGCGCAACGTCCTGGACACCGTCGAGCACGACGGCCGGCGCTACGCGATCTACAACGTACGCGGCTACCCCTACGCCAACTTCGGCCTGTTGCGCCGCAGTCTGCTGGAACGGGTCGGCTACGCGGACGAGCGGTACTACTTCTTCGCCTTCGATCCCGACCTGTCGCTCAAGGTCCAGCTCGAAGCGGGCCTGAAGGTGATCGGCTGCCGCCGGGCCCTCATCCACCACGAGGAGCACCACGACGAGCGCAAGCTGTGCGACCTGCAAACGGGCGAGCAGGACAACCAGAAACTGTTCGCCAAGTGGAACCTGCCGGAGAAGGACGCCTACCCCGACCCCACCCCGGCCTATCAGGAAATGCTCGACCGGCGCAAGCTGCTATAGCGCCGGGCGGTCGGGTGGCATGGCCCACGCTAGCGTTGCCATGCTCGCCTCGCTCCGGACGCCAGGGCCAGCGGAGACTGGATTCACGCTTCAAGTGGTCCCGGGTGCGCCGCTGCTAGGAGGCCTCGGCCGGCGCTCCCGCCGGGGGGAGTCCCAGTCGGTTGCCCTCCAATCCGAGCCCCAAGCACGAGCGCGGGGTCAGCCGGCTAGGTTTCCTTCCACCAAGACCAGGGGTCTTTGCCCTTGGATATCCGCGCCAACATACCGAAGAAGAAAAGCCAACCGATTAGCGCAAGAAAAGGCGATCCACAAAAGCCCAAAGCCACGTTTCTCCGGACGGGATAGCGAGCGCCTCAAAGGCTGTTGGCCTTCATGACATCTACGACCTCCTTGGGCTCATACGTGTCTGATGCTGCATCATGGTGCCACAGGCCCCAGTGGGCACCGATCGAGCCTTCTGGCCCAGACTTCCAGGGCTGGTCAACGGTCTCTCCCCAGCAGAAGCTCACGCCGGCATCCAACATTCCCTGAAAGAAGGCCGCTTGGGCATCTTCCTCCCCGTCCTGTCCCTTCTCGGCCGGCCACCACGCCTCATGCATGACGATCAGTCTGTCTCCACGCAGGGAGAAAGGCTCCGCTCCAATCGTACTGGTGAGCCAGTTCACGCCGTCGGTCGAATCCAGCTGGCTCGGATCGTCCTGGGGTGACCCAGCCAAGGCCCAATACGCATGGAGGTTAGGAAACACGAAATCCGTCAGGCCCTCGTCCGAGACGAGATGTGGATGCTGCTCGTAGGTGTCCCTTCCCTCAGCCGTGGTGACGGCCTTTCCCGGATAGTCCGCCGCCATGGCACGCAGCTCCCGTTCGAGATCTGCGACCGTGTAGCGGGGCTGGTTCCACTCGTCGGAGTCCAGCAGCCCCTCATTACCGATGACGATGCCGTCGATGCAGGAGCTGTTGTTGTCGATAGCAGCCTTCTCCTGCTCGAGAGTGCTGTCGGTTTGTCCGTTGTCGACCCCGTTGGTCCACCAGTAGACTCCGGCAAGCACCCATTCAAAACCTACGTCCTTGGCGATGCACGGCGCGAGCTGGACACCGTTCATCATCTCGTAGGTTACAAGGCCGCGAGCCCCTGAATCGAAGAGCATCTGTAATTCGCTGCGTATTTGGTCTTCTGGAACGGACTCGCCCGCTTGGCCGCGCACCGGTGAGTAAAGGTGCCAATAGGTGTGGCTCGACAGTGCATCGAGCACGGGCAGCTCTGGCGACAGGTCTGGGTCCTCGGGGTCAGGCTCGCCCTCGCACTCAACAGTCAGACTTTGCGCGTCGCTAACGGCAAGGAGGCCAGGGATGTACTGCGGGGACAAAGCCGGGAGCGGGTCCAAGGGTAGGCCCTCCGAGAGCGACCCATCCACGACGATCGCATAGACCTCAAAGACATCCTCCGACTGCGGCGGGACGTCCGCGCTTCCAGCTTGGGCTTGTGCTGTCCAAAGGGTCTCATTAACGGTTTTGTCGCCGAACTGAAGGAAGTAGCGTGAGGCAGCATCATCCACGGGCATGACAGCCAGGAACAGCTCCTCGTCCCCTTCAAGTGCCCTCGCGAGCGTTCCCTCAACGGCGAACAGACACTCCGAGTCGCACCCACAAGCGATGGGTCCGAGGGCGAGGATAGTCGGTGGCAGCTCCGGACTAGAACCGCCCTTAACACAACCGGGCGGGAGCGAAAGGATGCAAACCGTCGCTATCGCGACGGAAGCCAACGGACGAATGCGAAACATGACATGAACCTCCAGGTTAACCGACCTCGCCCTTCCATCCCGCCGCTCCGGAAGGCGGCACACCGTCGTGGTCTCGCATGAACGAGGAACCGCTGATGTGCGACGGTTTCCGACCATGCTTGACGCCCCATCCGTCCGCGCCATCAGACCCTATCTGAGCCGGCGCTCCCGCCGAGCCTCTCATGCCGGCACTGTGCTGTCATCGTAGAGCAAGGTTTGGGGGGCGTCAAGCAAAGGCGAGTCGGTCACAGTTACACCCGGTATGAATGCCGGCCCTAGCAGCCTGTCGGACTTTGCGCGACCGCCCTCGTTTTCACGCTAATATCGAGGGTGGCGTGTTGCAGGCGTCAACACGAAACCGTGTTTTGGGCGTTCTATCGAGGGTGCCTTTTCAAAGTCCGACAGAGTGCTAGCGCGTTGGCACACAACTCTCCGACCGAAAACGGCCACAGTACCAGCAGTCCCTTAGCTGGTTTACGACCCCGGGTCTTGGGGTAGGGCGATGGTCCACAGGTCGCTCGGGGATTCCTCGTCCCCGGTGCGGTGGCTTTCGAACGCCACCCACTCACCGTCCGGCGAGACGAACGGCGCGCCGTCCTCATGCCGGTCACTGAAGGTGATGCGCACGGGCCCGCAACGTTCGCTCGGCAGCATCTCGAGCGGCTCCGCCACGGATCGCCGTTCTAGTCGCCCGGTGGCAGACGCCAGGTTCCGCCGCACGAGGTCCCGGCGTAGACCGTTCCATCCGGATCGACGGCGAACCAGGCCACCTGATAGTTGCCCAGCCCGACGCTGCGGATTTCCCACGTCCGGCCGCCGTCGGTGCTTCGGTAGACGCCGGCCACGTCGCTCGCCGCATAGGCCACGTCGCGCTGCACCGGATCGAACCGAAGGCCGACCACCCCCGGACGCTCCTGACGGTTGCTCATCAGGCCGATGGCCCCTATCTTCCAACCTGTGGATTCGGCGACACGTTCAGAGGCCAGCGCATGAACACAATCCCGAATGTCTTCGGCGGCCTGGAGCCCAGGTTTACGGACTACAAGAAGGCCCGCTACGCCGTCCTTCCGGTTCCCTACGAAGCGACCACCAGCTACCGGGGCGGTGCGGGCAACGGGCCGCAGGCCATCATCACCGCCTCTCAACAGGTCGAGCTGTTCGACGATGAACTCGGCGCCGAGTTCCACGCCGCCGGCATCGCCACGCTCGACGCCCTGGAGCCCAACGCCGCCGGTCCCGAAGCCATGCACGCCGACGTCCACGCCGCCGCCCGCCGCATCGTCCGCGCCGGGAAGTTCCTCATCGGCCTGGGGGGCGAGCACGGCATCACCGCGGGGCTGGTCCGGGCCGTTGCCGGCAAACACCGCGATCTCTCCGTCCTGCAGATCGACGCCCACCTCGACCTGCGAGACTCGTACCAGCAGAGCCGCTACTCGCACGCCTCGGCCATGCGACGGACGCTGCCCTTCGTCCAGACGGTGGTGCCGGTGGGCATCCGCAGCGTGTCACTCGAGGAACACCGGTTCCTCCGCCGAAAGGGCACGCCCGTGCACCCGGTGACCGCCCGCGAGTGCTGTGAATCCGACGACTGGATCGACCGCGTGCTCGACCGCCTGGGGTCGCGCGTCTATGTGACCGTCGACATCGACGGCTTCGACCCGGCCTACGCGCCGGGGACCGGCACGCCCGAGCCCGGCGGATTGGACTGGTATCAGGTGACCTCGCTGCTGCGGCTCGTCGCCGCCGAGAAGCACATCGTCGCCGCCGACGTGGTCGAGGTCGCCCCGATTCCCGGCCAGGTGGCCACCGAGTTCCTCGCCGCCCGCCTCGCCTACAAGATCATCTGCTATACCCAGGCGGCGGATCGACTATGAGGTGACGGACCCGCCCGAGGCCGGCATCGCGCACGCGGTGCTCGACAATAGCCGCGAGCCGCAAGCCCAAAGAAAAACGCCTTGGCGGGCGTCCGTTTCACGGACATCCGCCGAGACGCTCAGGTTCATGAGGTTCCGTTTTCGCCGCGGTCCTTCGCGATTCGCGGCCTCCGCACGACGATCGCCGCCCGACCGGCTACCGCACGTGCCAGCGTGACAGCCGGTTGCTCCGTTCGCGCTGCCAGAGCAGATCCCAGTCTTCCATCAGTGCCCGTCCCTCACGGTCGATCTGGGCCGTGACCCGGTGCATGTGCTCCGTGTAGTTCTCGGTCATGGTCCCGCTTTCGGAAACAGCACTGATCGCGACTTGGTTGCCGACCAGCACTTCCTTCGTGGACTGCGCACAGCCGATCGCCGTGAGCACCGACCCCAGTAGCACCAGACACATCAAACGACGCATGACCAGACTCCTCAGCACGACCCGCCCAGGCTTCTTGGCCCCAGCTCGGTGCCGTCTATGGGCAGGGGGGCAGCCGGCACAACCGGCCGCCGGCACGATCCAGCACGAATCCTACGCCGGCCGACCAGGGCCGTCAACTTCCCGCGAGCTGCCCCAGAGCCCGAATCCAGTCCAGGTACACATAGGGCAGATTGAAGCGATCGTGCAACTCCTTCAAACGGGCCAGAATCGCCTCCGTGAGCGGCGGCTGCCAAGACCGGGCGGCCGGGTCGCAGAAGAAGATTCGGCACCCCGACGGCCTCCCCACCCGGGTCGTGCACAGCCCGTCACGCTGGTACGGGCAGGCGTCGGCCGTCGTGGGTCGGGCAGCGGGGCCCTCGGTGACGGCCGCGAAGTACGCCAGCTCGACCGGCGTTACGAACAGTCGATGACCAAACTCGCCGAAGCGGCAGCAGGCGCCCCGGTTGGTGCACGACGGCCGGTGGGCGGCGATCTCGCCGTCCAGCTCGGCGTACAGCTCGCCCACCGCCTCGACGAACTCCGGGTCCGAGGCGCAGCGACGCATCTCCGCCAGCGGCAACGCCGGCGCCGATGGCATACCGCCGGAATCCATCCGCTTCACTCAGTGAGCCCTACTAAGGACACACGGCGGCACTTACTTGCGAACCCGCAATTCTTCGATGGCCACGAAGCTGTAGTGCCTGCCGACGTTCATGCCCGGGCAGAGCAAAGCCGCCCGGTTCCAGCCGTCCGACGACCTGAGGTTCTCGCTCCAGAACGGCCACGTCCGGCACTGCGTCGGTCGCACCGGGTAGATCGAGCACCCGGCCTTGTCCCCCTCGCGCTTCAGGAAGATGCAGTCGCCGCCGGGCCTCTCCGTCAGGCTGTAGCGCAGACCGACGCGCCGGAGCTGGCTCTTGTCCAGCGTGCCGTCCTCGCGCCCCAGAAACTCCGCGATCGCCTTGATCTGCCCCTTCGTGACCCAGACGTAGCCCGGCGGCCCGCTACAACAGTTGCCGCACTGGCTGCACTCGAAGTGCAGACCGGCCGCGTACCACTTGGTTTTTGCTTTCAGCTTGAGCATCCTACCCGCTCGTGCCAGGCCCCGGCCCATGATCCCCAAACAGTCAACTTACCCCCGATCCGCAGAAAACACAATCCCGGCCGCAAGCGTCGCAGCGAGCGAGCAATAATCCCCGACCGCGTTATAATCCCCTTCCAGACAAGCGCGGAGCGCAGCCGGTTTCGGAACGAACTGACGCGCGGATTCGCCGGCATCTCGCGGCCGCGTGTGCCAACGGCGCGGCTCAATGTCCAAACGCAATCTGATCTGGCTGGCGATCCTGGCCCTCCTGGTCGCGGCCGTCTACCGCCTAACGCCGATGGCCGCCCGGCAGGATGCGGTCTACCGCACCTATGCCCCGCTGGTCGAGGTGGATTCCCTGATCCGCCAGAAGTTCGTCGAGCCCGTGCCGGGCGACCGGCTGGTCGAAGGCGCCATCCGGGGCATGATGCTCAAGCTCGACCCCTACAGCGGCTACATCGCACCGGAGGAACTGGACGCCTTCCGAAGGATCGCCTCCGGCAAGTACACCGGTATCGGCGTCATGCTCGGCGTGCGCGGCGGGCGACTCACCGTCATCGCTCCCATCGAGCAAAGCCCCGCCGTCCAGGCCGGTGTTCGGGCCGACGACGTCATCCAGGCCATCGACGGGCGATCGACCGAAGGACTGAGCGTGGCCGACGTCGACCGCCTGCTCACCGGCGCCCCGGGCTCCACCGTCAGGCTGACCGTGCTGCACCCCTCCTCCGACCTCACCGAGACCGTGGCCATCGCCCGAGCCCCGATCAGCGTGCACACCGTCAAGGGGATGCGCCATGACGGCGCCGGCGATTGGGACTACCTGATCGAACATGACCCCGACGTCGCCTACATCCGGGTCGCCGCCTTTCACGACAACACTTCCTTCGAGTTCGACCGGGCCCTCGAGGGGCTGGTCAGCGCCGGGGCCGCTGGCCTGATCCTCGACCTGCGCTTCAACCCCGGCGGCTCGCTGCCCGCCGCCGTCGCCGTGGTGGACCGCTTTATCAGCGAGGGCACCATCGTCTCCACGGTCACCCGCGACCAGGCCAACGACCGCTACAAGGCCCGGGCCGAAGACACCATCGGACCGATACCGCTGGCCGTCCTGATCAACGGCAATTCGGCCAGCGCCGCCGAGATCGTCGCCGGTGCCCTGCAGGACCATCGCCGCGCGGTCATCGTCGGCACCCGCAGTTTCGGCAAGGGCGTCGTTCAGAGCGTGGTCCCCCTTCACGGACAGCGCGCCGCCGTCAGCCTGACCGTCGCCCATTACTGCCTGCCCAACGGTAGGGTCATCCATAAGACACCCCAGAACGCGCACTCCGGCGAGTGGGGTGTCGTGCCGGACCTCGTCGTCGAGATCACCCCGTCCGAGACTGACGCCATTACCTCCCGGCGCAACGAGCTGGACCAGGTGCCGTCGTCGCCCACCACCGCGCCCACCACGCAGAATGCCCAGCCCGGCACTGCGACCCCGCCGCTCGAGATTCTCATGGATCGCCAGCTCTTCGCCGCATTGCAGGCCGTGCGCGCTCGGATCGAGGTTCCCCTGCGCAGCGACGCCGCCCACACCCTCGGCCCCGAGGACCGGACCGGTGATGAGGCCGACGACTGATGGCTTGCTCGGATCAACCGGGGGTGGGCTGGGTGATCGGACCGGCGGGGCTATCCGCGGTGGGCGAGTCGGCCGCCGCATCGACAGGCTCTGTGGGAGCTGTTGCGCTCTTCTTGAGCGACCGGACGGCCTCGAGCACGTCGTCGGGATGGACCCGATCTTCGACCCGCCGCGAGACGAAACGCCAGACCACGCGACCGTCGGTATCGACCAGGAGGTGCGCCGGCAGAGCGATGTCGGTCCCCTCCGGTCCTCCGCCCGCGTGGACCAGCCCATAGTCGCCGATCACCCGGCGCTCGGTGTCGCAGAGAATGGAGAATTCCAGGCCGTTGCCCTCGACCACCTGCCGGGCTCGCTCCGGCGGGTCCACCGCGATGGCCAGCAACCTGCCACCCTGCTCCTTCAGCTCTGTGTTGACCTCTCCGAGACCTCGGAGTTCCGCCATGCAGAACGGTCACCAGTGACCGCGGTAGAACACCAGCAGCACCGGCCCGGACGCCCGAGCCGCGCTCAATGTCACCGGTTGGCCCGTGTGATCGGGCAGCGTGAAGTCCGGAGCCACCGTGATCTCGGCGACGCCCTCGGCCTGGGGCAGCGCGAACAGGCCGAACATGACCCAGACGAAGGCCAGCAGCAGCAAAACGTCCAGAACGCACAACCCGCGGACCCAGATCCGTCGGTCGCGCCATGCGGCGACCAGCCCGGCCGCCGCGCCGGCCGCCATAAACGCGAAGGCAGGTGCCCCGGTGGCACGCATCAGCGGCACGCCAAGCAGCAGCCCGTAGGCGATCGGCCCCAACAGAACCAGCACCACGCCGACAACGGCCCATCCGGTGGAACGTCGCGGGGCCGCAGCTTCCGGCGTCGGTGCTTCGGTCATTGTGAAACTCCGATTTCGGCCGCCTGGCTCCCGTGCCTTGACCAAACCGCCGGCAACGGCCGGGACGTCAGGTGTGTTGGATAACCCAGATGTTGTCCGGCAACGAGGAGAGGACCTTGGAAACCTCTTCCCACGCCAGTTCACCCTGCCCGCAGCCGGGGCGCGGCAACAGCGTCTTGGCGTCCCCGACCAGCCCGACGAGCTCGCCGGCGCTGCGCTGGATGACCTGCAGGCTCGGGCCGGCCCACTCGTATTGCTGGATCGGGAAGGAAATCAGGCCCGGGCGGATGACGTGACAGTGGTTGCCGCGGGAAGCGATCAGCCGACCGAGGTCCAGGGTCAGACCGTCGAACCGCTTACCCGCTTCCTTAGCGACGCCCGCGATCAGGATGGCTTCCCCGCCGTCATTCAGTGCCCCGCCACTGGGGATGCACCGAAACTCGGCGGACTCGATCCACAGGTTGCAGACTTTCTCCTGCATGGTCACTCTCTGCCACGCATTTACCGCCACCGCACCTCTAACGTCAACAGTATATTATCGGCGATTTAGTTGACCAGGTGTTGCAAACTTGCCCCAGGGACCGTCCGCTGGTCCTGAAAACGGGCGGACTACGGGAGCCGGGCCGCGGAAGCGCCGGGGAACCGGGCGATTTAGATAAGCAGCCACCGGGAACACCCACGCGGCTCTAGGCCGCACGCCCACACTGCCTGACGGTGTCCCTGGTGAACGTGCCGAACGGCGCCGGCCGCTCTCCCACAGCCGGTTGCGAATCCTCTCCCGGCCCGCTACACCCGCCCCACGCACCGCCGGCGAGCCGGCCCCAGGCAACGCCAGGCCTGTGGCACGCGAGGATACAGTGTCGGAGCAATGCCCTGGTCAGCGCCCGCAGCGAGTCTTCGGCATCGACTTCAGCGGTGCCGCCGATGCCGGCAACCGCATCTGGATCGCGGAAGGCACGATCGAGAATGACCGACTTCGCATCGCCGTCTGCCGGCGGGCCCGCGACCTGCCCGAGTCAGCGACGACCCGCGACCCGTGCCTCGGTGCGCTGCGATCCTTCATCGAAGCCCAGGGACCGGCCGTGGTCGGGTTGGATTTCCCGTTCAGCCTCCCGGCGGCACTGGTCGAACCTGACGATTGGGAAGCATTCGTCCGGTCTTTCGGGCAGCGCTACGCAACCCCGAAAGCCTTCCGGCAATCCTGCCGCCAGGCCGCCGGCGGCGCCGAATCGAAACGGCTCACCGATCGCGAGTCACAGACACCGTTCTCGCCGTACAACTTGCGTCTGTTCCGCCAGACCTACCACGGCATTCGTGACCTGCTGGCGCCGCTCGTACGGTCCGCCGCGGTGTGCGTTCTGCCGATGCAACCCGCCTTGTCGGACCGACCGTGGCTCCTCGAAATCTGCCCGGCCTCCACGTTGAAGCACAATGGATTGTACGCGCCCTACAAAGGGCGAAGCGCAAAGCACACCCAGGCCCGGGTTCGCATTCTGGAGAGCATCGAGCATGGCTACGGACTGTACTTCCCCGACGTCGCGGTCCGGGACCTCGTTGTGGACAATCCCGGCGGCGACGCCCTGGATAGCGTCATCGCCGCCTGCGCCGTCGCCCGCACCCTGCACCGACCGGACCTGCTACGCGAAACCAGCAAGCCGCCGTACGATGTCGAGGGTCACGTGTACGTCTGACTCGTCACCGGAGCCGCCACGTGCCCCCGTGGAGCGGATGTCGTGCGGACGCTCGCCAACGCAACTGCTCGTAGCACGGCGTCTCCTGGACGCAACCCGTGACACGGCTCTGGCAGAACCGGCGCGGCAATCCAGGCAGATGTCCGATACTCACCACGCCCGGCAGTGCGCCAGTCAGTCCCATGCCGTTTCCCGGCGCAGGCGGTGCCCGCCTGTGTGACGTGCTTCAGGAATGGCCCTCGATCCGGTGTTCGGTGTTGCCGGGGGCTGGAAGGCGGGTTTCTACTCTCCCTTCGAGAATCCCCGGCTGCCGATCCGGAAGGCCGACACCACCGCCAACCCCATGAAGAGCAGATCCATCAATCCGAACATGGTGAACGCGAAGCCCAGCAGGAATGCTCCGACGGCGCCCTCCATCTCCTCGTCGGCCGGCGCCGGGCCTTCCTCCCACTGGGCTTTCATCTCTTCGAATTCTCTCTCCTCGTCGGCCTCGACCTGGCGCGCACGCCGCGCCCGTTGGGCCTCGGGAATGCCCTCCACCTCGGCCGCCGCCGCTTCGTAGAGCGCCCGCCACTCTTGAGGTTCGATCTCCTCCTCGTCGTCAATGGGGAGTTCGTCGGCCGCCTGCTCGATCCGGTCGTAGATGAGATAGTCACGGACATACGCGGCGTCGGACCACTTGCCGTCCGCCTCCCACACATCCAGGTCCGCAACGGCGGCCTCGACCTCCTCCTCGGAGAGTTCCCCGGCCCTGGTCGACTCCTCCTCGTAGAACTTCTCCCAATCCTCACTCCAGTCGGGGAGGCCCTCATGTTGGACTCTTCGTTCCGCCCGATGACTGGCCAGCCGGTTGCGCCTCCCGTCCAATTCCTGCTCGTGCTCGATCTGCCTGGCTCGAGCGAGGCGATCCTCGACCGTCATTGCATCCACGTCGGCGACCGCTGCGTCGTGCAGCTTCTTCCACTCGCGCTTCGAGGGCGCCGGGTACTCGTCTTCACCACCCTCCGCGGGCCTTTGATCCTCCAAAGCCCGGTCGACGTGCTGGTAGACCAGGAAGTCCCGCACGTACTCGGCATCGGCCCACCTGCCTTCCGCCTCCCAGGCGTCAAGCTCGGCGATCGCGGCCTCGAGCTCCTCACCGGACATCTCACGATACTTCTCGAACGCATTCTCGCGATACGTCTGGCGCCGCTGGTCGTCGTACGCCAGACCCTCCCGCTCGGCAGTGCGGCGGGCTTCGTTGTAGGCCAGACGGTGTCGCTGCGGGTCCCCCTCCTGCCAGGCGTTCAACTCCTCCTCCTGACGGTAGTGTTCCCATTGCCCGCGGACCTCCGCGTCGCTCATCTGCTCCGCGCGCTTCTTGGCCTCACTAAAGACTTCATCCCATTGCCTTTCGCGCTCGGCCTCGTCGTAGACCTCGCGCTCGTCGAGCAACTCGTCCGTTAGCTGGACCATGACGTAGCCGCGCTGCAGCTCCGGGTCGTCCGTCTCACCGGTGAACACCGCGTACAACACGAAGCAGAAGATCAGCAGCTTGGCCGCCAGAACCCCGCACAGTGACATCCCGGCGGCAATCAGACCGGTCTTGGTGCCCTGTTGACCCCGGGCACCCAGGAACATGCCCAGCCCCGCCAGGACCCCCCCCCCCCACGCAAT
>Ga0307379_10002065_pt1 | contig 30337 bp, 45 predicted proteins | sample UN2MG_FD_202237 | JGI IMG/M metagenome (GOLD analysis project Ga0307379, IMG submission 202237) | Soil microbial communities from Risofladan, Vaasa, Finland - UN-2 | ecosystem: Environmental > Terrestrial > Soil > Coastal area > Acid sulfate soil | place: Finland: Risofladan, Vaasa | collected...
TCGAAAAGAACTACAACAAGCGGCCGCTTCTCGTTGCAGCAGACACGTACAGGCCGGCCGCGGTTGAGCAGCTCGAACTCCTTGGATCCAAGTCCGGGTATACGGTGTTCAAGAAAGAGAACATGAGCCCTCCTGAGATCTGCACCGAAGCAATCCGGCATGCTCGAGAGAACAGCATGGGTGCCGTAGTAATCGACACCGCGGGGAGACTCGAGATTGACGAGAAGATGATGGAAGAGCTCGTCGAGATCAAAAGGCTGGTGAATCCGCACGAGATACTCCTTGTCGCGGACGCGGCGACAGGGCAGGTGGCCGTAACAGTGGCACAGGGATTTCATGAGCGGCTCGGCATCACGGGAATAATCCTTTCGCGAATGGACTCCGATGCGAGGGGCGGTGCGGCCCTTTCGATGTCCTACATAACTGGGAGGGCCATAAGTTTCATCGGAACCGGAGAAAGGGTAGACGACCTGGAACGGTTTCATCCTGATCGAATAGCCTCCAGGATCCTCGAGATGGGCGATATCGTTACGCTCGCCGAGAAGGTACAGAAGGATATCGATATCGAGAAGGCGAAGAAGCTCGAGAAGCGGATAAAGAAGGCCACCTTCGATCTCAACGATTTTCTCGATCAGCTGAAACAGCTTAAAAAAATGGGACCGCTGGAGAACATCATCGATCTCATACCGGGAGTTCCGAAAAAGGCGAACATCAAGGTTGATGAGAGAGAGCTCGTGAAAACTGAGGCGATTATAAACTCCATGACTCTGCGCGAGAGGGCTCACTTCAAGATCATAAACGGCAGCAGACGGAAGAGAATAGCCCTCGGCAGCGGGACGAGCGTCTTCGAGGTGAACCGCCTGTTGAACAATTTCACGCAGATGAAGAAACTCATGAAGAAGATGGGGAAAGGCGGCGGCCGGAGGGGGAACATGCTTTCGTCGATTATGCCGCAGCAATGATTTCTGATGCAATATATTCCTTTACAAAAGGAGTGATTAAAAGTATATTAAGTTCAAAATTTTTGAGGAGCTTTTTGTGAGCGTCAAAATACGGTTAACGAGAATAGGTACACGGAAGAAACCCTTCTACAGGATTATCGTTACAGATTCGAGGAAAAAGAGGGACGGTAAGTATCTTGAGAACCTGGGAGTTTACCATCCGCTCAACGAGGAAGACCAACAGGTTGATCTGAAGGAAGAGAGGATCAGAGACTGGCTGAGCAAGGGAGCGAGACCGAGCCACACTGTGAAGATACTGCTGAATAAAAAGGGAATACAGATAACGTAAAGGCTTGTTGGGTATCTATCAATAGGTGGGAAAGGAGAGAACGAATGAACGAGAAAGAGTTCCTCTTGTATATCATTAAGGCACTCGTTGACGAACCTGATGAGGTAGAGATCAATGTGGTAGAGGGAGAGAAATCGACGATCTTCGAATTAAAAGTTGCTCAGCCTGATATTGGGAAGGTAATAGGAAAGAGTGGGAGGATAGCGAAAGCAATAAGAACAATTTTAAATGCCGCAATTGCAAGGTCCGGCAAGAGGATAAGTCTCGATATTCTCGGCTGATTGGCAGAATTCAGATTTTTGGTTCTTGATACATGAGACCCTATTGACGGATGAAGGCTTCGTGCTTTTCAAGATATTAGCTTCGGACGGGAACTTGTTAAGCTCAAGAACTCGGTTGATTTGGGGAGAACCTTAAAGCCCCAGACCAACCGCCCCTTTCATATATTCGCCTGCAGCCTTTTTTAGGTGCGGGAATACAATAACCTTTAGAGAGGAACCGGGGAGAAGAGACCGTCCTGACCATGAGATGATAGGGAAGCATGCAAAAAAGGATGACTATCTCATCGTTGGAAGGATAACGAAACCTTCCGGTATCAAAGGGGAAGTGAAGGTTCTTCCTATAACCGACGATCCGGGACGATATCGCAAGCTCTCGGCGGTCTATATCGAATCCGGCGGAAGCTACAGGAAACTCACCATTGAGACAACGAGGGTCAATGGGAGGCGGGTGGTTCTGAAATTCAGCGGCTGCGGCTCGATTGAAGACGCAGAGCTTTTACGGGATGAGCTTCTCTATGTGACGAGGAAGAACGCCGTAAAAATCCCAAAGGGGAGCTACTATTACTACGATATACTGGGAAGCACCGTCACGACACTCGAAGGAGCGGTCGTCGGAGAGGTGTATGATATACAGAATGCGGGAAGCTGCGACGTGTACTGTGTTCGGTCCACGGGTAAGAAGAGCAGGGAGTTCATGATTCCCGCTCTAAAAGATATTGTCAAGAAAATCGATGTGGGAGAAAAAAAGATTGTTATCGAAGCGCTTGAAGGTCTTCTTTGATACATATCAAAACCGGACTTAGAGCGAATTAGTATTGAAAGATGATATTTAACATACTCACACTTTTTCCCGATATGGTACAAAGTTTCTTTAGGGAGAGCATCATCGGGAGGGCTGTTGAGAGGGGAATTCTCAAGATCAATGTCGTCAACATAAGGGATTACAGCACGGACAAGCACGGCAAGGTTGATGACGCCCCCTTCGGGGGGGGGAGGGGAATGCTGCTCACCCCGGACCCTCTGTTCAGATCACTTGACAGTATCGAGCGCAGGGGAACGGTAATTTATTTGAATCCGATGGGAAAAAGGCTCGATCAGCGCGGGGTGAGGGATCTCTCGAAGCTGGAGGTCGTCACCCTGATATGCGGACACTACGAAGGCATAGATCACAGGGTTGTCGAGGCTCTCGTTGATGAAGAGGTGTCGATAGGTGATTATATCCTGACAGGAGGAGAGCCGGCCGCGTGCGTTCTCGTCGACTCTGTCACACGCGAGCTCGAAGGGGCGCTTGGCACCGATGAATCGAGGATCGAGGAAAGCTTTGACCTGACGGGTCTTCTGGAGTACGAGCAGTACACCAGACCTGCTTCATACAGGGGAATAAAAGTACCGGAGGTTCTTCTTTCCGGCAACCATGAAGAGATCAGGAAGTGGAGAATGAAGCGGAGACTTGAAAATACAATAGAAAGAAGAATGGACCTTCTGTCGGAAGGTCTGGAGAGCTCTGCGCTTGCTGACGAGTACATTGAGCTGTTACAAGAGATCGAGAAGGAGAAAGACAATGAAGATCGTTGAAGAGATTGAGAAGGATTATAAAAAGTATGAAGAGGTGCCTTTCAAGCCTGGAGACAGGGTAAAGGTCTACCTGAAGATAGTAGAAGGCAAGCGTGAGAGGGTACAGATATTCGAGGGGTATGTGATCGCTATAAAGAACAGCGGGGCGAGGAGGACCTTTCGGGTACGAAGGGAATCTTACGGTATAGGCGTCGAGCGCGTGTTCCTTCTTCACTCACCGCGTATAGAGAAGATCGAGGTGGTGAGAAAGGGGAAGGTAAGGCGCGCGAAACTCTACTATCTGAGAGACCGGGTCGGAAAAGCGGCGCAAGTACCGCAGCGGATATAACTATTTCCCCGCAGAAGTTGGCCTGAAAGTTTTTTCCCCCGAAGGTTTTCGGGTTTCCAGTATATGGAACAATGGCAATATACCACTTCGAAAGAGACAGCATGTGCGCGCTGGAGAATCTGGCGCTGACAGAGGGATACACTGCAGTCGGAGGTATTGACGAGGCGGGAAGGGGGGCCCTCGCAGGCCCCGTGGTTGCCGCATGTGTAGTCCTCGATCCTCAGGATATACCCTCCGGAATCCTCGATTCCAAAAAACTCACCGATAAAAAGCGGAGGTCGCTGTACAGGGAGATAAAAGACAGGGCGCGCGCTGTGGGTATCGGACTGGCAGGCCCCCGGATCATAGACGAAATCAACATATATAACGCATCAGCCCTCGCAATGAAGAGAGCGGTACTGAACCTCGATCGACAACCCGATTTTTTATTAATCGATGCCGTCAAACTATACGATATATCAATTAGCTCGAAATCGATATTCAAGGGTGAGGATAAGTCGGTATCGATCGCGGCCGCAAGCATTATTGCAAAGGTTTACAGGGATGACCTCATGATTTCGTTCTCCAGGAGATATCCGCAATACAGTTTTCAAGCACACAAGGGATACGCAACCGAGGCTCACAGGAAAGCTCTCAAGATGTACGGTCCCACCACAATACACAGATACTCCTATAGACCTGTGCACGAAGCTTTTGAACAATGGAAATAGAAAAAACAGCGCAAACTACAGGTGCCCAACGGGGCGAGTCTTTTGCCGTAAAGCAGGGGAGCCTGGTACGCGTGCGCGTACTGAGGCACATCAGAAGCAGCTCATATCTCGTCGAGATAAGAGGGAAAACTCATGTGGCGCGGCTCGAGGGCAGGTTCCCGAAGCTCATGTTCATCGCAAGGGTTGATAGGCTCGAGCCCAAAATGGTGCTAAAGTATATCCGGTCGTTCGATCCTGCAGGAAGCCCACGGCAGGCTCTTGTAAACGGTGATCTCCTGGCCCTGAAAAAATCGTTTATTCAAAATTTGATTGCCACCGATAATTCTTTTGAAAAGCTGTTAGTTCCTTTGCAGGTCAATAAAAAGGGAATCAAGGAATCGCTGCACAAGGCAGTGCGTAATCAGAACATATTCCGGCTGCTCGGTAGAAATGGGATCGGCTCAAAGGAGATTATCACGTACTTCTGCTTGCAGAATATCTATAATATCCTTCATTACAGCTCCTCGGCTCTCCTGTTTCCCTTGAAGATAGGGGAAAAGTATTATCCCTGTGATCTTAAGATATTCAGGGGGGAGGACGGACTGCAGAATTCGGTTTTGCTGACCGTGTCGTTCGAAAATGAAAGAAAAATCGCGTTTATGGTTTTTATAGATTATGAGCTTATCAACTGTACCATCTCATCGAACAGCAGGAAGATAGAGGCCCGGATGCGCTCGAACGTCAAAACTCTTCTGCAGAACCTTAGGGGTTTAAAGTTTGACAGAGAGGTCAATGTCAGATTCGTCGAATATGACGAGGAAGGCCTGTCAAAGCTCGGTAACATGAAGAAAATCGATATACGGCTGTAGCTTATGAAAAAAAAGGCTGTCGCGCTTCGTTACGAGAAAAGCGATAGGGCCCCGAAGATAACGGCAAAGGGGATCGGCCGGGTGGCTGAAATAATACTGCGGATAGCGAAGGAAAACGACATCCATATCGAGGATAACAGCCTGCTGTCGGAAGCACTCATGCAGTTTGAAGTGGGTGATTACATACCGGAAGAGCTCTATGAGGTAGTGGCAGAAATTCTTGCTTTCGTATATCAACTGGAACTGGATTGACCTATGGAGATGAAAAAGCTCAGAGTAGATGAACTGAAGGCGGGTATGGTCTTCGACAAGGCTGTGTATATCGATATGAACAACATCCTCCTTGCGCCGATGGTTCCCCTGAAAGAAGAAGATATCCAGCGTCTCATAAAGTGGGGTATTGAAGAGGTCGAGACAGCGGGTGAAGTAATAAAGCGGGTAGAGCCTGAAAAGAAGCTCTCCATCAAGGATGAGGTGACAAAGCTCACCAAGCTCGCAGAGAGCGGCAAGGGCATCGAAGGGGGAGAAGCATCGATGACCGATTTCTGCTCCCGCATTCTGCACCTCACGGAAGACGTGTTCGATAAAGTGAGGAATGCCGCGGGATATGAAAAAGAGAAGATTTTCGATGCGGTTAGCGTGATGATTGATGTCGTGAGAAAGGACAAGAACGGTGCGCTCGACGAGCTTACAAAGGAACGTGAAGGGAGATATCTCCATATCCTCGGGGCGAGTGTTGCGGTTCTTTCCGCGGTTATCGGCATCGACATCGGGTATGGAAAGCATCGTCTCATACCGCTTTGTACTGGTGCGCTCCTGCACGATATCGGGATGGTGAGAGTTCCTACCTATATTACTGACAAGAAAGGGAAGCTGACGGCCGAGGAGTATAACCGTATCAAGACACATCCCATATACGGTTACAGAATCATCACAAAGGAGCTCGATCTCGGCGAGGAGGTAGCGGCGATCGTGCTGCAGCACCACGAGGCGTACGACGGGAGCGGGTATCCCCGTAAACTGAAAGGAGACGCTATCTCCGTATTTGCAAAGATCGTTTCCATCTGTGATGTGTTTGTCGCCATGACGAGGAAGCGAAGCTACAGAGACGAGCATCTTTCGTACCAGGCGATGAAGACGATTCTGGGCGGAGCCAAACGCAAGTACGATCCCGAGATAGTGAAAGTATTTCTCTCGAACCTGGCAATCTACCCTGTAGGCAGTATCGTTCAGCTCAACAACAACGCAATCGGCAGGGTCATAAGCGCAAATCCGGCACTTCCATTGAGGCCGAAGATTACAATCATGGTCGATGAGTTCGGTGACAAAGTGAGAGACGGCATAGAGATCGATCTTCAGCAGACGGGTTCGCTGTTCATCAAAAAACCGCTCTCCAAATTCATCCTGAAGCAGATCCTTAATGAATAGAGTAAAGGTCGGAAAGAAGTATGAGAACAAGGTCGCGGCATATCTCAGGGACAAAGGATACACCATATTCGAGCGCAACTTCAGGTTCCACCGCAAGGAGGTGGACATCATTGCCGGAAAGGATGACCTGTTGGTTTTCGTGGAGGTAAAGTACAGGAGGGATGGTACATTCGGCAGTGGTCTCGATGCCGTTACCGCCCGCAAGAGAACAAACATACAGCATGTAGCTGTGCATTACATAGATAAAAAAAGACTCTACGACTGTAATGTAAGATTCGATGTGGCAAGTATTGAGCAGGACAAGCTCCTGTACATTGAGGACGCATTTCAGTTCAAAAGTGGGCCGTTATGGAGAGAATAAAAGAACAGTATCAATCGTATGGTCGTCTGCTTGTCAAGGAAAAAAAGAGCAAGTCGACCAAGCCGAGGAGAAGCAGGATAGAACGGCTCAAGGTAATGATTAACAACGAAGATTACCTCAATGAGGCCATCCAGAAGCTCGCAAACTCTCTTACGAACGGACTTATGAAGTAAAGACGCTTTCTGCACTGTAACAAATAAAACGCTGTTCGGCCGTGTTCGGCCGTATTATTTCCTTGATTTTCACAAGGGTAAGTGTTTTACTTTAAGAGGTAAAATCCTCAAGAGGGGCGGGGTTTGAGAGGGAACCATCACAGGAAGTACAGAAAACCCAGACGGTACAAGCCTACCAAGGACAGGGGACCGAGATATATATGTCCTGTATGTGAGAAGCCCATAAACATGATCTCCACTGCGATTGTGCACAAGGAAACCAACAAGAAGGCGCATTTCGACTGCATAGTCAAGGAGTTGAAGAAATTCTACCCGCTCAAGACGAACGAGGGCATCTGCTACCTTGGCGGCGGCGGCTTCGGAATCATAGAGACCTCCAAGGGCGATAGAAACAAGGGGTTCGTCATCAAGAAGCGTATCCAGTACGAGGATCGTTAGCTAACCGCTAAGCGAACCGCTACATCCGGTCTCTCCCGTTATAAACCTCGGGGGGGCCTTCAGCCGTATAAAACACACCTCACTGTAACATTCCAGTTTATTTCAAGTTTCGAGATTTTATTGCAATAAAACTGTACGCGGAACTGTTAATAGGAAGATGGAGGACCCATCATGTTCTGCAGGCTCCGGTCCGCGACGGTGATAGGTGTAGGCTCTTCAATTATCGAGGTGGAAGTCGATTTGAAGAAGGGGTTTCCGCAGCAGACGATTGTCGGTCTTCCCGATCCTGCGATAAAGGAGGCAAAGGAGAGGGTACATTCTGCGATACGGAACACAGGTTTTTCCTTTCCGCTCGGCAGTCTTACCGTCAACCTCGCTCCCGCGGACCTGAAAAAGGAAGGCTCGATTTTTGATCTCGCGATCGCTGTCGGAATACTCGTCGTTTCAGGGCAGGTGCCGGCGGATGAAAAGCTCGGCTCCTTCATAATCCTCGGAGAGCTCTCCCTCGACGGACATGTAAGGCCGGTCCACGGAGTTCTCGCGATCCTCGAGATGGCAAAAAAGAGGGATATCAGAAACATAATCATACCGAGTGACAACTTCAAGGAGGCAAGCCTCCTGTCCGGTCTCTCTGTATACCCCATAAAACTGCTGAAGGAGGCGATCGAAGTACTCTCCGGAAAGGCATCGTGTGTTCCTGTACCTCAGCCGCAGGCTGAAAACGAAAAGGGGAACTGTGGACCTGTAGGGTGGGGAGTGGATTTCTCCGAGGTAAAGGGACAGGACTACGCAGTACGCGCTGTGGAGGTTGCAGCTGCGGGTGGCCACAACCTGCTCCTCATAGGGTCATAAAACCATCAATCCCTTTAATATAAGGAGATACATTACGCTGAATCCGTTTTTGACATCCGTTTTGACATCTTCCCGAAACTAAGTTTATTAATCGAGGCTTTCAACTGCTCTATCGTTGGTTGTCCATACAGGCCCTCGGTGATCGTTTGAGGTTTATGTCCTACGAGCGTTTGTACTTCATGTAACGGCATACCATCATGTAAAGCATGGGTTATAAAACTATGTCGTATATCGTGAAATCTGATACCCGTTGATAGGCCGTTCTTCTGTAAAAGCTTTTTGAAAGTATCTTTTGACCATTTCTCAGCTTGCAATTGTTCCCCGTATTGATTCAAGAATAGATACTTTTCCGAAATAGAAATCCAACCCGAAAGTATTGCCCTCAAATCGTAGTGTATAGGGATAGTACGGGTCTCTCCTGTTTTAGTCGGGACCTCGACACCTTCAGCGAGGGATTTTGATACTGCAATAGTGCCAGTCTTAAAATCTATATCCTTCCATCGGAGAGCAAATATTTCACCGCGTCTCATGCCTGTATAAACCGCTATCGCTATAATTACGCTATCGCGCGGATAGGCGCTATCAATTAGTTTCTGCATATCCTCTTTAGAGATCACTGTACGCCTGGGAGCTGTAACTTTTGGTAGATCAATCTTCTTTGCAGGGTTTCTGACAAGGATCTCTTCTTTATCGACAGCAACGTTTAGAACTGTCCTCAACGCTTCTAAAACTGCCCGTGCTTTCTTTGAAGAGACTTTCTTTTCAATGGAGTTGACTATCTTCTGGATATGATACGGCTTGATCTCCTGTACTTTATAGTCACCGAGATAGGGGATTATATATTTAGTGAAATTATATATTGCAATCTTCTTTGTAGTGTCTCGCCAATGGCAGTAAGTAGGGAAATAAATATCATCTATGAATTGCTGTAGGGTGATATCGCTCTCATCAATATAACTGCCGTTATCTAATGCGGTTCGAGTTTCATATACCCATTTGTAGGCTTCGGATGGTTTATTAAATCCACTTTTGACGTAGGGTACGCCTTTGTACTTAAAATAGCCCTGCCATCTCTCCTTACCGCGTTTAGTACCGCGTTGTCGTACGTTTGGATATTTCGGCATGATAGCGTTAATGTAGCAAAAAGGAGCCTACTCGTCAAGCAGTACCCCGTTTACTTGTTACCGAATAACCGTTTCTTTTTTCTTTTACCCCTGTTTTCTTTTTCTTCATCGCTTTCTTTTTCTTCAAACGTATTGTTTTTGTTTTCAGTAGCTATTTCTTTATTAACAGGGTATTGATACACTGGATCACTTTTTAAAAACCGTTCAATATTCGAGACTTTATCTCCGTTCAGGTATGCGAATAAACATTCTTTTTGAATATGCTTCGTCCTGCCTATCGGGACAACGGGACCGAACCATCCCTTTTTGCAGTAAACCCTTATTGTAGGTAAAGACACTTTCAAAAACTTGGTCACTTCTTGAAAACTGTAGAGTACAATACCTTCGTCCTCTATCTTAATCATGTTTTTACTCCTTCGATATAATGACCGGACGAAGCAGGGGGTTAGTGAAAAGACCTCGTCCGGTTTGAAAAAGAGGAGGGCTATATTACCCTTTAGTTAATTACGGTAGCGGTTTTGTCACTTCGTATGTGATAACAATACCCCTGATATAGGCGGTTGTGGAATGGTTTGCTCTCGCTATTTTTGCAAAGTATTTGTATCCATCGTTGTCTATGGTGGCGTTTGTAATACTGCTATCATTTAACGCGCCACCTGAACTATGAGCATTTGAGGCCATCGTAGTATCCGGGGTATAAAGTGTTTTGTCTACACGGTGTAATGTAACTGTTAATGTTCCGTCACCAATGTTGGCATATGAATATAAATTTGTCACAACCGCACCGTGCGGTAGGTTTACCGCATAATATCTGGTTGTGTTTGCTACGAATTGCGCCCAAACGCCGAGATCAAGCGTGGGATTTCCAACCAATGACACGGAATAATATCTTGTTACCGCATCCTCGAAGGTTGTCGCATTGGCAATCTTCGTGGGATGGTTACTGGCGTTGAGGTCATCGGTGAGTCTATCCATAAGCTTCTTGTGATCGGTGTCGAACAAGTCCTCTTGTTTGGTCAAGATAAACTTACTATCATAATTACTACCGTCTCTAGTAAACCCCGCTATGGCTCTGCTTGTACCGTTATACCATCCTTGTTTAGCGGCGTCCCATGTAGGGGCCGTCTCTGCTATCGAGAAGACTCCTGCTGCCGTTACATAAACATATCCTACCGTTTCATCTGTGATATCCGTAATAGTGAAGGCTTCTGTCGGCTCGTCTGCTGTAACAATTTCGATCAGAACGCCGTTGACTTCGAAGACCGATCCTACTTCGATCTTCATGTTGGTGTCATCAGTACCGAGATTCGTGATACTGATTTGAAGATATCCGCGTAATTGTTCGCGCATATTCTCTTTTACTGCTCTGATGAGTGTAGGGCCGCCACTGATAGCATCTTCATCAGCGGGAGTAGCTTCGTATGTAGCTCCGAGTATTCGTGTTCCCATATCGAGAACTCCTTAAAACTTCGATGTCCCAACCTTTCCCCGATATAGGACAAGTCCTATTTTCAAAGATCAAAACGCCGTTAAATCAAAAGCATCACCTACTTTCATATAATATCTAAGATTAGACTAATTGTGTGGATACACTCTGTGGAGAGCTATTAAGCCCTTAAAAAAATCAAAAAAATAATCTTGCATTACTAAATCAAAGATATAATAATTAATATACAGCTCTTAACAGGAGTAACAATATGTTAAAATCAATAAAGGAAATAATAGACTATTTTGATGATAATTTTGAAAGCTATAATTATAACGATTGTTACGTTGGTGTTACGTCAGATATCAAACAACGTCTCTTCGTAGATCATAATGTATCTGAACAAAATGGACATTTTACATATTGGAAAGCCCCATCATCGACTATGGCACGTGAAGTTGAGCAATATTTTCTTGAGCGAGGTATGGATGGCGCCTCTGGTGGAGGGGACGAGTCTGCTATTATGGTATATGCTTATGTAAAAACACCACAGACTAATCCATAATAGATAAATACTAAAGAATTAGGATTCCTTTTTGTAATAAGTAATATCCATTACCTATCAATGCATATGTAAGAATTGAGATTTTCTGTAATGGTTCGCTTAAATCTTGGCGTTTATCAATCTTCTCTGCTAGCATTTCGATTATGTTTTCTAGTATATTATAATAATTACTAGGTATTTTGATTATCTTTTCAATTCCTCGTGTTATTTCCTGAACCCTTGCATTAATGGTATTGTATGATGTTTGCAAAATCATATGCATATGTATTAAAAGCGGATCATATTCTTGATTAAATACTCTTGGTAAAACACCATAGGCCCCACTAAAGAAGAAAACTTTCTCTAAGGGATCATTAGTTCCTCTCATTTTATTAGCAATATATTTGAATTCATCTGTTATGATTTTTATTGAAGTTTGTGATATTTTTAAATTGTTCATAACCCTCTCTCCTTAACCAACCTGTGCTATACCGGTACTATAATACCTTTCGTCTCCAACAAATCTTTCCCATCTACAGGGATTAAGTTCAATATAACTTGCTACTGTAGCTGCTGCGGAACTTGGACCGTCTACGTCTCGATATATGGGGCCTTCTTCGGTGGGTTCAGTCCTCATTTCGAGAACACTTGCAGTCTCTTTGGGCGCTAGTTTGATTGAAGGGGTTAAATCTAATACATTACTTAGTTTAACCATAGTTTCAATTGTCATATTTGATTTACCTTTTAATATTTGACTAATATATGATTTACTAACATTAAGCTTATTAGCCAATTCTTTTTGCGTGAGGCCTAGCTCCCTCATGCGTTCATATACTTGTACTGCGATATTAAAAGATACTGATTCAACTTTATATTCTATCGTATCTTCAATCTCATCTGTTAATGTATCCCACCAATTTGTTAAGTCAGCCATCTTAACCCTCCCAGATTGGGTTTTCTAAAAATCTTTTATTTAAATTTATTGCTCTTGAGTATTCTTCCTCTTCTTTTGCCCTAGTTTTAATAAAATATGTTGCTAATAGTAGTTTATTATCTGCATGGAAAAAACAACTGATCCTATCTTGCCCCTTTCTTATTTCACATATCTGGTCCCGTCTTTTTCTTTTCCAACATTTAAAAATTTTGTCTGAAAGATTGAAGTGCCCGTTATCAGCAATAAAATTAATGTATTTATTAAAACCGCTTACTATGCATTTTTTGTCTGGATAATTACGGCCATAGTCAAAGAAATCTTTAATTTCTATAGAGCCGTTATTCTCTAATGCGTATATATCGATAACTCTTCCCCGTTTCATAATTATAGCCCGCATATATAATCTCGTCAAGGTTAAGTTATAACTTAACTGAAAAAAAATTGATCTATACTTATTATAAGTATGGGCAAGAAATAATTCAATACTATTGCTTTAAATTGTTCATTATAGAACTACCTATTATAATTCCCTCCAATATCGAAAGTATACCGAAAGTCCTTAAATCTACCCCCTCAGACGAACGAGAAGGGGTCTGTGAGCGATTTTAGGATAATATATAAAGACTAGCTCCAGGGCTTACTAATAAGAGACGGATAGATACTCGTTTTTTTCTTTTATGGATCTCCCACATAACAAGAGATTTCTCTATCTCACCCCTTTGTAACTTGTTTAAAATCCGGGCTGATTCCTCTTTCGGGATATAACCGACATGATAACGTTCGTTTGCATCCCATACGGCAATAGCATTTTCCCCATAAGGATTATCGGGCTCATATATTAATTTCACTTCGGACCCGGCTGTAAAACAGTCTTCTTGCAACTCCTTCATGTGATGAGACTCGCCCGCTACATTAACCGATTCTATCCCTTCCTTACGCGGTAAGGTATGCCAGTTTAGGAGCTGTTCATCATTCAATCTCATAACCACATAACCATGTCCATCTTCCCATTTACTCGTTGCTAATGCATATTTATATTTCTGTGATAGTTTCTTTCTTAAACGCTTTTGTTTTCTATCAGCCATAAAATGCTCTCTTATACTAAAATATCAAGATGAGTTTATCGTTATTATCTTTCATGGTGGTATATCTATTATAGTACCAAATCAACGGCTTTGCAAGGGGAAGGCTTTGCAGTTATAGGCCCATTGTGATGCAAATTAATCGCAATCACACCACAGATTGATATCATAACATCGCTTAAAATCATCATCAAATGATACAAAATCGTTTTCCCCACCAACCTGCATTGATGCAATGTGCAGGGCATCATAACTTTCTAAATGATACTTTTTAATGAGCTTATATGCCAGAGAATGAATTTCGTAACATGATTCTATTTTAAAACAAACCTCGAAACTTTCATAGATGGTCTCAAAACTCTTCTTATGATTATCAAGTCTTTCTTTTATATCATCTGTCAAACATGAAGGACTATTTTTCAACTTTTGTTTAGCACTTTGAAACGCCCTATAATCACTATAGCTATATTTTCTACAAAGCTCACTTAATAAGGCAATATTCCAATAAGCTGTTATAGCCAAAGTGTAAAAGGCCACCGCTTTTTTTTCTTCAATTATACGTTTAACAAATGTCTGCGCAGCATCTAACTCTTTTACTTTTCTGGGACTGCCATTTACGGGATTAATAAGAGCTGAAATTATAAAAGAAGAATCGAGGAAAAGGATTTCGGGAAGGGGGTCATTCTTCAAATGCTTTATAGTAGCTATTTTATCTCACGCAACTTTTGATTTGTTTTAGTGTAACGCCTTTAGGAATACTTAGACTCTGGAGGGCTTCATCGATTTTCTTTGCAGAATGCTTACGTTTTTCGACAACCTGTATTGCGCCATTATATTTAGACTTAAACTTTTCTAATTTCTTAGTCATTTTGTGCCCTCTAATACTTAATATAGCATACTATCTTACAACATTCAATAGTGTATCGTGAGCTATATATATTTTCGGCTTATATTACCATTAAATCAAAGCCCCTGTCAACATATTTCTAATCTAACATAATCTAACATATAGCTCAAATCGCTATTGATAATCAAGACGATATGCTACATAGTAGAGATAGGCCCCTTGGTCGGGGAGGACCTCCTTTTCTCTCAATCTCAAGAACTTGTCTTTCTTGACACTAACAGTTTCAATATTCTCTATTACGTGAGAACAGTGATATAAGATCCTTAGTACCCCACCCTGGGGGTTTTCTTTCTGAGGGCAAACGATAAGAATAAGAGGGTCTTTCGGGTCTTTCTACCCTCCAAACCCGTGTTTCATAATGTCGTGTTATGTCATACAGGGATAGTTTCTCCTCTCCTGCTCTCGACGAGGGAGGAGGAGGGGAAGGGTAGGCTTGTACTCTCCCAAACCGTAGAGCGTCCGCTTGCCTCGACCGTAATACAGGCCCAGTACGTATGAACACTGTGTCTACCTGGCTGTGTGTGTGCATCATGTTACTTGTGGGGATCATGCTAACCGAAGAAGCTTAAAGTCATTTCAAAAAGACAGGAGAGAAAGGGGAATGATATAGATTATAGGTCTTCTTGATTGTCTTACTATCTGAATACCTGATGTGAAACATAGATTCATCTCTTCTCTTCCTGTCTCTGTTATATAGTTGTTGTCAAAGAGCAGTATATAGGCTCCTGTTAGTAGTGCATATTTTATGTTAGCGGGGCCTTACAAAATAGCTGTATCTTCAGGCTTTAATTGACTATGTGAATAGATTCTCAGTGTAGTCTGTACGTCACTATGTCCTAAAAACTCAGAGATTGCCTTAACATCCGTATGCCTTTCCTGTAGATGAAAAGTAGTGAAAAAATGACGTAAAGTATGCGGAGAAACATCTTTCTGTACATGCTTTAGAAATGCTCCGTGTAATGACTTATAGATGTTTTGTCGGCTCTTTCGCTTCCCGCTTGCACTATGAAATAGATAGTCGGAATTTCTGTTATATATCTCGGAGATCCTGTCAAACAGATCTGTACTTATTGATACTGTACGTGGCCTGTTTCCTTTACCCATGATATTTATATATGCAAAGTTTCCGCTTAGTTTAACGGCCGTTTTCATGATACCTGCAAGCTCTGATACTCTTAATCCAGTATTGCACAATGTTTCTATTATCAATCCTGTTCGTGGATCGCTATGTTCTATAACTGTCTTTACGTCATCGATATCAATGTCAATGTGAGCCTGATTGTCTACTTTGTGATTGAGTTTGGTTGTGATCCGTAGTCGATCTATCGGATGGTAGTCAATCAATCCCTGTTGAACAAGTACAGTCATTAACTTTGATATGCTCGCAATCTTCCTATTTATGGTTGAGTTTTTGTAGTGCTGCTCTAGATACTTCACATACTACGAGACGTCAATCTCTGTAGCTTCCAGGATACTCTTATTGATGACTGCTTGGAATAAGTCAAGGTCCTGTTTGTACGCTTCTCTTGTGCGTGGTGTTAAGCTTGTGAGATAGGCATTAATAAGATTGTGCTCTTTTGGATTAACGGGAATTAATGCCTTCATATTCCCTCCCTCACAATAACCCTTGTTCTTTAAAACTGTAAAACATACTATCTGCAATTATGATATGATCTATAACTTTTATACCGATGATATCCCCTGTCTTGACTAAATTAGTTGTGATACGGATATCTTCTTTACTCGGATTGATTTCTCCGCTTGGGTGATTGTGTGCCAGGATAAGACTGTCTACTCCCTTCATTATGGCCATACGAAAAACTTCTCTTGGATGTACGATACTGCAATTGAGATTGCCTAAACTTACCAATTCTAAGTATTTGATAACCTTGTTAGTACCTAATCCTATTGACCAAAAATGCTCTTTGTCTCTGTCAATTTCATTCTCGCTGTCAAGGATAGCCTGTAGTATTTTATAGGCATCTTGCGGTTCGGTAATTTTGTTTTTCTCCCGTATCGCTATAATCATAGCCGTATCCTTTTAAGATTAACGGGCTATTTCCAACAGAGTAATTGTCTCAGGAAAATACTGTAAGTTTTCCAATGTAAAGTAAGTCTTACCCCTGTACCTGATGAGATGATCGCTTAAAGGCTCGGTCCCATTGTAAGGTACGGTATCCACTATCCTTAAACCGTGTTTCTCAATGTCTTTCCTCTCCATGTTATAAAGGGTAGCTATCTTTTGCCTTACTGCAATTTCCCTTTGATAATGTGCCTGTGCTACTGTCATTTTTTCCCTCCTCCATTATTACGCTTTGCCCTACCGATATATAGGATGCTGTAAGCGTATATGATCTCTAACTTGTTTACGTAGATATTGAGCTTTGCCCCATCCATGTATGGGGATTAATCGCGATGGAAAATATCCGCATATTTTACAGCTATACTTTTGCCCCAGGATATCATTAGTAATGACAATATATTTATCTATTTTTATCATTTGCCCTGTCTCGGAGTCGAACCGAGACAAGCACCACGCAGGGCTATACTTCTTGAAATCGGCTTGTGATGCCTAACAATTCAGCAGCGACATTAACAGAAAACTTATTAAATTGGTTTATATCGGCTGAAAACTGAAAGCGCCCCCATTCTTCTTTTAACTCTAATTTACGGGCTACCTTGTGGGCAACGGTACACAAGTGAAATAAATAAAACCGTTTATCGTCTTTAATAAAATCGTAACCTCTCATTGTTCTATCCTCCTTTAAGATTTGCCCTGTCTCGGAGTCGAACCGAGACAAGCACCCTGCAGGGCTACTCAAAATCAGCAGTTAAGATATTGATTACTTCCTGGAGCAGGATCACTGCCTTCTTGATTCTCTCTTCATATTGAAGACTTGCTTCTTCGGCTCCATCTTCCGAGCCATCTTCATATCCTTCCGCATCGACAAGCTCTAACTCTTCTTTCGTGTTTTCCATTTGACTTCCCTCCTAGAATTTAGTAACTTTCAGAAGTACACAGTACATATCGGTAGTTTACCGCAACTGTCAAATGTTGTCAAGCTTTTTTTCATCTTTTTTAAGTTTTTTTTTCAAACTAAAAATGCTATAATGGAGGAAAATTAAATGACGAGTAATAATATGCCGACAAAGTTACCGACAATTAGCCTAGTGCTTACAAGAGATTTGATGAAAGAAATAAACGAATATCAACGGAAGCATGGTATTCTGTCAAAAAATGAAGTAGTAAGACAACTCCTCCGTAAAGCCCTAAAACAAGAAAACTCCAACCCTACCGACCGGAAAAGGTAGACACCTTCTAGAGCCGTGAAAAGGGTAAAACGGGGGTGGCGCTATACCATTGTACCTAAAACTAAATATAGGTTTAACGGGGCACTAATCGTGCGCCATGACCTTATCGATAAATTCTTGGTCCTTGCCAAGGTCTTCGAACAACTTTATTTTCTCCTGCTTTTCTTCTTCGCGTAAACGGGGGATATCGCACTCAGCCGCTACCTGGACGATTATACTTTGTTTCCTGTTATCTGTTATATTAACGGTAGCGCCCTGCCGTTCGATACCGAGTATATTGGCAAGAAGTTTGTGGGCCTGGAAGCGGTTAGGATTGTCGGGATACCAGTCTTTAATTTCACCCTGATGGACTAAAGGCTTTGTTGCTTCCATCAGTTCAAGCATACCGACCGACCACTTCTCAAGGGTCAAACCGTATTCCTGTAGTAATTCACCTACCTGTCTGTTTTCCTTAACGCGCTTCAGGACCTTCTGGCCGCGATCTGATAATTGACTGCGGGTTAAATCTCTCGTGGGCTGATAGACCTGTAAATAAGCCTGTGCAGGATCGCCTTTTGCTTCGATGAGAGCGTTTAGAAATGCCCTTTGTTTGTACGTTAATTTAACGGGGTCGGTCGTTTTCTTTGTCATCATATACACCTCTTCGACGTTTTGTCGACGTTTACCTGTACCGACGTTTCAAGACGTTACTGATATTATTATTGTAATCAGTACAGGTATTATCTGGTTACAAGCTACTCGACTACGCTGATAGCCTGGAAGTTGGTCCCGATCACAATGGTATCTTTACCGTTCCAATGGAGAAGATCAATAATGTTTCTGACTGTGTCCTGCTCGATCTTCAAACTTAAGTCTTCCCGGAGTGCCCTACTTGCTAAGTCCAGCGCTCCGTCACCGTTTCGATGGCTTTGAACTTTGAGATTAATACCCCCATCCATCGGATACTGAAGCACTATACGGGGGAAGGTATTACGATACGACCCCCTTATTATCATGAAGCCATATTCACGATCATGCAACGATAGATCGGGTTCGGAACAGAAAGGATTGTTCCACCAAGAAATAATTTCTTTCATTACCGCTGAGGCAACATACACGGGCTCTGTCAGAGCCCAGCTCAGAGGCAAACCGTATCGATCCTTCTCTCCGCGTAGGACACGCACCGGTAAAGTACGGGAATCTGTGACACGACGCTTTTCAGGAGTGCCTACTTCTTCATCGATTACGATACAAGGATATTGCATTTTACTTTTCCCCGATTGCTTTGAGACGCTGCTCTTCCGTCATGCCCGCAAACTTTTGCTCAGCATCACCCATTTCCATCGCCTCAAAATTGGATTTCGATGGAGAGGCTCCACCTTCACCACTTTCACCAGTAGTTAGCCGGTTCATTCGCTCCATCCGTTCCTTTGATTCTGTACCCAACATAAACAGGCTTTCTCCCACATTTTCTAATTCGGTGTTATCGAAAAATTGTCTTTCGAGTTCGGGACTACTCGAAAACGCCTGCTGGACTTGTTGTATGATGGGATCATACTTATCAGCACCGATCTTTTCCCGTGCGGTGTTAATGGAATTTGCACCGACAGCGCTCTCTTGCTGCATATCAAGAAAATCTCCGATTGTGAAAATGTCCTCACGATCTCTTTGTTTCCTTTTCATTACTCTAACTCCTTATATAATATTATTTTAAGTAAAACTTACGCTTCACCAATAAGTTTTGCGACAGCATCAGGCCCTGCTTTATGAGCCTGCTCTAAAAGTTTCGACGCCTCTCCCATAGTCATATTCGAGAAATCTCGTTTAGCGAATGGATTCGGTCTATTACGGCCCGATTGATTCATGGTTCCGGGTTGATTAATAGGGTTTGCAATTGCGCGAGCTGTAAGCCTGTTGTCTTTCAAAACCTGTTCATCGACGGCTTTTTGACGAGCTATCTTGCCAGTTTGATATAACAGTTTCGCTATTTGAGCCGGATCGCCTTTGCCCATCCGTATGATCTCACGGCAGAATTGAGGATCATCAAGCTGGTCCTTCACAAAAGCTACGCTCTGGTTAAATCCCTCCTTGCCCATCGTCCCCACTTGTGCGGCCTGTGATAAAATCTCCTGCTCGGAGTAGTCCAATTCGCTATTTTCTTGGTACGGATCGGCAGGGCTTCCCCCATACGGAGAGTATTCGGGTTGATATTCAGTAGCTAGTTGTTCCTGTGGGTTAACGGGGGCCTGCTGTTGTAGTGTCTGTGCAAGCGCATTTGTGAACGGGTCGCCCGGGGGAGGGGCTTCTATCGGTTCTTCGGTCTCCTCGACCTCGCCCTCGACCTTCTCCCCGACAGATGACATCTCCGAAAGTTCCTGGTCGGAGAGTTCCTTGTCTCCCTCGTTTTCAAGATCGCTTGATTCGTATACATCATCTTGAATTAAATCATCACTCATTCGATACTCCTCCTCACTTCTGGATTGCTATTGCTTCTAAGCGCTTTATACAAAAACCGCATAAGGGTTTTGAGATCGAGAAGATTAAACGCTTTACATATACCATCGAATACAATGTCTCCTAGCTGATATTTCTCGACCACCTCACACAAGGCCATCCGTATCGCGCCTTCCATCAATAATATCGTTGCCTTATCATGATTGCGAAGCTCTTTGATTTCGTCTCTGGCTTGATGTACAGCAACCTGCATATTTGCGTAGTTCTCTTTCGTTTTCTGTAACTCATCCTGAAGTTCAGCTATTTCAACTTGTAATGCCTCAATTACTGTGTCCACCTGTACCTCCTTGCAACTGCTTATTTTTGTCATCAACGAGCGCCTTGTTTAGAGAGAGCATCAAAGTTTTTATGTCGAGTTTATCAAATACTCGGTGAATACAACCTAAGACGGCATCTCCAAGCCCATGTTTCTCGATGATATCGCACATGGCAAACTTAACCACATTACTCATTATTAGTAGCGTGGCCTTACTGTGATTTCGTAGGCTTTTATTTTCCCGCCGTGCCGTATGGACAGCAAGAGTCAGGCCGTCAGCCTGATTCTGCTTCTCCTGTAACCTGGCTTGAAGTTCCTTTATTTCACATTCAAGATCATGAATTATTTCATCTTGAGACTTCGTAGGCCCTTGCTCAGTGATGGTTTCTGTTTCCACTTGTAACTCCTTTTGGTAATTTATGTCGAACGGTTTGATTCAATGTGCGGAGGCATTTATCATGTAAACCGTCAAAATATAGACATCGTCCACGAAGGCAAGTCTCAGCCTGTAAAACAGGACATACTATTTTTGTATGTTCGAGGGGTCGTTGCATGGTTGCTCCTTTTGGATCAGCGGGGCTTTAAGCTGTTGAAATTCAGCATAGACACATTGCTCACGATCTTTATCGAACCACCGACAATCGTTTCTTAGACACCAACCCTCAACAGCACCTTTAAAAATGGGGCATTTATCCATGATTTAATACCTCAGCTTAGCATACACACTATACACACAAACTGAACCTTTCTGAACCTTTCTGAAGCTTCTGGGAAGGCGCGCCTCCGTTGAGAAATTAGCAGGCCATTAACGCAAAATCACGCAATTACTTGTTATACTTATATATAAATAAATAAGTAATGCGGATTACCGTCCAAAATTATCCTTCAGTATCCTTCAGATGGCATATAGACGCGCACCCTGTAAAGCTTCAGTATCCTTCAGTATCCTTCAGTTTTAGTTGATATTTGATAGCGAGTCTTGATAGGAGATTTGGATCATATTTGAAACCCATCTTACCGTCGTTCAGGCGTACCTTATCAAAACCGAGCCGCTTTAAACAGCTCGATATATACCGTGAGCTGTATTTTGATTTTTCGTCCTGCTCTCTATTTAAGACCCCGGTGACTGCCGTTGTAGAAATCTTCCGGCCCTGTATGAGGTCGTCTTCTTCAATTAAACACTTCACTATTTCACACTCTGTACTTTCACTTTCTTCATCAGCCTTTTTTGTCTCAAGGTATTTCACGTAATCGATTAGCTCATCTTTGCGGGAAGGGTCGACAATCTCTAAAATTTGTAACAGCGGTCGAGTGATCTCATTTAATCGCCTCCGCGTCACGGCCTTTACAGTCGGCAGTTCCTTATCTATATAGAAATAACGAAAAATGGTTAACATCTCTCGAATCATTAAGGCATCACCTTCGTTAATGTCGCCCTCAACGTCTTTATTCGTGTTTTGCTGCATCGTGAAGGTGATACATCGACTCTCGATGATAGGCGGCATGGTTTCCGTAGAGCAGATAACGAGGGGAGCGAATACATCATAATATTCAACCTGGTCCTCACCCTGTTTGTTCATATTAATTCTTGATACTTTCATACCGCGCTTGTATCGGGATTTAATGAGGTTGGCAACCTCTTTATTGCCATCAGCCCCCCAGAGTTTAATTTCATCGATAACGAGAGCCGTTTTGAAAAGGTGCGCTGATCGGAATAGTGAAGCCTCCGTTGGAGAGGTTAGCCGCTCACTCATGAATGAAATCTTGCTGAGCGTTTCCCCTGCCCGTGTTTTTCCGGTTTCTTTTGTGCCGAAAAAATACAATATGGGTGTAACGTCGAACTTCTCCATGAGATAGGTATGGAATACCCAGAGCGCCAAAATTAAATAACCCTGATCGAAGGGTAGTTCCAGATATTTTTTAATGAAAGAGATGGTTTGATCTAATATGCCCTTTGCATTTATAGTGTGTTGTTTGGGTATAATTTCGAGAATGTTTTTGCTGACAAACTCAATCGGTAAGTCGGTTTTAGGCTGAAAGACTTTACCGTCCTCGCGGTAGTGTTCGACAATACATAATTTCTCGTCTGTTTTTAGTAGATATTTCAGTGTATCATCATTCTTTACTAAATGGATGAGTCCAGGAATGAGAGTTTTTGTGTAAACCTTTTGTTCTGTCTCTTTGGGTTTTTCCATTTCAAAGCTCTTGAAATTGAAATAGCGGGATAATAGGGAGATCACTCGGAGGGTGCATCATCCTCGAATAATCTCAATTCATATCCTCGCTCAAAGTTCTTCTGACACCAATCACGTAACACCTTCTTGGGGATTTGTTTCGACTGGTCGGGTTTACCGTCTTCGCCTTCAAACAGTTTCCAGAAATAGACCCACTGATACACATACCTGATAACCTGTTTCATCAATGGTATGTCCTTTTGTTCGAAGAAAATGAGACCGAGTAAAAAGTCAGCGAAGTCTTTGACCCAGGTTTCATTACTGATAATGTCGAGTGCGCCTTTGTACAGCAACATATTCTCTTCGGCCAGCTCCATCGACTCGTTAAATATCTCCTCTGATGTGGCTTTATCACCTAGAATCTGCTTAGCGTCTTCTCGAAACTTCAGATGAGGTAATTCCTGTTTCTCAAACATTTTCGACATAGTGATTAAAAATGAAATCATGATTTTACTCCTTTGTATTTATACTTCTCATATATCCTGTCTACCAGATTAAGACAAAATGTTAAGAATAATTCTCCTCTATTGTACGACGAGGCATCATACATGATTACTTGTCCTGTGACCTAAATTAAGACACCGTGTTAAAAACTGCTTTGTTATTCCTCTCACCAGATTAAGATTCAATGTTAAAAACATATACCTTCCTACCCTTTATAGTGGGGTGTGAGTTAAGATTCGTGTTAAAGACCATGTTTTTTCTTGAACGCTTTATACTCCCCATCTAGCGCAGTAGACCTACCAGTTTTTTTTGCATAATAGCGGCGGTTGATCTCACTACGAGTATTCTTGTGAGCATCCTCGCCAGTCTCAAAATATCTTTTGTAATCTTCAGCGAAAACAGTCTTGACTATCTTCTGTACCTCCTGCCATTTTGCCGAGACCGTTTGTCGACATCCGTACTTCAACCGTTCCCCCATTTGTTTGAAATTATAGTCAAGCATATTCAGCAGTACCATGCAATATTCATCAAGAGGGAGTTTGTCCTGTAATATCTGTAACTGCTCTGCAAGTTCGGCATCATCACCGATAACGTGTTTCTCCCACGCTTCAATTGGTAACTCAGTCTTACCCCGTGACTGGATGTTCTTTTCGAGTATTTGATCGATAGCTAATTTATCAACAAGGTCTTTCTCGTGCGAAGGTACTAACGGCATTTTGTCCCTCCTTCTGTCCAATAAAAAAAGACCGTCCTCACACTCTCGTAAGAACGGTCTCTGGCCTTGAAGTACTATATATGATTGCAAAAAACTATTGACTAATGCGCCGTTAACAAATACAATAAATCATATATAGTAACTTTTTATCCAAAGACCCGTTCTCTCTGGCCGGAGAGGCGGGTTTTTTATTTATTCGTTTGTTAAACTGTATTAATAAGCTTCTACCTTTCCTCTGACCCAATGAAGGGAAGCTTGTTGCGTTTACTTTTTCCGACCCTTACTATACTTCTCCAAAAATCGAAGGATTTATTATACCCTTCCCGCGAACTTTTTATATTAACGGGACCTGATATTTTTTGACATCCTTTTGACATCCTCAATACATAGAAAAACTGCTAACTATGACAAATAACCCCTCATTCTCTAAAAGAACCCGTTAATCAAAGATTTATAAATACTTAATATATAACAACTTTCATCTATTTTAGTTAAATGTATTTAAATGATATTAACTATATCATGACAGCTCTTATCTGCTCCTCATAGGGTCGCCCGGGTCCGGGAAGACGATGATCGCTTCGAGGATGCCGACGATACTCCCGGAGATGACCGAAGAGGAGTCGATCGAGACCACGAAAATATACAGCATAGCGGGGCTCCTGTCGTCTGAAACAGGACTCATCAAAAAGCGGCCCTTTCGCGCTCCCCACCACACCGCGTCGGAGGTCTCGATAATAGGCGGAGGAAAGAACCCCATTCCGGGGGAGGTTACCCTCTCGCACAACGGTATACTGTTTCTCGACGAGTTTACCGAGTTCAAGAGCTCCATAATCCAGTCGCTTCGTCAGCCTATTGAGAGCGGCTCCATCAACATAGCGAGGGCGGACACGCGGCTCGTATTCCCGGCGCGGTTCATGCTCGTGGCTTCCATGAACCCCTGCCCCTGCGGCTACCTCTTCGACACCGAAAAGATGTGCAGGTGCAACCCGGGGCAGATCAACAAATACTATATGAAGGTGTCCGGCCCGATACTCGACCGGATTGATCTGCAGGTGGAGGTACGGCCGCTGAAGGCATTCGAGATCGTGGGGAGCGGATCGTCACCTCCCTCTTCAACCATCAGGGCCCGCGTCATACGCGCAAGGGAAATACAGAAAAGAAGGTTCGGACAGCACGGAACTGTCCTGAACTGCCAGATGAACACAGAGCTTATGAAGCGGTACTGCGGACTTTCTGCTGAGATGGAGGAGCTTGTCTATACCGCGATCAAGAAGTACAAACTCTCGGCCCGCAGCTACCACAAGATCCTGCGGGTGGCAAGAACCATAGCGGACCTCGACTGCAGGGAGAAGATACAGAAAAAGGATATCCTCGAGGCGCTCTCTTTCCGGGAGGTCGAGAACATACTGTACAACAAGCAGCAGAACGGTATACAAACTGCTCGGTACCCTCATGTCAAATACAGTTTCTTCTGATGCCGTATGGAATGCTTTATCCTGTTCTACTTGAACGCATCCGGGCGCTTTATAAGCTGCCCGATATATCATAATATGACGAAAAATAGCGTCCTGCTCCTGGATCGGACATTTGGGGGATGGGCGGAGGGGAGAACCAAGACGGTTCTCATGATAAAGAGTGTATAGATGCGATATGCAGGGCCCTGGAAATGGGGTATACGCATATCGATACGGCCGAGATGTACGGGGGCGGGCACACGGAAGCGCTCGTGGGAAAGGCAATCGAGAGCTTCGATAGAAGGGAGCTTTTTATTACATCGAAAGTGTGGAGCGCCAGGATGAGCTGTCGTGGTATCGAGACAGCCTTTATCCTATATGACGATCACGGAGATTCTACCGTTTGTTTGACCGCGTATCTCGTATCTTACCAGCGCCCTGATTTACAGGGTTACTGTCGGCAGGACTCCTCGAACGTTTTGTAGCCCGTTAACTTGCCATTCAGGAACATCATGTAGACAATAGAGAGGGTATTTATTTCGCCCTGGATGAGTCCTTCAATGATCGAAGCTTCGTTGAGATTGTTCCCCCTGTCTTTGTACCCGACGTGGTAGCATTCTCGAAAAAAGGGGTGGTTCCCATGCTCGAATTGAGAGAAGAAAGATTCAAGATTCAGGGTAGCCGATACCGAATCGATGATATCGTCTGTGTCGTTCATGATTAGCCGCTGTTAGCTTATTATTGCTTCTTGGATTCATCCTTCTCTATAAAATCCTTTTGAATAGATTTTTTTTCAGCCTTTTCGCACAAGATTATTAAATTCTTAATCCATTCTACTGATTCTTCGCGCTCTTTTCCCTCAACCAATATGGGTATTGCTTTTGTTTCAATTGGATCTATAATTTTAGGGATAATCTTAAGATCACTATAGGACCAGTATCTGAGTACTAAGTCCTCTGTGATTGTATTATCTCGTAATAGATTCTCCATTTCTTGGTACAATTGAGAAACCATCCTACGCTGATTATGAATACACCGTAGCATATGTTTTTTTATACCCATGCTTTGTGTTACATAGTGAGTAATTAAAAAACATTTCGTTTCTTTACACTCGTCCGTATAAAGATCCCATAATCTACTAATTGCAATACCCATTTCCTTTGAACGATACTCTTCTCTCAAATGAAGAAAGGTTTGTAATTGTAAAGTTGATTTAGTTTGTCTTTGTGTTACTAACGATACTAAAAAGGCGAGTAAAAGAAAAAATGCTGCAGTGCCTGCCGCGAGAGAACTAATAACCTGAGAATACGTTTTTAACCAATCGAGAACTATAACCCTTGTGCTTTTGGGTGTATCTGTATTAGCTTCTGTTCCTAATGCGTTACTCAAGAGAATAGACACTGCTATTATAAACAAGACGGTTAGAGCAATAATGAAAACCCTCTTCATCCTATTGCCTCCCCTGAGTTTGATAACTCCATTATAGTATCAAAAATCAAAAATCTCAACTCTATCAACTCAAAGGAAATAATGCGGTAGCATATCCTCATCTATTGTCATGCAAAGCATAGTTGACACTCTTGGCATGAACAGTTTCAAATTTTGTTTAGTGTAAGAGAGATATAAATAAAATACTCTATATTGACAAATTATAAACATATGCTATAATGCTGTACCTCATTAACGGAGTCATATCTATGAAACGTTTTCTATTAATCATTACGGTTGTCTGCATTGCTTCTCTATCCATTTTTCTTTTTACAGGGTGTCCCACTGCTACGACGGACACTTACTATATTAAGTTTAAGTTAGATGGTGTGGATAAGAACTTTGACAAAGGGCTCACTGATGTTGAAGAGAAGCCATTTGGCGTTCAAAATGGTTTTTCAAACACTGATATATTTGCCAATCCAAATGTGGTTTCGATGGGAAATGAGATCGAGTGTCTTTATTTCAATACCGGTCTTCATGATGTAGGAACAGAAACTAATGAGGTGGCGCTTTCCTATGTGACAGAAGCGGGGGTTTTATATGAATCAACTGCACATACTGTGACTATCACCACCTATGAATCTGGGGGGGGTGTTATTGAAGGGACATTTTCCGCAACTGTTCATAATGCTATTTCTGGTGATAAAGAGATCACTGAGGGAGAGTTCAGGGTAAAAAGAATAGCCGATGATACCGCGTGGCAACTAGAGAATTGACACTTAGTTGTAATTTTGTTTGGCCTAAACAGTTTCAATATTCTCTATTGCGTGAGTGAAGTGATATAAGCCTTCACTACCCACCCCTGGGGGGTTTTCTTTCTGGTCAAGAATGATAAGAATTGAATGGGTCAATGGGTCTTCTGTCTCTCTGAATATCGTATGTCATAATGTCACGTTATGTCATACGGGGGAGAAATTACTGTCTCTCCTCTCTCGTGGAGAGGAGAGAAGGGGAGCTTGTCTCTTGACTAATTGGAAACGGACAAGCCAACTGGAGGTCCAAAACATACGGTCTAACACACAACAGAGTAGTATTCACACTGCTCTGCACTCTCACGCCAAATTAGATATATACCGCTGGTATTGTACTTTTATGATAGGACATGAATATTAACTCCTTCGATATGTTCTATTCAAAGTGAAGATGAACCATATCAGAAGATATCAACCTCTTTTATTTCGGTAAAAAAAATTATATCGATCAGTATAGCGTAACATCAAGCGGTATCCTTGCCATTCACCGATTGTCATAGTACACTAATGTTATGAAGTAAATTCTTCGGCCCAAACAGTATCCCGGGGTGAGATATAAAAAGGATTTGTGAAAAACGATGTCATACACGGAAGACTATCGACTCCTGAAAGACCGCTTCAACCGGAGAAAAGAGGGAATTACGATTCCCGGGCGGAATGTGGAAATAGTCGATATTCAGTTTGAATCCGCAAGCTCTTCCATCCTCCCGTCGAAAGACGAGTACCGGTGTGATGAGCACATCCTCTACTTCGTCGCACAGATGGAGAGAAAGAAGGAGTTTTCATCTCCGCCGGTTCACGAGATCCTCCACGTGCTCGACTCCGACGTTCCGGAGAACAGAAGCTTCAGCTACCCTGTATTCAAACCGGCAGGGAAAAGGAAGGCGGAAGGAGCGATTATTCTCGTTCACGGGCTGAACGAGAAGTCCTGGGACAAATACCTCCCATGGGCGATGAAGCTGTTCGAGCTTACCAGGAAGTCTGTCATTCTCTTTCCGATAGCGTTTCATATGAACCGCGCGCCGAGGGAGTGGAGCGACCACAGGCTCATGAACAAGGTCTCGAAAGAGAGAAAAAAGATTTTTCCCACGGTGGTGAAATCTACATTATCGAACGCAGCCATATCAACGAGGCTCCAGCTCTGTCCGCAGCGGTTTTTCTGGTCGGGCCTTCAGTCCTACTACGATGTGCTACAGCTGGTCCGGGAAATCAGAAGCGGCGGGCACACCTGCTTTAAAAAGGATGCGAGCATCGATTTCTTCGGGTACTCCATAGGGGCTTTCCTCACCCAGCTCCTTTTGATGGCAGACCCTGAAAGAATCCTGGAAGAGTCACGCCTCTTTATCTTCTGCGGCGGGCCAACGATGAACAGGATGTCTCCGGTTTCGAAATATATCATCGACAGTGAAGCGAACATCGCCATATACTCGTTCTACATCGAAAATTTCGAAGGGGAGCTGAGAAAGGACTCCAGGCTGCGTGATTACTTCATGGGTACGTCTCCGGAGGGCTCGTACTTCAGGGCCATGATCGATTATCATAAGATGACCAACTTCCGTGAGGCCCGGTTGCGAGAGATCGCCGGGCGTGTGTGCGCCCTCGGGCTCGGGAAGGACACGGTTGTTCCGGTATATGAGATCGTGAATACACTGAACGGCAGGGATAGGGATATTCCGGTAAGAATCGAGAATTTCGATTTTCCATATCACTATACTCATGAGGACCCTTTTCCGGCGGGTGAAAGGATCTCAGAAGAGGTGAACAAAAGCTTTCTTCGGGTCTTCGAATATGCGTCACAGTTTCTCAAAGTGATTTGACGGCCGGTACAGGCGGCACCCGTATGCAAATCATCAGGCGTTGAGATCGACGATCGTATGGTGCGGCGATGTCGTGATCGGTCCGGATACAAGATAACAAAACCTGCATTAAAGGAGATCATACATGAACGCCATCTACAAGCGGAGAAGCATCAGGAAGTATACCTCGAAGAAGGTGCCGGATGAGAAACTCCTCGAGTTCGTGAGGGCCGGGATGAACGCGCCGTCCGCAGGGAACCAGCAGCCCTGGCGTTTCGTTATCGTAACAGAGCGCAGTATACTAGACAAGATACCGGGGATCCACCCCTACGCCGAAATGCTGAAGCAAGCGCCTGCGGCGATTCTCGTGTGCGGAGACCTCGACCTCGAATCTCACAAGGGGTACTGGGTGCAGGACTGCTCTGCCTGCACAGAAAACATACTGCTCGAGATCGCGGACCAGGGTTTCGGGGGGGTGTGGCTCGGCGTCTACCCGAGGGAGGACAGGGTGGAGGGCTTGAGAAAGCTGCTGAGCATCCCGGAAAACGTCGTTCCTCTCGCTCTCATCGCGGTCGGCTACCCGGCCGAACAAAAACCGCCGAAGAACGAGTTCGACAAAAGCAGGATCAGGTATAACTCCTGGGGTTAGCAGGTATGGTAATAGTACGAAGATTGTCAGGAAAAAGGCCCCTGCAAAACAATAAAAACGCTCAAAATAAATCCATCAGATTAATACAAATATAAAGCAAAAATAAAGCTAAATATGCTTATGCTGAAGGGCCTATTTATATATTGATAGGAATGCCTTTTGTTACACAAATACTAATAACATTATTCTTACTGTGATATGTTTTAAAAGGGCGTTTCATGTTCAGTAGTCTACTCTCGTATATAAGGATGAATAAATGGCTTACATTATACTTATTGCAATAGGAATTATAGCTTAGGCTTTGTTATGGTTTTATTATTTAGGGCGAAATTCGAGTTTCTGATTTCAGGCTAATGAAAGCTTGATTTCACCCAAAACATCACTATTTAATTTGTTAAATAGATTCCTTAGTAAGAGGCTGCCAATACAATATAAGT
>Ga0307379_10002066_pt1 | contig 30333 bp, 49 predicted proteins | sample UN2MG_FD_202237 | JGI IMG/M metagenome (GOLD analysis project Ga0307379, IMG submission 202237) | Soil microbial communities from Risofladan, Vaasa, Finland - UN-2 | ecosystem: Environmental > Terrestrial > Soil > Coastal area > Acid sulfate soil | place: Finland: Risofladan, Vaasa | collected...
ACTATCCTCAATACTATAATTTTGTAAATTTCAAATACATTTTGCAAGTGTTTGTAGATGATAAACAAATCGCTACAATGAAAGCACCACCAAATAGTCCTGCATTAGATAATAGAAATGCTTTATTTAATGTAAGAGCAATAGTTGAAGATTATGTTAAAACAGACCAAAGTGGTTTTGCATCTTTCAATAACGGAATACTAAATCAATCAACCAAAGAACAAATAGGCTTTCAAACTAAACCTCACGCAATTCATCAAATAGATAGATTTGCAAGAAACAAAAGTAATTTAGTTGAAGTTAATTTTAGGGTAGGTGCTGAATGGTTTGAAGATGGTGTATTTGTAAAGACACCAATTAAAGGATTAAAAATATCTTCTAAGACTAATTTTCTTCCTAGATATTATTTTTGGAATGGTGTTTTACAATTTAGTGATTTACAACGAGGACACGCACAAAGTCTTGATTACATACTAAATGGTAATACAAAAAAATTCTTAACTAGAAAGGAAAACAATATAGAAAGAAAGGTTACCAAAACTGATTATGAAACTTTAGCTTTCTTTAATGGAGTTTATACATATGTAAGTGGAAACAATGGACATCAAATACCTTTAATCAATTTAGCTTCATCAGTTTATGATATATACATAAAAGCATATGGAAGTAATGCTTTTACAATGATAATACCAAACAATGATTCTAATGGTGGAAGTTTCAATCCTTTCTTTAGTATTCAAAATGGAGTTGAGCCACCTTATACATCAGAGGGATTGTTGTATGTTGGAGTAGGTTGTAAGAATTTAGCTGACAATGGATTAACGGCAGTTGGTGGTGGTGCAGTTACGGAAGCCACTTTTGATGGAGTTACACATTATGAGGTATGGGCAAGAAATGCTGCAACCAATCAAATTAGTGAAAAATACACTTTTAGATTAGTATCAGAAGAATGTACCTATGAAAGAATTAGAATAACTTATCTTAACAGTTTAGGTGCTTGGGATTACTTTAGCTTTACTAAAAAATCAACTAGAACAACTGAAATAACTAGAAGTAATTACAAAGCGAATTATGGATATTCTCCTTTAATTAGTCAGCCTCAAAATGTAAATAATAACAATCGTTGGGAGTACGGAAGTTATGAGGGTGGTACAAGGAGTTATAATGTTAATGCAATAGAAACAATAGAAGCAAATTCTGATTGGTTAACTGATGCAGAAGCAGAATCATTGAAAGAATTATTTGTAAGTCCAATTGCTTATATTCAAAGTAGCAATGGAAACTTTGACCCTGTTATAGTAACGGAATCAGATTACATATTACAAACAACTGCAAATGATAAGTTAAAACAATACATCATAAACATACAATCAGGACACGAAAATAGAGTACAAAGATTATGATAGTAGAACTTAAAGTAAAATTAGATAGTGGCGAATATCAAACCTTAGATACTTATGGAAATGAAAATGTTTCTTTAACATTTCAGATTGATGATATAAGAGATGTAAGTAGTAAGAACGCTAGTTATTCAAAAGATTTTAATTTACCTGCAACTAAAAATAACAACGAATACTTTAATCATTTCTACGATGTAGATAGATATAATAATGAATCTTCTTTATTAGCAGGAGTTGTTATAGGCTTTAATCCTTATAAAAACAAAAGATGTATTCTTATTGTTGATGGTATCACTATACTAGAGGGTTTTCTAGCATTAAATCATTCGTTAAACAAACAGACAGAAATATCTTATAAGGTTACTATTTTTAATAATGTTGCTAACTTAATGGATATATTGGGAGATGCTACAATGAATGATATTGATTGGAGTTACCTAAATCACGAAAGGTCTTGGGGAAATGTTTATGCTTCTTTTTTAGGAGTTAATCAATCTAATGTAGAAGTAGATTATACCTACCAATACTTTAATTTTACAGACGTTCAATATGGACAAGGATATATACCTTATCAAAAGAATTTAAACTATGTATTGTGTTTAAAGTTAAAAGCAGTAATTGATAAGATAATGCAATATGCAGGTTTCAATTATGTTAGTGATTTGTTTAATACAGATGAATTTAAAAGATTGTATTTTGATACTGTTATGCTGCAAGAAGTAGCACCACCAAGAACTATTACTGCTCAATTATCTTCAGGTTTAGCAGATGGATTACCTTATTATGCTAAAATAAGTCCTTTTGAAAGTGTTGGAGAAGTAGGGCAAGTTTTTCCTTTTACAAATCAAAGTCCACACAAATTTCAATGGGGAATTGAAACAGGAGATACTTTAAATGAAGTAGATGAATATGGTACTATAACTTTAACAGAAGCTGCACAAGTATTTATTAAAGTAGATTTAAAATTATTATCAGCACCTCAAACATTAGGTGGTGGCTTTACTGAAAATGGTGTTGTTTCTATGTTTGTAAATGGTGTAGTAGCTGATTCTGTAAATATAGATGCAAGTACTTTTAATGGTGCAGGTAATCCTGCTACTGCAACTGCTTTTCAGTACCATACTTTCACACATAGTGGTTTCTATGATGCAGGAGATGTAATAGAAGTAACATTTGGTTCATCTTTCAATCCTAGTTATACTCAATTTAGTAATTCAGCAGGTAATGTTGGTGGTTGGTATTATGGTTTTGGGGTTGATAATTTGTTATCAGAATTTAGATACTACATAGCACCAAGCACACCTGAATCAAATATATTAGGAAATTTAGGAAGTATTAAATTATCAGATATATTGAAAGATGTAATTACAATGTTTAATCTAAATGTTACACAACAAGATGGAAATACAATTTTATTTCAGCCATATTCAGACTTTGTTTCACAAGATTTTATAGATTGGACTGACAAAGTTGATACTAATGAAGAAGAAATATCAGTGGTAGAAATACCAAAAGAAATTAACTTTAAATTTGCAGAAGATAGTAACGACCATTATCATAATATTTATGAATCTCAAAATGGAATGAGATATGGAAATCATAAGATAATATACAATACAGATAATACAGAAGTAGTTGATATTGAATTAAAAGTATTTGCAGCACCACTTTGTAGAACTTTAAGCAATGTAGCAGTTAATTCACAACATATGGGAGAGTTGAAAGATGATGTTATGACTACTTTTAAAAATAAACCTAGAATAGTTTATAGGGTAGGAAGTTACAATCCTGCTATTAGTTATCCAATAAGTCCTGTTTGGTTGTTAGATAGTAACGATGCAGCTTGGAATCCTGATATTGGAGACCAAAGATATGCTTACAATGGTATGACACATTTTACTGATATACTTTCTAATGTTAATGCTGATGATTTTAGTTTTTTATTCGGTTTAGTAAATACAGTTGGTATGAGTGATTTAAGTTTACAACCAACAAATAATTTTTTTACTAAATATTGGTTTGCATACATTCAAGAAAGATATAATGAAAATGCTATTTTATTAAGAATGAAAGCTAAATTAACTCCTACTGATATTCTAAATTTAGATTTTTCTAAAAAATACAAAATAAATCAGCAAGAGTACAGATTAAACAAAGTTGATTATAATACAGACAGAAACAAATTAACAAGTGTTGAACTAATAAGGGTGTAATGAAAAAAATAGATTCAATTTCAGATGGTGGATTAGTTTTATTTGTTGATGAAACAAAGAGAGGTGCAACCACAAAAGGAACACAAGAGGATTGTTTGCAATATGCTTACAAATATAAATCAGGAGATTGTTATGCTTTTACAGTTTCCAATGAAATAACACCTGCTAAAAACTTAAATTCAAATAATGAATTTGAAGTTAAATCTTTTGTACGTGGAAATAACAATATTGTTAAGGCAGGAACGAACAATGTTTTAAATGGAGATAGACACACTACAAGTCAACAAGCTAATTTTTCTATATTACACGGAAACGGCTCATACAGTGAAAACTTTGGAGAGATGTCTTATTCAGCTAACTTAATACAAAACAGAGGTAGATACACCATTTTACAATATAGTGGCTTTACAAGTGATGATACTGAAACAGAGATTTTTATAGGTGGCAGGAAAGACCATAGGTTTCATCCTAACAATTCTTATGCTACTGCTTACTTTATACAATCTAATAGTGTTGCTCTTTGTTCTAATGAGGGATTGATGTGGAGTCAATCTAATTTTCAAGCATTCAGAAATATTGCAGGACAGTTTACAGAAGTAGGTAATCACACACCAACACAATTAAGAGATTCAGCATTAAATTATTCTTTAGAATTACAAATGGTTGATAATACATTGGGGCATGATTATTTAAAACTAATGGTAACAGGAGAAGTAGGAGATGATGTTTATTGGGATATTACTTTAAAAATTACAGAAGTTAGAATACCTGAAATACTAGCTGCTAATTCTATTTTTAATCCTAATTTTTTAGGAAGTCCTACTTGGCAGAAAATTAATCAAGATACAAATAACATAATTACAATACCTTACGATGCAACTACTGGTGGTAGTAAAATGTTTGGAGATGGAACGAGAAATTTAGCAATGAGATATACTCCTTTAGTTTGGGGTACTAACCTTTGGAAAATTACTTTTGACTTAAAACAAATACCATATACTGATGTAACAATAGATTACATTGAATTAAAAGTACAAGTAAGAGTAAACAATCAAAATAGTCAAGTATTTACTAATGAGGGAACGCATAGTTATTATGTAAATACAGTTGGTGGTAATAACTTTATACAATTTATGATAAACTCAACAACAGGAGCAGGTGGTTGTATTATTAACAATGTTAAGGCTCAAATAGTAACATATTAAGATATGAAATTTAGACTTTTAGGACTTTTGATAGATATGAATTTTAGTGTTATGAAAGACACTATGAAATATTATACATCAAATATTAAAACAAATAATAACGATATAATAAAAGGCAAATGGCAGAAGAAGAAGTAATAGCAAAAGTCGGTATTGATACAGGCAATAGTGAGAAAAAACTAGAAGATGTCAAACAAGGAATAGACGACATTGGTAAAGCTACCGAAACAACGGCAAAGCAGACACCAAAACTTGCTAAAGGTATAAAAGGTATTGGAACAAGTTTCAAAGCCATAGCAAGTGCGACAGGTATAGTAATTGTTATACAAAAAGCATTTGAATTTCTATCAGAAGCATTACAAAAGAATCAGAAAATTGCTGATGCTATTTCTACTGTCTTTGATACTATAAGTATTGTATTCAATGAGGTTGCAAATACTTTAGTTGAAGTGTATGAAAACGTCACTAAAAGTACTGAAAACTTTGATGCTCTTGGTAAAGTAATGGGTGGCATAATTACTATTGCTTTAACACCTTTAAAATTATCTTTTTTTGGAATTAAATTAGCTATTCAAGAATTAATGTTAGCTTGGGAAAAATCTCCTTTAGGTGGTGGGGATAATGAAAAAATAGCTGAATTAACTTTAGGTGTAACGGAAACTAAAAATGCAATAAAAGAAACTGCTTTAGCAACAGTTGAAGCAGGAAAAAGTATTGTTACTAATTTTACAGAAGCCGTTTCAGAAGTTGGAAATATTACTACACAAGTTGTAGATGGTATTAAAGAAATTGATGTAAAAGCCGCTGCAAGTCAGGCAAAAACTGCTAAACAATTAGAAAATCAGGCAATTTTAGCAAAGGCATCATTACAAGGATTAGTTGAAGAAAATGATAGATTAGCTGAAAAGCAAAGACAGATAAGAGATAATGAAAATGCTAGTTTTGAAGAAAGAATTGCAGCCAATGAAAAGTTAGAGGAAATACTAAACCAACAAGAAAAAGATATGTTGGCTCTAGCTGATTTGCAAATAGCATCAGCACAAGCAGATTTAAAGAATCTTGATAACATTGAAAACCAAGTTGCATTACAAGACGCCTTAAACGAAAGGAAAGGAATTGAAGCACAAATAACAGGTTTTAGAAGTGAGCAATTAACAAATCAAGTATCTTTAGAAAAAGAACTTGGAGAGGTTAAGAATCAAATTGCATTAGAAACTTTAAGTGAAAGAGAAAGAGAACTTGAAGAAGTAGAACAACAATACGAGGAACTATTTAGGTTAGCTGAAAAAAGTGGTACAGATATAACTGAATTAGAAAAAAAGAAAGCTGATGATATTACTAAAATTAAAGAAGAACACGCAAAGGCTGATGAAGAAATAAACAAAGCAGTTGCAAATACCGAGTTACAAACTATGCAAGGTGTTACGGCAGGTGTTAAAGGTTTATTTGGCGAACAATCAGCAGCAGGAAAGATTGCAGGTATTATTGATGCTACTATCAATACTTATGTAGGTGCATCTAAGGCTATCGCACAGGGTGGAATTTTAGGTCCCGCATTAGCAGGTATTACAATAGCATCAGGGTTAGCACAAGTGAAAGCAATTGCAACAACTCCTGCACCACAATTTGCAGCAGGTGGTATCGTAGGTGGTGGTGGAACAGGAACAAGTGATTCTGTACCTGCTGTTTTAAGTAAAGGAGAAAGTGTTATCAATGCAAAGAGTACAAGAATGTTCAAACCATTATTGAGTACAATTAATCAAGCAGGAGGTGGTAGAGCCTTTGCCGGAAATGATGGAAGTGGTGGACAAACAGGTGGAGTGGTAAAAGCATTCGTAGTATCAGATGATATGACTAATGAACAAGATAAATTAACTAAAATAAGACGTAAAGCAACAATATAATGGAAAATAACACACAAATCGTAGAATTAGTAATAGATGAACAGAACGAGGATATGGCTATTGACGCAATATCTTTAGTAACAGACCCTGCAATAGAAATAGACTTTATGTATTTCAATAAAAAGAAATCAAATCTAGTTTTAGCAAAGACCGACAATGAACAAAGGGTTTTGGTTAGTCCTGCATTGATACCTAACAAACAAATTTATAGGTTTGATGCAGAAACAAATCAGGAGTATTATGTTTACTTTACAGAAGAAACAGTTAAAAAAGCTAGTCAGATGTATTTGAAACATCAGAACAATAACAAGGCTACTATTCAGCACGAAGAAAATACAACAGGTGTTCATACAGTTGAAAGTTGGATTGTTACTGATGCTGAAATGGATAAATCTAAACTCTTTGGTTTTGAAGTACCAAAAGGAACGTGGATGGTATCTATGAAAATAGAAAATGATGAGGTTTGGGAAAGAATCAAAGAGGGAGAACTAAAAGGATTATCTATTGAGGGATATTTCGTTGATAAAATGGAAACTCTTGGCAACCATCCAAAAAAGAAAAAGAAAAAGAAATACGAACAAGTAGATGAAATAGATGGAATGCCTTTATTTGAAACAAAGGAAGAAGCTATTGAAGTGGCTAAAGAAATGGGTTGCGAGGGATACCACGAACACGAGGGATTGTTTATGCCTTGTAGCGACCACGACATTATATCTGCTTTAGAGGATATTCTTAAACCGAAAATGTAACAAGTAACATATTTTTATATTTACTATAAACTGACATACTATGCCACAAAACAAAACATATTTATCTGCTATTGACAAATCAAAGTTAGATAAATTAAAAAAAGTAAAATTAGCAGAAGCTAAAAAAATTGAATTAGCTTTAGTTGATGAAGCACAAACTTCTATTAAAGAAGCAGATGGTTTGATTAAAGATTTAAAAAATTACATAAATATTTTTGAAGATATAAATACGCAATATCTTCAAGCAATATCTAGAATTAGCGATTTTGTGCAAGAATCATCAAATGATAGAGATGTAGCAAATTCATTAGTTGACGTAATGAATAACCAAGAACGAGAATTTGATAAAAGTGCTGAAGCTTTAGGAATTGATATTTCTAAAATTCCTCTTGCTAGTAAATTAGTGGATAAATCTACTGAATTAGCAAATTTAACTGCCGATTTAGAAGATGTAATAGAAGAAGCTGATAGATTAATTTAACAAAAATTCGGATTATAAAATAAAACTATGGATATTAAAACTAGAATCAGAGTAGCATTAGGCATCGAGGATGAAACTATTGCTTTAGCATTTGAGGGTAAACTTTTAGATGGAACAATTATAGTATCAGAAGCTGATGCACTTGTAGAGGGTGTTGAGGTTATGGTAATGACAGAAGATGGCACGACTATCGCAGTACCTGTCGGCTCTTATGAGATGGAAGATGGAATGACTTTCGTAGTGGAAGAAGAAGGCATCATCGCATCAGTAGGAGAAGTAGAAATTGAGGAAGAAGTAGAAACAGAAGAAGAAGATAAGGAAGAAATGTCTGACGACAAATTAACTGAATTTTCGGAGGTTGTTATGCAAATCTTTACTGAAATGAAAGAAGAAATTGATGCACTTAAAGAAAGTGTTGCTGAAATTACAGGAACTAATCTTTCACAAGAAGAAGAAATTGTTGATTTACAAAAAGAAAATACAGAATTATCTAAACAATTAGGTAATAAACCTGCTACTCATAATGTAAACACAAAAAAGTTTTCTAAAGGAACATCAAAAGTATCTTTAAGCAAAGCAGATTATAACAAATTAACTCAACAAGAAAAGTTCTTGTACGACTTAAACAATTAACAATTAATTTATAACAAATAATTATGGCAAACCCAGTAATAACAACAGGTTACGCAGGAGAAGCAGCAGGTGTCTACTTAGCAGCAGCATTCAAACAGTCTTTATCTTTAGGATTTATGACTACTTATGAAAACATTAAATTCAAAAGAACTTTACAGGTAATGACTGACAATGGTCTTATCAAAAATGCTTCTTGTGATTTTGATGGTTCAGGTACTTTAACTTTAACTGACAAAATTCTTACTCCTAAATTATTAGAAGTAAACGTTCAACTTTGTAAGCAAGACATATTAGACGATTGGCAGGCAGCTCAAATGAGAGCAGGTGCAAACAACTCTGATTTCAGTGCAGACTTTATGGCATTTGTATTTTCTCACATTGCAGGTTCTATTGGACAGAATGTAGAAAACAACATTTGGAATGGTGCAGGTGCTAGTGCAGGACAATTTGAAGGTTTTTTAACTGCAACAACAGGTGCTTTTGCAGTAGATGGTAATACTATCCCAGTAGCAAAAACAGGTGTATTTACGGCTACAAACATCATCGAAAACATTGAAGAAGCAATTAACAATATTCCTGTAACAGTTTACGGAGCAGAAGATTTATACCTATATATGGGAACTGCTGCTTACAGACATTACTTATCAGCAATTTCTGCTTTAGGATATGTGAACGCTTACAATATGCAAGATGGATATGTTCCTTTAGCAAATGGTGTTAAAATTGCAATGTGTCCAGGAATGCCTGTTGATACAATCGTAGCAGCTAAACAAGGAAACTTATACTTTGGTACTGACTTAATCAGCGACCAAACAGAAATCAAAATGCTAGATATGAGTGCATTAGATGGTTCTGATAACATTAGAATCGTTGCTAAATTTAGTGGTTCTGTACAAGTAGGTATTGGTTCAGAAGTTGTAGTAGTATCATAGTTTAATTTTAATCTTTTGAAAAGTGGGAGTGTTTAGGCACTCCTACCAATCAATACAAAACCAATAATATGGCTTGTAATTTAACAAAAGGTAGGGGATTAGATTGTAAAAATGTAATGGGTGGTGTAAAGCGATTCTACATTTGTGTATTAGCTGATGCGACAACAACAGTTGCATCAGGTTCATTGACAGATTTAGACATAAACGCAGCCGTTGGTGGAAGCAATCTATATCAATATGACTTACCAAGAGGTACTGCCTCTATAACAGAAACAATCACAGGTTCAGTAGAAAACGGAACAGTTTTTTATGAGCCAAGTGTGAATATCAAGCTACACGCTTTAACAGTAGCTGATAGAAATGAATTAAAATTACTTACTCAAAACAGATGTCTAGTATTCTGTGAGTTGCAACAAAAATATGCTAACGGACACAATGTAATTGTAGCAGTTGGTTTAGAAAATGGTTTAGACTTGTTAGCAGGTACTGAAGCATCAGGGGTGGCAGCAGGAGATATGAACGGATACGATTACACATTTTCAGGACAAGAGCCTGAACCTATGGTATTTGTTGCTGATTATACTACTGTACCATTTGACAATGCAGCATTTACTGTTACATTGGTAAATTCTTAACATAAATTCATAATTTGATTTGAAAGGGGGTACTTAATTGTACCTCTTTTTTTTTGTTATTGTAATAAATAGCTTTTTTTTATATTTACTATAAACGGATATGCAATACTTTGAACAAGCATTAGTTGGTGTAGATGAATTACAATCTTTAAGATGTACACTTACAGAGGTATTAAGAAGTGGTGAAGATACTTTTAAGATAATTTTAAGCAATGATTTATCTAAAGTTGAAAAAAGCATTACTCCAATATCTTATGTTCAAGGAATTAGATTTGATATTCTGACTTTTAAACTTACATTTGCTTCTGCTGATGAAGATTTAGCAAATGGTATTGTACACTTTGAACCGACAGGAAGTTATACTTGGAGGGTAGAAGATGCAGATACACAAAGAATATTACAAAAAGGAAAAGCTATTGTTTATCCTAATGGCACGTTTACAACGGCACACAAGTTTGGAGATGAGGTTAATTATACAGAACACTCTAATCCAACGACTAACACAATTTACATTCAAGCATAATGAAAAATAGATTATCACAAGTTTATCTAGAACAACAGACTGCACCAAAAATCGTTGAATCTGACAGAACTGATTGGGTAGAGTTTGGAGAGGGAGAATACAGAAATCAGTACCCTCAATTCCTAATTGAGTTATACAATTCATCTGCAACACATTCTGCAATAGTAAACGCAACATCTGAAATGATAGCAGGTAAAGAAGTTGTAATAGAAGAAAATGGAAATTTACAATCAAATGTAGAGTTGAAACAATTCTTTGCTAACATTAATGGCAAAGGTGGTAGTGTAGAAGAATTATTAAGAAAAACTGCTTTTGATTTAAAACTACACGGCTCTTATGCTTGGAATGTTATTTGGAATGTGGATAGAACAAAGATTGTTCAGGTACATCATATACCTGTTGAGAAATTAAGAAGTGGTAAACCTAATGCAATGGGTATAGTAGATGAATACTACTTATCTAATGATTGGACACAAATTAGAAAGAAACAATATGCACCTCACAGAATACCTGCTTTTGATAGTAACGACAGAACAAGTCCTAATGCTATTTATTTCAATGGGTTGTATAGTGCAGGAATGGACATATACCATACTCCTGATTATGTGGCATCTACTAACTGGATTCTTACCGATAATCTTACCTCCAATTTTCATTTGGCAAATATCCAAAATGGTTTTAGCCCTAGTTTTTGGATAAACTTCAACAATGGAGTACCAACGGAAGAAGAAAGATTTGCTATTGAGCAACAAATATCAAGGAAGTTTAGTGGTGCAGGAAATGCAGGTAAGTTTGTTCTTACTTTTAGTGATGATGCTAATTCAAAACCTGATTTACAACCTATCCAATTGTCAGATGCCGACAAACAATATACAGTTTTAAACGAATTATGTATTCAAAACATAATGATTGGACACCGAGTTACTAGTCCTCAATTATTGGGAGTAAAAACGGAAGGACAATTAGGTGGGAGAACGGAGATATTAGAAGCCTATGAGTTATATTCTAATACAGTTGTCCAACCTTATCAAGATATGCTCTTAAAGAGCCTTAAAATGCTATGTACGACTAACAATATGGTGTGTAATATATCTATTAAAGATTTAAGTCCTTTGAATAGTATGTTTGATGCTGATATATTGGCTGATGTATTAACAGAAGATGAAATAAGAGAGGAACTTGGATATGCACCAAAGCAACAAGTGTTAGAGGAAGAAGCTAGAAAGTTTGCTAGACATAAGGTTCTGAATAATTTTATTGAAAAATATGGCGAGGATGAAGATTTAAAAAATTGGGAGTTGTTAAGTGAGGAAGAAGTGAATATGGAAGATGAACACCAAGATTTTGACTTTGAACACAACCTTAATGAATTATCAAAAAAATTAAATTTAGTAAGAACAGGAAGTCCTAGAAAACGAGGTAGCAAACAAGATGGTTTTGACGATGAATTTAATCTTTACAGAGTTCGTTACCAATATACAGGTAAAACTAAAAAACATTCTTCTGAAAGAAAATTCTGTACCCAAATGGTACAAGCAAACAAGATATATAGAAAGGAAGATATAATTGGACAGGCTCATAGTCTTTCAAGCATACCTGCTAACAAAGGTTTTGGAGAAAACGGCTCTGATATTTACAATATTTGGCTTTACAAAGGAGGACCTAATTGTTATCATAAGTGGGTTAGAAAAATATATGTAACAAAGTTTGGTAACAAACCTAATTACAACACAGACGAAATAATTAACAAAACAAAGGCAAGAAGCAGAGGTTTCAAACCTGAGGAAAATGACCAAAAGATATATCAAGCACCAATTGATATGCCTAATCGTGGTTATGTAAACCCTAGATAACAATGGCAGTACTATTCATATCAGAAGATAAATTAAAAAGAAGTACAACTATCAACGGAAATGTTGATGTAGAGTTGTTAAGACCATATATGAAAGTCGCACAAGATTTACATATTTGGACAAAGTTAGGTAGTAAATTGTATGAAAAATTACAATCTGATATTACAGGTGGCACTTTAACAGGTAACTATGAAACCTTAATAAATACCTACATACAAGATGCTTTGGTGCATTGGACTTTGTATGAAGCAATTCCTTTTTTGGGTTACAAAATAATGAATAAAGATATTGTAAGACAAACAAGTGAAAACTCAACGACTGCACCATTAGAAGAATTAAATTACCTAAGGAATACAGTTATGAATACTGCTGAATGGTACACAGAAAGATTGATTGACTACTTATGCGAGAATAACAATTTGTTTCCTGAATACAATACTAATACAGGTGCTGATTTAAGACCAAGTAGAAACAATTACAACAACGGAATGAATTTAGGCAAAAGAAGATTAGATGATACTCAAATAACTTTAAGAGACTTTCTAGATGGCTCAATATAAACCAAAAAAGAAAAACGAAATTAAGCTAAAAAGCTACATAGATAATAAAGATGAAAGAAATAATAAAGGAAAACGCAGATGTACTAGGGCTGAATAGTGTATCATTTTCAATTAGCTTTACAACATTACATCAAACTTTACAAATAGCTTTATTGATAGTTTCAATTATATATACTATTGATAGGTTTATTTATTATAGAAACAAAAGAAAATGATATACTTTAAACATCACGAATTTGATTGCCCAACTAAAAAAGGAACAGGAGAATTAATGGAAGTTAAATTTCTTGAAATGTTGGATGATGCTAGACATATATCAAAGATTCCTTTTTATATAAATTCAGGATATAGGACTCCTGAACACAATAAGTCTATTGGAGGAAATCCTAATAGCAGCCATATGAAATTCTGTGCAGCAGATATTCATTGTGCAAATGGACAAGATAGATTAACAATGGTACACGCTTTAATCAAAGTAGGTTTCAGAAGAATTGGGATAGCAGATACATTTATCCACGTAGATACTGACAGAAACAAACCACATTCAATATGGCTTTATTAACAAGCATCTTTTCAAAACTTTTAGGCGATAGTTCCAAAATCATAGATGAAGTTGTAACTTCGCAAGAAGAAAAATTAATTCTTAAAAACGAATTAGAAAAAATTATCAATGCAAATCGTAGTATCATTGAGCAAGAAGTTACCAAAAGGTGGGAAGCTGATATGCAAAGTGATTCTTGGTTGTCAAAGAACATTAGACCAATGGTTTTGGCTTTTCTTGTTTTTAGCACCGTACTAATGATTTTTATTGATAGTGGCACAATAGTATTCCTTGTGGAAGATAAGTGGGTAGACCTACTGCAAATAGTCTTAATCACAGTAATAGGTGCATACTTTGGAAGTAGAGGATTAGAAAAGATAAAAAATGGCAAACAATAGATACAGGTTGCGACCAAACGAAGAAAAAATCATTCACGATTTAAGAAAGGAAGATTTTAGAAATGTATTAGTGATTGGTGATTTACATTCTCCATTTACAAGAGAGGGTTACCTCGAACATTGTATAAATACATATCAAAAGTATAATTGTAATACAGTTGTACTGATTGGAGATATTATTGATAACCATTATTCTAGTTTTCACGAACAAGACCCTGATGGTTTTGGTGCAGGAGAAGAATTAGATAGAGCCATTGCTCAAATTCAACCATTTTACAAAGCATTTCCAAAAGCTAAAGTATGTATAGGAAACCACGATGCTATTATATGTAGAAAAGCTTTTAGTAGTGGTATTTCAAATAGATGGATAAAAGACTATGACGAGGTATTAGGTACTTATGGTTGGGAGTTTGCACAAGAACATACAATAGATGGTGTTAAATATGTACACGGAACAGGCTCATCAGGAAAAGGTGCTACAAAAAGAGTATTAGAATGGCAAACAAGTGTTGTACAAGGACACATTCATACAGAGGCATATACAGATTGGTATTGTAATAAAGACAAAAAATTATTTGCTATGCAGGTTGGTTGTGGAGTAGATGATAGGACCTATGCTATGGCATACGCAAAGAACTTCACAAAAAAATACATCATATCTTGTGGTGTAGTATTAGAAAACGGCACTATTCCTATTGTCGTTCCTATGGAACTATAAAGTTATTAAAAAAAGTTTCATCTGTAACTGCCTATAACATAAGGAGTTACATATTTTTCAATAAAGTTACACGAAAGTTATTATACTTTTTCTTGTTAGACTGATATGATGTCTATATATTCGTGGTATATTAATTATTAAAAAATAGGAAAATGGAAGATTTAAAATTAGAATTAGATAAAATAGTTGAAAACCACAAAGGAACTTATTTAGATGCTCTTTGGATAGGTATTATGAAACCATCTAGTATGGGTTGGAGAGAAGCTAAAAAATTAGGTATGGAAAAAGATTTTTATTATGGTTGGATGTTTTATTCTACAAGTACCAATTCTAACGGAAATGATTTATTAGAAAAAATTCAAAAGGTTTGTAGTCCTTATGATATGAGAATTAGAACTTACGATTTATAAAATTAACCAACCTCAACGGCTCGAGCTTAACGGCTCGGGCTTTTGGTGGTAAGAAATCAATTACATAGATTTATAAAAAAATAGGAAATTATGATTTACAATTGTTATTATTCAGAAAGAGATAAGAATGGTGTTAAGATGGACTTGAAGCATCTTAATAGACACGACGATATTATCAAAGTTATAGAAGCAGATGATGTTAATCACGCAATGATAATTTTCGAGAAAGAATATCCTAATCTAGTTATGATAGGGATTAATAGATACCGACATTACGAGCAGGTTGGTATTGGTAGTAATTGCTCAATGGTTAAAAAATTATATAAAAAATAGAAATTATGGGATTAAGCAAAAAGTATTTTATGGAATTGCGAGAGCAGTTTATGGAAAAAGAAAAAATGGTAGAAAGTGTCAAACTAGGAGATGTGATGTACACCATAGAAAGCAGAAAATCAGGACTCGAAGAATTGATTGATATGCAAGAAAATGAAATCGTTAAATTTAAGAATGATGGTATCGACCATATGGTTAATTATTGTCAGAGTTGTATAGAGAAGTATCAATTTGCTATTGAGCAGTTAGATAGTGTCTATGGTATCATAAAACTATACAAATAATGGAAAGAGAAGACACGGCACTAGAACTTATCGCAGGAGTGATAATAGTATTTTTACCAATTTTAATTTTATTTATCTAATGACAAGAAAAGAAACAATGAACAAGTTATTTAAGGATAATGGCTTGGTAGCAGAAGATGTATTTCAACATCAGCATTACACAATCATCACAAGGAGTGGTGTAGATAAACTTCAAGCAGGTTTTGATATTAGTATTGAATATGAAGTTATTAGTTGTAAGCCTGAATTTGCAGTAGTTAAGGCAAAGGCTTCCATACACGATGCTAATTACATAGAAACCTTTGGAAGTGCCTTAAAGGGTGCAAGTTTCAAAGATGGCAATACCAATACGTGGTATGTAATGGAAATGGCAGAGAAAAGAGCAATGAGTAGAGCCGTACTTAAGTTGGCAGGACTTTATGCTCTTGGAGTATTTGCAGAAGATGAATCAGAAAGTTTTAAAAAGTAACCAATCAAATTAATTATTATGAATTTAGAAATGAAAGGCAAGTTAGCCAAAGTATTAGATGCACAAAAAGGTGTTTCAAAAGCAGGTAAGGAATGGGTAAAGCAATCCTTTGTATTAGACAATGGTGCTAAATTTAATCCTGAAATATGTTTTAATCTTTTCGGACAAGAAAAGGTTGATATGTTAATCGGCTTCAATGTAGGAGATGACATTGAGGTATTGTTCAATTTAAGTAGTCGAGAATACAAAGGCAACTATTATACTAGTGCTGATGTATGGAAGATGCAAAAAGTAGGACAAGAAGTAGTTCAAGAAGAAGAACATAATGGTTTACCTTTTTAATATGAACTATGACCAATATAAGCTATCCAATCCTTTCGACGAGGGGAGGGATAGCGACTTGGTTACCTCTTGTTGTGGTAGCGAAGAAGAAGTAAAAGAAAGTTTAGCACACGATGACAAGATTTATTATTGTTCTGAATGTGGAGATACAAGTTGGGATTATGATTTGATAGAGCAATACGAATATGATGAGAAAATGAAAGACCATTACTCTGAACTAGATAACGAAGACTATTAATATTATGAACGAAGTAGACAAATTATTACATAAGGCTCATTTGATAATAAATGAAGCGACTGGAACGGATATACCTAAGAGTGTAACCGAGAAAGCAAAAGCAGAAGCTAGAAAGATTTATAAGCAAATAAAAGAATTAGACCCTGATATGTATGAGGTATTAAAACAAGATGATAACAAATTAAAATAGGAAATTATGAATAGAAATATATTAGTAGAAATTGCCGAAGAAACAGTAAGCAAACTACAAGATGGAATAGGATTAGATAATGATGCTAGTGATTTACACCATTATTTATGGAATGAAGATTATTTTATTATAGGATATTACAAAGCTAAAAAATGGATTGAAAGTCATATGTCAGTATTTGATGCAATAGGAGAGATACAGGAATATGAAAAAGACCATTTTGGAGAAACCTATACCGATATTAGTAGTCCTGAAAATGTAGCAAATATGTTAGCATACATATATGGAGAAGTGGTATTGTATTCTAGTTCTACTCTTAATGAAAGATGGAATAGAAATTTAGACCAAGAAGATATTAATTTAATAATTGAAGAAATAGAAGAAGAATATGGACTATAATAGTAAAGTTAGAACATTAAAGTACTTGGTAGAAAAAGAAGCTGATTTACCAATGGGTGCAATAGATAGCAGAAGAAGAACTCCTGACTATTGTAGAGCAAGGCAAGTATTTTGTTCCTTTATGCTAGTGGATATAGAAATAGGTTATGCAAGTTTATCAAAATATATAGATAGGCATAGAACATCTTTATATTTCTATGAAAAGGAACACGAAAGATATATGTCAGATGCTAGAGTTTATCCTCAATACAATAAATTGTATAACAAAGTTAAAGAGGAATATTGGAAGTCTTTAGATTATGTATACGAAGATAATCCTTTAGGTGTTTTATTAGAGTTGAATGATATAGATGAAAAGATAGCAAGTTTGAATAGAAAAAAGAATATGCTGAATAATGAATTTAACGCAATGAGTAATGGAGAAAATAACAGTTAAGAAGAATGAGAACTATACAGTCATTAGTAATGTGTTCTTACGTGATAAGAGCTTGTCTCTTAAAGGAAAAGGCTTGTTGGCTTATCTATTATCATTACCGAACGATTGGAGTGTCTATGCTACGGAATTAGCTACTAGGCATAAGGACGGCATAACTGCTATTTATTCTGCCATAAAGGAATTAGAGGATAATGGATATGTTAAAAGGGAACGACAAAGGATTAAAGGTAAGTTGCAAGGAGTACATTATATTGTAAGTGAAACACCTATATTAGAAAACCTTAATATGGAAAACCTTAGTATGGAAAACCTTAATTTAGAAAATCAGGTACTAGTAAGTACTAATGATAATAAGATACTTAAAAAAGAAAATACTTATTATTTATTAGAATGGGAAAGTATAGCTTCTGAATTAGGTTTTACTGAATTAGATAACTTTATAGACTATTGGACAGAAAAAAGTCCTACAGGTAAAAAAATGAAGTTTGAAAAGCAAAGTACCTTTGATGTCAAAAGGAGAATGCAGAGGTGGATGAAAAATGGTTTCAATGATAAAAAGAAGTCTAGTGTAGAAACAGTATTAACAGATTATAATAAGACAATACAGGAATATGCAAACGGAAAAGATATTTTCTAGAATAAAAAGGAATGATATTAGTTCTTTGAAATTAGATGTCTATAATCTAATGACTAAAACTTATATTGAATTAGGACAGAAGCCTGATGATAAGCAAATAAAATTGAACTCTAGGCTCTTATACAACGACCTTATCCATTACTACGGAGGTATGACTATGGAAGAAGTTAGTTATGTATTTGAATCAGGAGTTAGAGATGGTACTGATGGTAGTAGTTGTTTCTTGAATGTCAGACAATGGAGTGTGTGGCTTAAAAAACATAAGACATCAGAAGCATTATTAAGACAGACAAATCAATTAACAATGTGGGATAGATACCAAAGGTCTCAAAAGCAAATAAGTTTAACTATTAACCAAGCAAAATTATTAAAATGACTAGATTAAGTAAAAAAAGTGAAGATGCCAAACATATCTATTGTTCGGTAAAAGAAATTTCAAGTATAGCAGTTGATGGCAACACAACACATATGCAATTAGAAGTACCAATAATTGTAGATGAATTAGGTAGAACTCACGTTAGCAAAACTGTTATTGTTGAGATACCAACTTTAGATTTAATACAAACCTTTAATGCAACTTGGATGAACCACGCAGTAGGTAAGTTAAAATCTTGGCTAAACAATGTAATCAAATAAAAAAAAGTAGATATGAAATTAAATCAGAAGCAAAAAGTGTTAAGACACTTGAAATCAATTGGAAGTATTAATCCGTTAGATGCGTTAAAAGAATACTCCATAATGAGATTAGCAGCAGTTATTTATGACCTTAAAGATGAGGGATATGATATAAAAACTGATATAGTAAAAAGCAGAAATAGATTTGGAGAAAAGGTATCTTTTGCAAAATACACATTAGTAAAATGAAATACTTATACGCAGTAATACTATTGATGATGGCATCTTATATTTTATTGGATATGTATTTTGATTATAGATTAGAAAAACGACAAAAAGAATTTGATGAATGGCAAAAGAAAAATCAGTAGCTAAATTAAGAAAGGAACTAGACAAATGGTTTAGTTTGTGGGTACGCATATCAAATTCAGATGAGTATGGTATGTGTACTTGCTTTACCTGTGGTAGCAGGAAACATTGGAAAGAAGTCCACGCAGGGCACTTTATGTCTAGGCGACATACTGCTACAAGATGGCACGAAAGTAATGTTAAACCTCAATGCGTTAAATGTAATATGTTTTCACAAGGAGAGCAGTTTAAATTTAGTCAGGCACTTGGCTCTAAAGTAGCAAACAAGATGCAACACTTGTCAGGACTTACAGTTAAGTTTAGTAGGTTTGATATAGAGGTAATGATAAAAGACTATAAGGAGAGAGTAAAAGTGCTAACAGGCTGATGTTCATAAGTTTACAATAAATAGTTTTCAAATTATTTGTTTATTTTATATTCTTGTGCATGAATTTGACACAAGGAGAGTACGATAAGCTATTAAACATAGCACAGAATATCTGTAAAACAAGTTATGCAGAAGACTTGCTTCACGAATGCTTTGTAGCAATGTATCAATATCCTAAAGAAGATTTAGAGTCCATCAGACAAAAAGGTGAACTCTTTTTTTTTGGTGCAAGGATAATGAGTTTGATGTATCATTCTAAAACTAGTAGGTATTACTATAAGATTAAAAAATACAATCAACAACATATAGACGACCAAGACACTAATTTAGATACTTTTATATTTACTAATGATAATACAAATGAAAAATCTATCCATTTGATTATGAATGAATTAGATAATTTTTATTGGTATGATAGAGAACTTTTCAAACTTTATTACTTTGGAGATAACAATGGAAGTAAATATACCTACACAACTTTAGCAGAAAAAACAGGCATCAGCCGTAGAAGTATATTCTATACAATTAAGAATGTCAAAAATAAAATTAGAAAAACAATTAATGAAACTAGCTGAATTGATAGATTACTGTGATTACAATATTCCAGTGATAGAATTTTACAATAAAGATAATGAATTAGAATATCTAATAGATTTGAATACAATAGAGTTTGAAGATGTAGATATAATTTATTCTAAAGATGCTAAACCTTTTGGTATACTAAAATTAAAAAAGACAGATGACAAAGAAAGCTAGTGCAATGCTTAAATCTTATAACTACCTGAAAGCAGTTAGTAAAAGAGTGTTAGGAGGTTTCGAGAATGTAGATAGTCAAACCTATTATGATAGAGTGCATACTTGCAGTCGTTGTGAATGGTTAGACCATAAAGATAAAGAATGTAACAAATGTGGTTGCCCTGTGGAAACAAAGGCAGCTTGGAAAACAGAAGAATGTCCAATTAAAAAATGGTAAAATGAATAAAGAACAAAAAACAGAATTTAAAGAAATTTGGGAGGGTATCAAAACAGGTGTTGCTCAATCGCATCATTTCAAAACTAGAATGATAAAATTGTATAATGAAATTCATAGAACGAATTACAAGTATGGTACAAATTGCTCTAGTTGTTTAGGTACTATGTTTCAATACTTTAAAAAGGAAATGGATAAACCTAAAAAGAAGAAAAAAGATGCAAAGTAAATACTACTACGATTATACTAGAAATGGATTAGAAGAAAAAGATACTCCTAACTATTACAAAGGTATCTTTAAGGGCATCAAAGCCAACGAGGTTATAGATGACTTTCTTTTAACTTATAATGTGGGAACGGCAGTTACCTACTTGTTAAGAGCAGGTAAGAAAGCTAACAATCCAAAGGCACAAGACATACAGAAAGCAATAGACCATTTGGAATTTGAATTAGAACTTATAAAGAAGCAGGAAAATGTTTAAGAGTAGTAAGTTATTTGATGGTTATTCTTGTGTGTTCAGACAACACCACGCAATAGATACACATTGTTATTACTTGCACGGATACGCACTTTCTTTTCTTATAGAATTTGAGGGAGAGTTAGACGATAGGAATTGGGTATGGGATTTCGGAGGAATGAAAAGAGCCAAAGGAACTATTGATGGCAAAAGTCCTAAAGAATGGTTTGATTATATGTTTGACCATACTATGATAGTAGCCAATGATGACCCTAAAATGTATATGTATAATATATTAGAAGAATCTAAAATTATTCAGTTAAGAAAGATTGATGATGTAGGTGCTGAAAAGTTTGCAGAGTTTATTTACAATAAGGTAAATGAATTTGTATGTAAAGAAACGTCAAATAGAGTAAAGGTAAGTAAAGTAACAGTAAGAGAAAACAACAAAAATAGTGCATCATATGAAAATTAAAGTATCAGAACATTTTTATAGTTTACAGGGCGAGGGAGAAACAATGGGTGTACCTGCTATCTTTGTTAGATTAAAGGCTTGTAATTTATTGTGTGGAGGTTATGGCACACAGAAAGATGGACAACTATATGATGGAGCAACTTGGAGGTGCGACACATTAGAAGTTTGGACAAAAGGTATAACTTATGAAGTAGAAGAAGTAGGCAAAATGCTTATTGATTTGTACGGAGAGCAAATGAAAAAAGGTACACATCTAATTTGGACAGGTGGAGAACCTTTAATGCAACAGAAAGCAATCATTGAGGTAATGAATTACTTATCCAATAAAGGTTATCATCCTTTTGTAGAAGTAGAAACAAATGGAACGATTGAGCCATTAGAGGAATTAGATTATTGGATTGATTTATATAATGTTAGTCCTAAACTTGGTAATAGTGGAATGCCTAAAAACAAAAGACACATACCAGAAGTGATTGAATTTTTTAACAATAGTCCTGTATCTATTTTTAAATTTGTTATAAGCAATGAAGATAATTGGAATGAGATACAAGAATTTAATGTAGACAGAAACAAAATATATCTGATGCCTAATGCAGAGGACTTAACTGAATTAAAAACTAATCAAAACTTTGTAGCAGACTTATGTATTCGTGAGAGTATTAAATTCTGTACAAGGTTACAAATTGAATTATGGAACAAAACAACAGGAGTGTAATTACTTGGGAACAAATTTATGAAAGAGTAAAAAAATTACCTAAAGGAAAATACTATGGAGTACCTAGAGGTGGACAAATCATTGCAGGACTAACAGGAAATGCAGTAGATACACCTGAACAAGCTGATTACATAGTTGATGATTTAATTGATAGTGGTAGAACGGCAATGAAGTGGAAAGATAAATATCCTGATATTCCTTTTGTTGCTTTATGGAATAAGATAGATGAAACTGATTTAGGTTGGTTAGAGTTTCCTTGGGAAGAATCAGGAGAACGAGATGCAGAAGATAGTGTGGCAAGATTGTTACAAGCATTTGGAGAAGATACAAACAGAGAGGGTTTACAAGATACACCAAAAAGATATGTTAAATTCTTTAAGGAGTTTCTTAATCCTCCTAAATGGAATTGTACCACTTTTGAAAGTGAGGGATATGATGAAATGATTGTACAAACTAATATACCTTTTCATTCTTTGTGTGAACATCACGTAGCACCATTCTTTGGACACGGACACATAGCTTACATACCTAACAAAAGAATAGTTGGATTAAGTAAATTAGCTAGAACTTTGGAAACCTTTAGCAGAAGATTACAAAACCAAGAAAGAATAACAACACAAGTAGCAGAGTTTCTGCAAGAGGAACTAGACCCTTTAGGTATAGCAGTAGTCTTAAAGGCTAAACATATGTGTATGGAGATGAGAGGTGTTAAGAAACACGACACTTGGACTACCACATCAAAGCTGATAGGTAATTTTAAAACAGACCATAAAGTGAAAAGTGAATTTCTAGAATTAATTAAATGAAAACAAATATAATAGTAAACCTACAACACGAAGCAGTACACCAATGGACTGATTGTAAGTTAGAGGGAGTTGAGTTTCTAGCATTTCCACACAGACATATTTTTCATATATGTTGCAAGAAAGAAGTTACCCACGATGATAGAGATATAGAAATCATACTATTGAAAAGAACTATCAATCAATTCCTAGAAGATATGTACCCTAAAACATTTGGAGATATGTCTTGTGAAATGATAGCAAAAGAATTACTAACAGTATTTCAATTAAACTATTGTTCTGTATTAGAGGACAATGAAAATGGAGCAGAGGTATGGCAATAATTTTAGCACACATAGAATCAATAGAAGAAAGATATACTAAACAATGGTTAGATGCCTTAAAAGATAAGGTGGATGTAATTGTAGGTAATCAAGAAGTACAAGAAATCAAAGAGGGAGAGTTCCTTGATGTGATAGGTACTAACCAATTTAAACTAGAACAGGGATTAGAAATCATTAAACTTATCAAAGAGGGTAAGATAACTGATGATGATACTATATTCTTTTTAGACTTATGGAATCCCATAGTAACTAACATAGCATACATAAGAGATTGTATGGACTTAAAGTTTAAAATGGTTGGAATGTTACACGCAGGTTGTTGGGATAAGTATGATTTCCTAGCACAAAAGGAATTGACAAGGTGGGCAACAGGTGTGGAATTTGCTATGATAGAATGTGTAGATAAAGTTATAGTAGCTACTGACTTTCATAAAAAAATTATAGAAGAATACTTTGGTGCTACTTGGGATAAGATAGTGGTAGAAAAGTTTCCTGTATTTACTGATAATCATAAGCCACAACCAAAAGAAGATATAGTAGTATTTCCACACAGGTTGGCAAATGAAAAACAACCTTTCTTATTTGATAAACTGATAGAAGACTACAAAGAAAAATATCCTAATGATAAAATAGAATGGATAAAAACAAAAGATGTTTGGACTACTAAGGATGAATACTATAAGTTATTATCAAGAGCAAAAGTATCAGTTAGTTTTGCATTACAAGAAACATTTGGTATAGCTATGTTAGAAAGTTTAAATTTAGGTTGCATACCATTTGCACCTAATAGATTATCTTATAGGGAAACATTACCTGATAACCTATTTGATAATATGGAAGAATTGATTGATAAAGTACACAATGCTATACACAATTACAAGAAGCCTAAACCATATAAGGTTAAGAACTTTGATAACATACTTAAATTATTATGAAAATATTTCTAGCAGGTGTTGAGGGTGGAGAGCCACAAAAGGTTAAAAATGAAATAGAATATGCTTTCTATTCTTACTATTACTTAAGAGGTAACAAAAGACCACAAGTAATGGAGGGTACTAAAGAAGCACATAAGATACTATTCATTGATAGTGGTGCACATTCTTTCTTTAATGAAAAATCAGAGGAGGGAGTAATGAGTGCAACCTTTCATTCAAAGAAAAGTAAGACAAAGGAAACACCACAAGAATACTTTGATGCTTATGTTATATGGCTAAAAGAAAACTTTGACAAGTTTGATTACTATGCTGAATTAGATATTGGAGAGATAGTAACACAAGAAGTAGTATTGGAATGGAGAGATGTATTAAGAAAAGAAAACCTTTATTCTAAATGCGTACCTGTTTACCACCCAACCACAATGGATTGGAATGATTATATGGAAATGCTTGATACTTGTGAGAGTGGCTACATAGCATTGGAGGGAGATAGAGGACACAGGAAAAGATTAAACTATAACAAATTAATCAAACCTGCTTATGATAGAGGAATAAAGGTACACGGATTTGCTATGACTAAAACAGAAGTATTAAGAAACTATCCTTTCTATTCTGTTGATAGTACAAGTTGGTTACAAAGTGAAATGTATGGAACAATACCATTCCACGAAAAAGGAAGTATCAAAGCAGTTAGGTTTAAGGATAAACAAAAAGTAATAAATAAGTTAGGTAAATTAGATACTGAAATTCTATTTGGAGATGATTTAGCCAAAAGAAGATTATACAATATGAGATTAGGTATCAAAGCATATAAAGAATACGAACAATTTTATACAGAACTATGGCAAAAAAGAAACATAAACTGGGTTGGGTAGATATAGAAATCAAAGACTTAGTAAAAGCAGATTGGAACTATAAGGAAGAAGATGAAAAACAAACTGAAAAACTTATAGCTAATTTCAAAAAGAATGGACAAGTAGAGAACATTCAAATAAGAGAACTAGGAGATAAGTATGAAGTGGTAAATGGTAACCACAGATTAGATGTAATGAGAGAAATAGGTATGGATAAGGCTCACGCATATAACTATGGAGAGATGTCTAAAGCAGATGCTCAAATCGTTGCTATTGAAACTAATGAAACTAGATTTAAGTCTAATGCTTTTAAGTTAGGAGAAACCTTTGAAGAATTAAAAGAAGTCTATTCTATTGAAAAGATGGCTGAAACAATGCCGTTTGATGAAAAGGAAATATCTAATATGATAGATGTCTTAAACTTTGATTGGGAGCAATTTGATGTAGAAGAAGATGCACCTTTAGATTTAGAAAAGGAAGATAAGTTTGACAATTCAATATCATTAAAGGTATCATCAGACACATTTCAAAGATGGTTAGAACTAAAGACAAGAATGAAACAATTAAATGGATATGACAATGATAGCAAAGTATTTGAATTTGCAGTCATAGAAGCATTGAATATACCTTATGAAAGCCTAGACTAATGGACAAAAATGGACACATAAAAAAGGAGAAAGTATTAGAAGCACTTGAACAATCTTTAGGTGTGGTAACATTTGCCTGTAAATCAGTTGGAGTGGCTAGAAGTACATTCTATAATTGGTTAAAAGAAGATGAGGACTTTGCTAAACAGGTCAAAGAAATAGAGGGAGTAGCATTAGACTTTGCTGAAAGCCAATTATTCAAACAGATTAAGAATGATAACACCTCTGCTACTATCTTTTACCTAAAGACTAAAGGTAGGAAAAGAGGATATTGGGAGAAGCAGCAAATGGATATGACTACTGATGATGAGCCTATACAAATTAATATCAATTTAACTAATGAAGATTGAATGTGATTTTACTCCTAAACAAAGTACGGCTTTCAAGTACCTTATGGACAACACTACTTCTGAAATACTTTTTGGAGGTGGAGCAGGTGGTGGTAAGTCTTATCTAGGTTGTGCTTGGATAATACTATCCTGTATAAAGTACAAAGGTATTAGATGTCTAATAGGCAGGAGTAAATTAGATTCATTAAAAAAGACTACTCTGAATACATTCTTTGAGATATGTAGTGAGTGGGGAATGAAGTCAGGAAAAGACTATAACTATAACGGAGGTAGTAACATAATAACATTTTTCAATGGTAGCGAAGTTATGCTTAAAGATTTGTTCCATTATCCTAGTGACCCTAATTATGATAGCTTGGGTAGTTTGGAAATTACTATGGCTTTTATTGATGAGTGTAATCAAATTACTGATAAAGCGAAAGCAATACTTTCGTCAAGGATAAGATATAAATTAGATGAGAACAATCTAATACCTAAAGTCTTTATGACTTGTAACCCTGCAAAGAATTGGGTGTACCATCAGTTCTACAAACCATCAAAAGACAATACCCTACCTGATTATAAATTCTTTATTCAATCACTTGCTACTGATAATGAGTTCATATCTAAACACTATGAAGAACAACTTAATAAATTAGATGAGGTAAGTAAACAGAGGTTGTTATATGGGAATTGGGAGTATGATGATAGTGATGATAAGTTAATTGAATACAATGCTATTTTGAATATCTTTGACAATTCAAATATAGAAGATGGCGACAAATATATCACGGCTGATATTGCTCGATTTGGAAAAGACAAAACAGTTATAATTTATTGGAACGGATTGAAAGCAGAACAATTTAAAGTATTAGATACCAATACAATAGTTGAAGCAGCAAATGTGATAAAAGAACTTCAAAGGAAAGAGGGAGTTAAACTATCAAATATTATTGTAGATGATGATGGTATAGGTGGTGGTGTTAGAGATATATTAAGATGCAAACCATTTCAAAATAATGGTAAAGTAATCAATGGAGAAAACTATCAAAATCTAAAGACACAATGCTATTACAAACTAGCAGAGCAAATAAATAGTGGACAAGTATATGTTAATCCTAATAGTCCAAAGATGAAAGAAACTATTATTCAGGAACTAGAACAGGTTAGAAGATTCAATATTGATAAGGATAGCAAATTAGCAATGTTACCAAAGGAAAAGGTTAAAGATGTATTGGGTAGGTCGCCTGACTTTTCAGATGCTCTTATGATGAGAATGTGGTATGAGTTGAAACCAAACACAGGAAAGTATTTTATACAATAAAAGGGAGATGGCAATAGGATAACCAAACTCCCTTTATTGAGATTAAGCAAATACGCACCAAATTTACATTTTTTATATTTACTAATAGATACCAAAAAGAATAATGTTATTAACAGTTAAAAATAAAGATTATACTATTCCTGAAAAATGGAATCAAATCGGTTTAGGTATGTATCAAGAGTTTATGTCTAAAACTAAAGACGTAACAGACACTACAATCCTCGACAAGATAGCTATAAGCTCGTTTACAGGACTTTCTATTAATTTAATAGATAAGATAAGGAAACAAGATATTGATGCCGTTAAAACAGAGTTAAACAAGTTATTGAATGTTAAGATGAATACTACTCTTAATACAATAATTGAAATAGATGGTATTGATTTTGGGTTTCATCCTAAGTTAAAAGATTTAACCTTTGGAGAATTTGTTGATTTAGATAATTATTTGTCTGAACCTTGGGAGAATATGCACTACATAATGGCTATTCTATACAGACCAATAACAAGTCAAAAGAAAAAGAAATATGCTATTGAAGAATATGATAGCGACAAGTCTTTTGATAGAGCAAATTTATTCAAAGACAATTTAAGTGTGGCTACTGTAAATGGTGCTGCTAGTTTTTTTTTGACTATCGGAAAGGAATATCAAGTCGCTTTGCAATCATCTTTGAGCAAACAACAAAGAGAGATGAAGAAGAAAAAAGAATTGCAAACTCAAACGACTTCCACGCTAAGTGGGGTTGGTACGGAGTGATACATAGTTTATCTAATGGGGATATTCTAAAAATAAATGAAATAACAAAGCTTTCTGCTGAACAGGTATTTACCTTTTTAAGCTACACGAAAGATTATAATACAATGAAATAATGCCACAGATAATAAACCAAAATAACAATTACTACAAGAATGTTACTCTTAACAATTTAATAGAATTATTTGCTGAAATATCAGAAGCTAACACAGGTATCAAATCACATAGCTTTGGAGATATATGGGAGATAAATATAAAGGAAAGAAACTATGCAGTATCACATTTGAGTATCGAGAACGCTCAATACCTACCTAACGAAATAAATTATGATTTTAAATTATATGTTATGGACTTAGTTAGTAAAGATGAGGGAAATGAAAATGATGTGTTAAGCGATATGCTACAAATCATAGGCGACTTTATTTCAGTATTAAAAAATTCACAATCATTAAACATAGACACAAACACAGATTACAGACTACAAGATAACATTAACTGCCAACCGTTTACAGAACGATTTGATGATGATGTAACAGGTTGGGTGGCTGACTTATCAATTAGAGTATTCTTTGATTATAGTGCTTGTAATGGAGCAATAGAATAATTAACAAATAAAAAATAAAAATGGCATCAACAGTAACACCAACAACTTTAAGCGTAACAGTTTCAGAAACTATTACTTTAAATGGAACAACATTTGACACAATTAATACACAAGAAATTCAGAATGTAGGAAACTATGTAAATAATGTTTTCAATATACAAACAGGAACACAAGAAATACTTAAATTTTCAAGAACAGGAGTAGCACCTAGAGATGGAGAGTATGATGTTGATTTAGTTAAGTATATTAGATTAACAAATGCTGATGATACAACTAACGTTAAGATAGTTATGAGTTATGTTGTTTCTGCTGACCAAAATATAACTTTAGAAGCAGGTGGAACTTTTGTAATGAATAATTTGTTTCTTGCAGCTGCTGACACTTTAGAAAGCATATATATTGTAACAACGGCAGCAGTTGATATTCCTTATGCTATTGGCTCAATAACAGCTTAATGAATACTCTTGAAACAGAAAAGGTATTAAAAGCATTTGCTGATAAGGTTATACAAAGAGCTGTAAATAATTTAGCAAAGGGCGACCATATATCTAGTGGCGAATTAGCAAAGAATCTTGACTATGAGGTTGAGGTTTATAAAAGTGGTTCATTAGAAATGGAATTTACTGCACCATATTATTGGAGGTTTCAAGACAAAGGAGTAAAAGGAAGTTCAGGAAAACAAAGTCCTAAAGGAAAAAGGAATGGAAGAAATTCTCCTTTTAAATTTAAAGGTAAGAATATCAAAAGAGGTGTTGCATTAGCTTGGGTTAAAAGGAAAGGAATTAAGGGTAGGGATAAAAAGGGTAGGTTTATAAAAGATAAGTCCTTAGCGTACCTTATTGGTAGGAGTATTGCACTATATGGAATACCTGCTACTAGATTTTTTAGTAGTGCCTTTAGATTTGAAGCTAAAAAACTACCACCTGAAATAAGAAAAGCATACGCAAGTGATATAGATAAGTTCTTGAAATTTGCAATTAAGGATTACAACAAAAAATATAACTAATGGCAGTACAGAATTACATAACAATTCAATATACAGAAGCAGACAAAGGAGAAGTAATTAACTTTGCTTATCACGACTTTGTAGTTTCATTAGATGGTATAACAAACTATCCTCAATACTATAATTTTGTAAATTTCAAATACATTTTGCAAGTGTTTGTAGATGATAAACAAATCGCTACAATGAAAGCACCACCAAATAGTCCTGCATTAGATAATAGAAATGCTTTATTCAATGTAAGAGCAATAGTTGAAGATTATGTTAAAACAGACCAAAGTGGTTTTGCATCTTTCAATAACGGAATA
>Ga0307379_10002067_pt1 | contig 30332 bp, 27 predicted proteins | sample UN2MG_FD_202237 | JGI IMG/M metagenome (GOLD analysis project Ga0307379, IMG submission 202237) | Soil microbial communities from Risofladan, Vaasa, Finland - UN-2 | ecosystem: Environmental > Terrestrial > Soil > Coastal area > Acid sulfate soil | place: Finland: Risofladan, Vaasa | collected...
GTGATTCGCCGCCCCGACGAGCTGGCTGCGCTTGGGGACCTGGCCACGGCCGACGCCCTGTTGGTCTGGGCGGGCGGCGACGGCGGCGGGAACCTGATGGCCAACATGAACACGATCGCCGGGCTGAAAAAGGACACGATCTTCTTCGTCCGGCACCAGTCCGGGCCGCTCTACTACTGGTACGAAGGCATCATGGCCCGGCTCCTCCATCAGCATACCGACACGCTCGCCCTGGACGGGATCGACTACGAGGACGTCGTCGTCGATCGTGTGGACGAGGTCCTCTGGCGGCTTCGGGCGTTGTGCGGGCTGCGCAATACGCGGGGAAGCGGAATCATCGCCGTGGGGGGACCCGGCGGATGGTGCCAGCCGCGGGGCGTGACCGCCGAACTGGTGCGCAATCGCTGGGGCCTCGATATCCAGACCGTCTCGTACGAAGCGCTGGGCGAACGGATCAAGGCGGCTCGGGAGGACAAGGCGGCCGTGGCCCTCGCCCACGGGCGGGCCGGCGAGTACCTGAAACTGCCCAACACCACGATGGAGACCGACCAACGCTTCGTCCAAAACGCCTTCCTCCTGGAGCAGGTGTTTCGGGCGCTGATGCACGAGGCCGGCTGCCGGGCGATCACGGTGCGGGGCTGCATGGGCACGATCATGCCCATCGCCGAGACCACCGCCTGCCTGCCGCTCTCGACGCTCAACGACGACGGCTACCTCGCCTTCTGCGAGTCGGACTTCGTGGTGATCCCCGCGGGGATCCTCCTGGCGTCGATTTCCGGGCGGCCCCCGTTCTTGAACGATCCGACGTACCCGCACGACGGCGTGATCACCCTGGCCCACTGCACGGCGCCGCGGAAGATGGACGGGCACGCGCTCGAGCCGGCGCGGATCATGACCCACTTCGAGTCGGACTACGGCGCCGCCCCGAAGGTCGAGATGCGCTGCGGCCAGAAGGTCACCAACGTGATCCCCGACTTCGCCGCCGAGCGTTGGGTGGGTCTGGCGGCCCAGATCGAAGCGCATCCGCTGATGCCCATCTGCCGCTCGCAGATCGACGTGAAGTTCCCCGCCGACAGTCGCCTGCTGGCCGAGCGGATGCCCGGCTTCCACTGGATGACCGTCTACGGCGACTACCTGCGGGAGACGGGCTACGCGCTGAAGAAGATCCCGATCGCGTGGGAATGCCTGGGGTGAAACGTGGAACCATCAGCGAGGGCGAGACTCCTCTTCGAGCTTCGACGGACCGCAGCAAGCCACGCAGGGGACGACCTTGATCGTCGCATTGCACTTGGGGCAGCGTATCTCCTCGTCGAGCTTGAAGTACTCGCCGTAGGGAATCTTTTCCACGCAGAGCCGCCGGATGGAGGGGTCTTCGGCCGAGTCGATGCGCTGGACCTCTTCGACGGTCAGGCTCAGCGCAGCGGCGATCACCGAGTAGTCGGATACCCCCATCTCCATTAGTGCGATCACCGCGGCGGCCCGGTAGGGCACCACGAGGTCGGGCTTGAGCGGATGCCGCCAAGCGCTCCTCTTGAGCCTCTTCTTCGGATCGGGCTTGTCGGTCATCGCAGGGGGCCTGGTGAGAAGGTGGCCGTTGGTTTGTGGACCGGGCTTCGCCGTCCGGCAGCATCTCGGCATCGCCGCAGCCCGCCCGGGAAGCTCCCGGCTCAGGCTCGGCGGGTCGCGGCCCGCCTCTGCACGTCCGTCTCCAGGGCGCCGAAGGCCGCTTCGTGCCGCTGGACGGTCAACTCGAGCACGTGCAGCATCCGCTTCGCCGTGTACAAGTTGCAGATGATCCGCTGGGTGACGCGAATCGGCTCGCTGGGAACGCCGAACGGGTTCGGGTTCAGCCCGAAATCGATGATCAACTCTTCCGGCGTCCCCGTTACGCGGCAGAAGTTGGCGTAGCAGCACTCCGCCTGGGAATCGTCCACTTCGATTTGCGGCGGCTGTTGCGGCGCTTGCGGGCCGGAGGCCGCTTGGGGGACTTCTTGGGGAGCGGCGTCGGCGTCTTTCTGAGGATTGTCTTCTGATTCGACCATGAAGGACTCGCTTTCGTTGCGGAAATGGTTCGTTCGGTCAGGGACGTTCTGGTTCGGTTGTTCGGGCGACTTCCTCCGGCAAACGCGGAGGCCAAAACGTAACGAGACCCCGGAGGTTGGTCAGCTCGGAGCGGAATCGGCCGTCGAGGAGCGGATCGCCCGCCGCTCGGATTACGGATGCGGCCCTCAAAGAGAATCAGCGCACCCTGAAGGCCTGCGCGCGACCGCCGCGCGGTACCCCGGCTCAATCCGAATGCGACGATCAGGCGGGCCGTACCATGGAGGCCCGTGGTCCCTTGTTCCGGTGACGGGGATTCGGGGCGGAGTCGACCTCATACTCGACGGCCTGCCCCTCCTGGAGGTCGTCGAAGCTGCCCCCTTCCACCGACGAAGAGTGGAAAAAGACCTCGCCGCGATCACCGGCGATGAACCCGAATCCACGGTCCGACACAAGCTTCTTGATGACACCCTGCGGCATAATGCGTACTCCTGCGGTGTAAGGCGGGCGCGAGCCCGCGGAAATCGATCACTCGGCCAACTTGCCTGGAAGACCGGGTGAGGTGCTCTGGAGGCACCGAAAAACCATCGTCGCCCGAGAAGACGCTGCCACAGGGTGCTGGATTGGACAGACAGCTTGCCGAGGGTGAGTAGGTTGGTCGGTGGCTCTGGCCACTCTGAACGTAAGTCAACGTGGGGCAATTGTACGTCAGGGGGCAGTGGCCTGCAAGGTGCGCTCCCGAATCAACCGGGAAGAATCCCCCGGTGCGCGATCGTCCATCCGCACCACCAGCGGGCCTACCGCCCATTGCGTTCCACCCATCGGAGGCATTGTCTCAAATCCCCTGGATTACCCAAACTGTCCAGACAAGCCTCCGAAGGCCCTGCACGCAGCCTCGACGGGCGGTGCTCGGTCGCTGCTCAGTTGGGAAAAGTGGTCGTGGGGCGTTGATCGGAGGGCCGGTTCGCTTCGGAAGAGCGCTGGACACGGAAGACGAGGTCGGGTTGGCCGGTCTCGTCGCCTCGGCCGCCGTGGTGGGTCCCGTCGGGGCCGACACTGTAGACAAGGTAGCCGTCGCCGGTCACCGCATACCGCAACGGCTCGCCGTCGAATGGATCGCTGGGCACTTTTGGTAGGAACTCGGGCACCAACTCCTCCAGCGACTGCGGCAGCTTGCCGTGGCGGCGGCGGTACCGCTCGCAGGCAATCGCCGCGTCGGTCGCGCGGTTCATCGCCGCGTCGCGGGCCGTGGCGGCGGTGAAGGCATCGACCGCGGGCACGAGAAGCGCCGTCAGCACGCGGCCGATCTGCCCCGGCGACACGCCCCCCTGGGCCTTCCCCTGGGCCTGTTGCCCGGCCACCTTGAACGCTTCGAGGGCCTCCGGCCAGGGCTCCTCGGTGGCTCGGATCATTTTGTCCCAGAACTGGAGGAATTCGAGGAAGCTGCCGCGCTGGGTGACCTGGAAGAATAGACTGCCGCGGCCGGCGCCCCCGAAGTCCGGGCCGTCAAACTGCTGGATTCCCGCGACGCGTTCGCCCAGCATCCCCAGCCGCAGCGTTTCCTTCGCGTCCGACGCCCGAAGGTCCTGCTGGAGCCGGTCGAGGTCGTCGTCGGCCAGATCGACGCTGTCCAGGAGCCGTCGCAACTGATCCCGGGCTTGACCGGCGATCGCCACACGCGTCAGTTGCGGCATCATCAACGGCTCGCGCTCCAGGGATCGGGCCAACCGGTGCATTGCGTGGATCGAATCGGCGGCCCCGTGCAGGTCGCCCCGGTGGGCCCGCACGTTGGCCTCCAGGGTCAGGAGCCGGGCGCCCCCGCGGAGCGACTGGACCTGGTCGAGCAACGTTGGATCGAGCGGGATGAGATCGAGCCGATAGCGGGCGGCGCCGCCCTGGTCGGCGGCCTGGTGCAGAAGGTCGAGCCCCCGGCCGTACTGGGCCAGCAGCTTCTCGGCGGCCCCCAACTGCGGCCACGGCTCGCCCGGCAGGGGAATCTTCGCTTGATTCTCGCCCACAACGGGCAGCGGCCGGGCGTCGTTCGGAAACTCGGGGGTGTCCAGGGCGCCCACGCCGTCGAGCCACAGGTCCGTCGTGTCCTCCTCTTCCGGCCCAACCGGGCAGTATTGCTTCAAGTCGTCCGGCGTGACCGGCTCGCCGGCCTCACGGATTCGGGCCAGCTCGGCCTCCACGCGGCGCGACGCCTGCATCCAGCGCCCGGCGAGCAGGACGACCAGCAGCATGAGAACGAACCCGAAGGCCAGGAAGACCACGCCCCAGACGCCCAAACGCCCGATAAGCCTCTTGAGGACGTTTCCCATGAAGATGCCTCCAGCGGTTCGGGGCAACTGTTGCTTGGGGCGGATCGCGTCGGCGCGGCCTGTCATGGCGGGCCGTCAGTCGGGGACATCCGCCATGCCTTCCTCTTCCCGCTCCAACGGCGGTCCCACGCGAAACACGTAGTCCCCGTCGAGCCCCTCGGCGATCAGGCCGCCCTCGTCGATGCGGTTGCTGCCCACGCTGTACACGAGGTATTCGTCGTCGCGCACCACATATTGCAGGGGCTCGCCGGTGTACGGGTCGACCGGCACCTTGGCCAGGAACTCGGGCACGAGCTGGTCGAGCTGCTCCGGCAGCTTGCCGTAACGGCGGCGATAGCGCTCGCAGGCGACGGCCGCGTCGGCCGCGCCGGTCATCGCCACGTGGCGGGCAGCCGCTTCGAAGGCCACCCCCAAGGCCGGCGCTAAGAGCAGCGGGATCACGTGACGGATCTTGGTCAGGAACGGCCCGCGCCCGAGCGCATCGAGCCGGTCTTGGGCCCGGGCGGCTTCCTCGAGGGCTTCCGGCCAGGGCTTCTCGGCCGCCGCGATCATGGCGCCCATGTGGTCCAGGAAGAAGGCCGCGCCGTCGCTCTGCGTGAGCCTCCAAGCCGTGCCGAAGAGGCCTCGCTCGGAGCCCTCCTCCCAGGAGCCGGGATTCTCGATGGCCATCATCCCCGTCACGCGCTCGCCCAGCATGGCTTCGCGCAGGTGCTCGTGGTAGTCGGCCGCCCGAAGGTCTTCCTGGAGCTTCGCGAGGTCCTCGTCGGAGAAATCGACCGACGCCAGCAGCGACTGGAGCTGCTCTCGGGCGATGCCGTCGCAGGAGATTCGCACCAGCATCGACACGAGGACCGGCTCCCGCTCCAGCGACCGGGCCATCATCAAGATCGCGTGGATCGACTCGGCCGCGCCGTGCGGGTCGCCCCGGTGGGCGCGGACCCAAGCCTCCAGGCTCAGCAGCCGGGCACCCTGGCGGAGAGGTTGGAGATGCTCCAGCAGAACAAGAATGCCCTGGCGAAAATCGGCCGGGTAGCGAGCGGCCCCGCCCAGCTCGGCGGCCTGGTGCAGCAGCTCGACCGACCGGCGGTAGTCGTCGAGCAGTTTCTCGGCCGCTTCCAGATCGGGCCAGGGCTGCCCGACCGGCGGGATCACCGCTTCGCTGTCTCCCACGATCGGCAGCGCCGCGGCGTCGGCGCCGAACGCTTCCGACTCCAGCGGATCGGTCGCCTCGAGCCACAAGGCGGTAGTGTCTTCCACGCCGGGCGGGAGCCGGTAGTGCTCGTCGAGCTCCTCGCCGCTCGTTGGCTCGCCGGCCTGCCGGATCCTGGCCAGCTCGCCTTCCACGCGCGCCGACGCCCGGTACGTGATCGTCGCCGCGGAAACGATCACCAGCGCAACCAGCAGGACCACCAACAGCCCGAACACCAGGAAAAACATCGCCCACGGGCCCAGCCGCCGGCGGGGTCGATCGGGGAGGCTAGCGGTTTCCATGCCGAGGACTCCGGAATCAGCTCCGTCGGCCCCACTCAAATCTGCGAGCACGCCGCCGGGCGGAGCATGGTCTTCGTGATGTTGGAGACCGTCTTCTGGTACTCCGGTTTCGCTTTGAGCTCGAGCCACCCCGGGTCTTTCAGGAACGCGGCCCACGCCGGCTCAAACGCGTCCATGTCGTCGAAGGCGACCATGTAGGTCAGGTTCGGCAGTTGCGCGCCCGCGAGCGACTCGCCGAAGAAGACGGTCTTCAGGCCGACGCGGTGGAAGATCTCGATCTCGCCGCCGCTGTTGAACATTTCGATCTTCTTCTGCGCCCGTTCCGTGTTGTGGCTTTCGTAGGTCCGCAGTTGAAACACCCGAGAGTCCTTCGTCGACGGCACGGCGATCTTGGGGTGCGCGTCGAAGGCGAGCATCAGCGAGCTTTCGTACCGCTGGTAGGCCGGGTCGTCGAACGGGGCATCGAGGAACTCGGCTCCCGCTTCGACGAAGGCGGCGTCGTCGGCCAGCTTCTGGACGAGCGTGATGAACGAGTCGGGCGACTTGTGCGGCAGGAGGACGTAGACGTCGGGGCTGTCGCCTTCGAGCATCCGGAACACGCCGACCGGCCCGATCCCGATCCGGTTCAGCGCCGGGATGGCGGCCCGGCGACAGAAATCCTCGAACAGCTTCTGCTTGGGGCCGGCTTCGAGGTGATAGAGCCGCAGCTCGTAGAATTCCTTGCCCGAAGGGTCGTCCGACCCCTCCGCCGCGGCGACCATGCTGAGCGGGGCGGCACCGGCCAGGCACGAGGCGGCGAAGAACTCTCGGCGTTTCATGTTGTCGTTCTCCTTGTGAGGAAGGGTTCGCGAGGGATCGGTGGAAACACCGACCACCCCATTGTATACCCGCCGGCCCCCCTCTACAATCAAGCGGATCGTCGCCGCGGCATAGTAGTAGGCACACGCCGTGTGCCGTAACCGGCGGAGGGTAGAAGCCGTGTGCCGCAACCGGCGGACCGCACACGGCGTGTGCCTGCGACGGAAGTCGGGAAGTCATTTTTCGGCCAATCCAAACCGAACCCGGAGTAATCTCCATGCGACCGAGTCGAACCAAAGCGAAGCTCCAGCGAGACGAGCCGGTGCTGGTCGTCACGCTCCACCTCACCGACCCGAGCCTCTACGAGATGGTCAGCCTGATGGGCTTCGACTGCATCTGGATGGACATGGAGCACCACTTCTACAGCGTGGAGACGGCGGCCCCGTTGATGCGGGCGGCCCGGGTGGGCACCACCGACGTGATGGCCCGGCCCGCCAAGGGCGAGTTCATGCGCATGGGGCGGATGCTCGAAGCCGGGGCCCAGGGGATCATGTACCCCAGGTGCGACGACGCGGCCGAGGCCGCCGAGGTGGTCCGCTGGGCGAAGTTCGCCCCCCAGGGCACCCGAGGCTGCGACGCCGCCAACCCCGACAACCCCTACCTGATGATGCCCGTCGCCGACTACGTCGCCGAGGCGAACCGGCAGACGTTTCTCGTCATCCAGGTCGAAGATCAGCAGGCGTTGGAGCGGGCGGAGGAGATCGCGGCGGTCGACGGCGTCGACGTGCTGTTCCTCGGCCCCGGCGACTTCAGCATCCTGAGCGGCATCCCCGGCCAGTTCGACCATCCGCGGGTCCAACAAGCGATCGAGACGGTCGCCCGGGCCGCCAAGAACGCCGGCAAGCATTGGGGCTGCCCCGCGTTCTCCGCGGACCACACCCGGCAGTTGATCGAGATGGGCGCCCGATTCATCGCCCACAACGCCGACGTCCTGATGGTCAAGGCCGGCATGGAGCAGCTCCGCCGCGACTTTGCGCCCCTGGGGTTCACGTTCGACGACTCCCGCCGGCCGGGGGCGTGAGAGCCTGGGATTCGAGAGCCGCTCGCGGTCCTCGAAGCCGGAATCCGTTGCGATGAAGCCGCTTGCGGTTTCGCCCCTTGATGACGAAATGGCTCGCCGGCCCTCGATCTAACCACGTTGCATCCCGCTGTGCCCCGAGCTATCCTGGATCCGTCTCAGCAGACTCTCCGAAGCGAACACCTCGACACAAGGAGCTTGCATGTGAGCCGGGTCAAATCGAGCCGCCGCGGTTTCCTGAAACGGGCGACGGCTGCTGCCGCCGCCGGCGCGATGGCGCCGTACTACTGGTCGAGCCGGGTCGCCGGGGGCGAATCGAAAAACGATCGCGTGAACGTGGCTGCAATCGGCACCAGCATCTACACCGATCGCTGGGGACACAAGGGCGAGATGGACGGTCGCGGCGCCGTGGTCGGCCACCAGGCGGGCCGGGTGGGGAACCTGGTCGCCGTGGCCGACGTCAACCGCCGCTACGCCGAGCATTTCGCCTCCCGGTACGACGGCCGCTGCGCGGTCTACGGCGACTATCGCACGCTCTTGGAACGCAACGACGTGGAAGCGGTGACCATCGGCACGCCCGACCACTGGCACTCGAAGATCGCCATCGAGGCGATGCTCGCCGGCAAGGACGTCTACTGCGAGAAGCCGCTCACGCTCACGATCGACGAAGGCAAGAAGATATGCAGGGTGGCCAAGCAAACCGGCCGCGTGTTCCAGGTCGGCACGCAACAGCGGAGCGAGTACGGCCGGGTGTTTCTCAAGGCGGTCGCAATCGCCCGAAGCGGCCGGCTGGGGGACAAGCTCCATGCCCTTTCGTCGGTGGGCACGCCCGAGCGGGGCGGCCCGTTTGCGAACCAGGACCCGCCGCCCGGGCTGGATTGGGACTTCTGGCTCGGCCAGGCCCCCAAGGTGCCCTACTGCCCCCAGCGGTGCGACTACGACTTCCGCTGGTGGCTGGAGTATTCCGGCGGCCAGGTGACCGATTGGGGCGTTCACCACACCGACATCGCCCTCTGGGCCCTGGGCGCGGAGAACACCGGCCCGGTCGAAATCGAGGGCAGCGGCGACTTCGCCAACGTCCCCAACGGGTATAACGTCGCCCAGACGTTCGACTGCACGATGAAGTTCGCCGGCGGGAACACGATCCGGCTCTACAGCGGCCCGAACGAGCTGATTATCTCCGGCGAGAAGGGCCGCATCCGCGTCAACCGCGGCGGACTGACCGGAAAGCCCGTCGAGGAGCTGACCCAGGCCGACGAGGAGCGGCTCGACCAGGAGATCGTCAAGCTCTGCGGCGGCTGGAAGACCGGCGGCCGGGAAGGCGACCACATGCAGAACTTCTTCGACTGCATCAAGAGCCGCGAGCTGCCGATCTCCGACGTGTTCTCGCACCACCGCTCGGTGAGCGCCTGCCACTTGTGCAACGTCGCCATGCGTCTGAAGCGGAAATTGCGATGGGACCCGGAGAAGGAGGACTTCGTCGGCGACGACGAGGCCGGCGCCATGCTCAGCCGCACGCAGCGGGCGCCGTATGCGATCGACGTGTGATCGAACGACGTGACCGCAAGCGGAGTTGTTCTGGTTCCCAAGCTGGAGCTTGCGAACGAGTGCAAGCAGATTCGTCGGCAAGTTGGGATGTTTCCTCTATTTAGCCCCGGGTGAATCACCCGGGGCCAAGTGCGAACGCTCAAAAGAACGTCGACCGAGGGGGCCGCGATGGCCACCATCACCAGCCTCCAGAATCCGCGCGTCAAAGCGGCCGTCCGGCTTCGCGATCGCCGGCATCGCCAGAAGCAGGGACGGATCCGGATCGACGGCGCCCGGGAGCTTGGGCGTGCGATCCAAGCCGGCGTGCCGATTGCCGAGGCGTTCGTCTGCGAGCCGCTCTGCCAAAGCGACGAGTCGCAGCGCGTACTGGCCGAGCTTCGCAGCTCGGGCGCGGAGATCCTCGCCGTTAGCGAGGCCGTGTTCGACAAGCTGGCCTTCGGCGATCGGGCCGACGGCGTGCTGGGCGTCGCGGCGATGCCCAAGCCGACGCTCGCGGACCTGACGCTCTCCGACAATCCGCTGGTCGCCGTACTCGAGGGCGCGGAGAAGCCGGGGAACGTCGGGGCCGTGCTGCGGACCGGCGACGCGGCCGGGCTCTCCGCCCTCGTCGTGGCCGACGGGCGCACCGATCTCTACAACCCGAACGCCATCCGGGCGAGCCTGGGCACCATCTTCACGCTGCCCGTCTGCACGGCCACGGCCCAAGAGACGCTCGACTGGCTCCGGCAGCAAGGGCTGGCCATCTACGCCGCGCGCGTGGACGGCTCCGTCCTCTACACCGAGGCGGACTTGCGCCGCCCTGCGGCCATTGTCCTGGGGAGCGAAGCGGAGGGGCTCACCGACCTCTGGATGTCCGACGACGTCACCCCCATCCGCCTCCCCATGCTCGGCGCGGCCGACAGCCTGAACGTCTCGGCCACCGCGGCGGTGCTCTTCTACGAAGCCCTCCGGCAACGGCGCCAGTCGTAGACACTCACTCGCCCGAATCCGCGGCGCCGGCGTCTCTCAACAACGGCCACATCCGCGCCGCCAGCGCGATCTGGAAAAACCGGACGAGCACGGCCGACTTGACGGTGGCGTCCACGTCCGGGTCGAGGGCCGGCCCGAGCAGCTTGTCCAAGAGCGTCTTTCGGTCGTCGTCGGACAGATCGGGACGGCTCGCCAGCGAGGTTTCCCATAGCTCGCCGTAGAGGTACCAGGCCACGTCGTAATAGACCAGCGAGGCCTCCACCTCCCACGCCTCGACGCCCTTCATCGCGCCGGCCACCTCGAGCATCGCGGTCACGCCGCTGGCGAAGAGCCGCCGGAGCGGGTTTTCCTCCTCGGCCAGCATCTCCTGGAGCCCCACGCTGCTCACCGAGGCCGTCGTCAGGATCGCACTCATCCGGCTCGCGCTCCGCGAGGCGACCTTGCTCTCCAAATCCCGCAGGAAGCTGTGGAACTCGCCCGCCACCTCCCGGGCCTTCAGCGCGGCGTCGGTGCCGACCGCCAACAGCTCGGCTTGCACGCGCCACAGCTCGTCGGGCGTCGGCGTGGTCAGGATACGTTGCAGGGCCGAGGCCAGGCTCGTTGTTGCAGTCTCCGTCCTGTTACCTCCCGTAGGGTGCGTGCTTGCACGCACGCGCCTGTCCAACCCGTAGGGTGCGTGCTTGCACGCACGCGCCTGTCCAACCCGTAGGGTGCGTGCTTGCACGCACGCGCCTGTCCAACCCGTAGGGTGCGTGCTTGCACGCACGCGCCTGCCTGAAACGCCCCCCGCCGGCTACTCGATCCCCCCGCCGGGTGGCATCCAGTTCCGCAGGTTCTGCGGCTCTTCCGCTCCCCAATACTCGTCGTATTCGCCAAGCCGGACGTACTTCGCGAACGTCGAATAGGGCCATTCGCGAGGAGCAGACGCCAGACCGTGCTTGACCGGGTTGTAGTGAATGTAGTCCAAATGGTGTTTCCAGTCGTCCTCGTCACGGATTGTATGCTCCCAGCCCCTCCGTTGCCAGATAGCGTGCTCCCCGCGCCGCCTACGCGAGGCAGATCGCCGCGGCTCCCTGTAGCCGGTGGCCAACAAGTCGCGCGTGAAGCGGCTCTTCGCCAAACGCCACCGCGTGCTGTAGTCGTCGTCGCCCGGAGGCAGCCTCCACAACGCGTGCAGGTGGTCCGGCAGAAGTACTATGGCCACGATCTCAAACGGTCGTTCCGCGCGAGTCCGCTCGAGCGCCCCGCGCAGGAGTGGCCGGGCCACGTCGGAGATCAGAATGCGCCGGCGCTGGTGCGTGACGATCGTGAAGAAGTAGAGACCACCCGGCTCGCGCCATCGCCGGTACCAGCTCATGGTTCGTCCTCAAGGCGAAACGCGTGTTGCGGGGGTTTCTTCCGGAACACGTAAGAACCCTACGGCGGAAGCGCGTGCGTGCAAGCACGCACCTACGGCGGAAGCGCGTGCGTGCAAGCACGCACCCTACGGCGGAAGCGCTTGCGCGCCTGGCTTCTGGCTTTTCAGCAATGACTTCCCATGAAGACGACTTCCCGACGAAGAGGCTCCAGCCGTCAGTTCGGCGAGGGTGTCACTTCTGCCGCCACGCGATCCAGGCCAGCACGCCGACCGCCGCGCCCCCCAGGTGGGCCAGGGCGGAGATGTTGCTCGCTCCGGAGAGTTGGAGGAACGCCAGCACCGACTGGAGGCCGAACCAGAGGATCATCGCCACCCACGCCGGAAGGTAGAGCCAGCCGAATACGAACCAGTACCTGAGCAGAATTCCCAGCCGGGCTTCCGGGAAGCGCAGGAAGTAGAACGTGATGATGCCGGAGATCCCGCCGCTTGCCCCGATGCAGGCGATGGTGGATCGGGCGTCGCCGAAGACGTGGGCCGCGTCGCCCGCCAGCGCTGCGGCAACCAGCAGAAAGAGGTATCGCCAGCGGCCCAGGTACTCCTCCACGTTGTCGCCGAAGATGATGAGGAAGTAGACGTTGGCGATCAGGTGCAAGAGCCCGGCGTGGATGAAGAAGCTGGTGAACAGGGTGAATACGCGGTCGGGCCAGACCTCGGCGGGGATCAGGCCGTACTGCTGGACCACGTCGCGCAAGTTCTCCTGCGTCAGGGCGAAGACGGCGACCAGCGCGGCGGCCAGCCCCCACGTGACCCAGGGCCAACACTTCACCGCCGCCACGCCGCACTCGACCGGCATCCCCAGCAGCCCGGGGATCCACTTCCATTTCTCCTCCGGGCCCAGAAGCGTGTCGTCGTCGCGCTCCGCCCGCTCGGCGACCGCCTCGGCCTCGGCGATCGCGATCTCCTCGCGGGCCTCCTCGGGCAGGGCCTCCTCGGCGGGCGGCGGAGGCGCTTCGGGCAACTTCTCCATCTCTTCGGGATCGAACCAGACGAAATGGCAGCCGGTGCAGACGTCGAGCGGGACCCGCATGCCGTCGACCGGCAAACGGACCTCGGCCATGGCGCGATGGCAGGCGGGGCAGCCCACGCCCTCCTGCGCTTCCCTGTGGATTGCCTCGCGCCAGAGCGTCTTGGCCGGCCCCCGCCCGGCCATCCGCCGCACGACCGACAGGCTCACCGCCCGACCTTGACACCCGCGACACACAAAGAGGATCCCGTTTTGGGTCTTCGTGCGGACCAACCGCCGCCGGCACCTGGGACAAACGAGCATCGGAGCTTCTCCCGGATTACAGGTCTTCCCAGAACTCCACGTAGGCTTCGATCGGCTCTCGAAGGGGGGTGGTCTGGTGCAGGAAGCTTAGGGGGAAGTAGAAGACTTCCGCGGCTTCCTCAAGTTCCCGATTCGGTCCCGTCGCTTTCAGGACGTAGACGGCGGGCCCGATGCTCAGCACGTAGAAAATCGGCAGGAGGAGTGCCATCACCAGCGCGATTGCCGTTGCGCTCCTCCATCGCCCTGTTTGGGAATCCATCGATTCCGGCTCCGCGTGAGGACATCGAGCCGCGGCCCCCGGCGGCTTTCCGGATTGTACTGCACCGGCGGCGGTTCGGGCAAGCACGTCGTCGCTCGTCGGTTGTCGCAAGCAGCGTTGTAGCACAGGCTTCCAGCCTGTGAAACTGCGAACACAGGCAAGATGCCTGGGCTACGAGGCCGTCCGATGAATAGTCCGGGGCCAGCCAGGGCGTTTCTCTGCACGCGCCGCATTTCCCATTGCGCAAGACGCAGATCCAATCGTCATTCCCAAGGAGTCGGCTCTTCGTCGCTGGTGACGGAGGACCCACGTCTGACTTTCACCAGGTAGACCAACGCGAGGAAGTCATACACGGCGTGGGTCACGACGGGAACCAGCAAGTTGCCGCTTGCGATCCAGACCCACCCGAGGTACAGACCCATCAGGCCGGCCAGCACCGCGTAGCTGGGCGTGATTGCGTGCGCCAAGCCGAACAGGAGGGCGGCCGCGGCCAGCCCGACCCACGGCCCGGAGGGTCCCGCCACCCAGCGGGCCACCCACTCCTGGAGCACGCCCCGAAACAGCATCTCCTCGCCCAGGCCCGCCAGAATCGAAATCACCGCCAAATCGACCACCCGGCAGTCGCGAAACAACGGGACCAATAGCTCGTCGACCACGCGGAGCACGTCGGAAAACGGCCACACGCGAAACCGGACCGTCGCCGCCAGCAGCCCCATCATGGGAAGCGCTGCCGCGGCGCCCCAGCCGAAGGCGGCGGGCGTCCAGCGGAGCGTTTCCAGGGGTGGGCAGGCCAGCCACCAGCCCAACGCCAAGGCCGCGACGCCGAGCCCCCCTTCGAAGACGACGGCCAGAAGGACCAGGCTCTGCCGCGTGGGTCGTTGGTCTTCCATCGAGTCGACTCGCGTCCTACTTCTCGCGCTTCTTCCTGTCCGTGAAGAACAGGTCGAAGCTGAATCCCCCGGACCCGAAACCCAGGACCAGCAACAGGGCGCCCAAGAGCGCGAAGTTCTTCAGCACGTGGGTCACTTCGTCGGCGTGGGCGCGAAGCTCGGGCACGCTCAACGCGCTCAGCCAGCTCCAGTCGCTGTGGACCAGCGTGTCGGGCACCAGGAAGACGATCAGAAGTAGCGCGCCCAATCGGCCGCGGAATCCCACCACCAGCATCAGGCCGCCGACCAGCAGGCAGACGACCTCGACGACCAACAGAGGCACGGCATACCCCACTTCCTGCCACTCCAACGCTTGGAGTTGGCCATGCCAATCGAGGATGATGTGGGCCCCGTTCCAGAGGAAGAAAAGGCTCAATAGCAGTCGGGCCAACAGAACGGAGACGTGTTGAAACAGCGTGTGCATGGCTCAGCCTCTCCCAAAACGGGCCCTCGTGAAACATGGCTCGACACGCCGCACGCCACGCGTGCGCCGGCCGACCGAATTCAGCCTTCCCACTCGGCACGGCCGCGCGACCATCCGGCCACCGACTGTCCGGCAGACCGTCAAACCGGCCGTGTCCGCTCAATATAGCCCAACTCCCCTCGCGTTGACATCAGCGGAGGACGTGCACGGAGAAAGGCGCGCCGAGCTCGAATCGTCGCAACGCGGGGAGAATGGTGCCTCCAGAGAGGCGCCCATCTCTTGGCGCGAACCCTGTGTGTCCCCTTCTGTGGAAGGGTTTGCTCTAACTCCTACGGGGGCGTGCGGCGCTGGCCGGCCCTTCCTTGACGGTCTCCCGGCAGACTGATAGATTGACTCGTTTACCTTCCTGCAAGCCATTCTTGCGAGGGGGGTCGCGGTGTTTTGGAGGGGCTGTCGGACAACGGAGCCGGCAGCCCGGACAATATTCACGCTTTTTCTTGACACCAAAAGGCATCGAGTCATGGCAGAGAAGCACGTCTACTATTACGGCCCGGAAGGGACCGACGGCGACGCGGGCATGAAGAACCTGTTGGGCGGCAAAGGGGCCAATCTGGCCGAGATGGCCCGCCTCGGGTTGCCGGTTCCCGCGGGCTTCACCATCACCACCGAGGTCTGCACCCACTTCATGAAGGCCGGCGGCAAGTATCCCAAGGGAATCCGGGAGCAGGTCGCCGACGCGCTCAAAAAGACCGAGCAGGCCATGGGCATGAAGTACGGCGACCCGGACAACCCGCTCCTGGTCTCCGCCCGCAGCGGCGCACGTCAGAGCATGCCCGGGATGATGGAGACGGTGCTCAACGTCGGGCTCTGCTCGACGACGATCCCCGGCCTGGTCAAGAAGACCAAGAACGAGCGGTTCGTCTACGACGCCTACCGCCGGCTGATCACGATGTACTCCGACGTGGTGATGGAGAAGTCGGAGGGCATCGAGCCGGAAGAGGGCAAAGGCATCCGCCAGCAGCTCGAGAAGCTGATGGACAAGATGAAGAAGGCCAAGGGCTGCAAGGCCGACACCGACCTGACCGCCGACGATCTGAAGACCCTCTGCGAGCAGTACAAGGCCAAGGTCAAAGAGGTCCTGGGCCGCGAGTTCCCCGACGACCCCGAGGAGCAGCTCTGGGGCGGGATCGGCGCGGTGTTCAAGAGCTGGAACGGCAAGCGGGCGGTCTCCTACCGGCGGATCGAAGGCATCCCCGACGAATGGGGCACCGCCGTCAACGTGCAGAGCATGGTCTTCGGCAACATGGGCGAGAACTCGGCCACCGGCGTCGCCTTCACCCGAAACCCGGCCACCGGCGAGAACAAGTTCTACGGCGAGTGGCTGGTCGACGCCCAAGGCGAGGACGTCGTGGCCGGCATCCGCACGCCCAACCCGCTCAACGACGATACCAAGAGCCAGCAGAACAAGCACCTGCCTTCCCTCCAGGAAACCAGGCCCAAGCTCTACGCCGAGCTCGACGGGATCCGCACCAAGCTGGAAACGCACTACCGCGACATGCAGGACATCGAGTTCACGATCCAGGAAGGCAAGCTCTGGATGCTTCAGTGCCGTTCGGGCAAGCGGACCGGCACCGCCGCCTTGAACATGGCCATGGACATGCTCGCCGAGGGCCTGATCGACGAGCCCACGGCCGTCACGCGCGTCGCCCCGGCCCAGCTCGACGAGCTTCTCCACCCGATCGTCGATCCGAAGGCCGAGAAGAAGGTGAAACCCTTCGTGTCCGGGTTGCCGGCCGGTCCCGGCGGGGCCCAGGGCAAGATCGTGTTCACCTCCGACGACGCGGTCGCCCGGGCCAAGAAGGGTGAGAAGGTGATCCTGGTCCGCGAAGAGACCAACCCGGAAGACGTCGAGGGCATGCGGGCCGCCTGCGGCATCCTCACCGCCCGCGGCGGCATGACCAGCCACGCCGCCCTGGTCGCCCGCGGCTGGGGCAAGTGCTGCATCGTCGGCGCCGGGGCGATCAAGATCGACCTGGCCGCCCGGACGATGAGCGTCGACGGCAAGACCTTCGCCGAGGGCGACGTGATCACGCTCAACGGCACCAAGGGCGTCGCCTACGAGGGTTCCCTCGCCATGATGGACGCCACCGAGAACCCGCGGTTCCAGACGTTCATGAAGCTCGTCGACAAGCAGCGGACTCTGGGCGTTCGCACCAATGCCGACACTCCCGAGGACGCCAAGCTCGCCCGCGAGTTCGGCGCCGAGGGCATCGGGCTCTTCCGGACCGAGCACATGTTTTACGGGGCGGGGTCCGAGCAGGCGCTGTTCGTCCTGCGGAAGATGATCCACGCCGGCAGCGACGAGGAGCGCAACGCGGCCATCGACGAGCTGGCCCCCTTCGTCAAGCGGGACATCAAGGCCACGCTCGAGGCGATGGACGGCCTCCCCGTCACCGTCCGGCTCCTGGACCCCCCGCTCCACGAGTTCGTCCCCCAGGCCGAGGCGGCCCGGGCCGAGCTGGCCAAGGCGCTGGGTATCACCATCGAGGAGGTGAAGGACCGCGGCGCCGACCTGCACGAAGTCAACCCGATGATGGGCCACCGCGGCGTCCGCCTGGGCATCACCTATCCCTATCTGACGGAGATGCAGATCCGGGCGATCTTCGAGGCGGCCGCCGAGCTGAAGAAGGAAGGCAGAGCCCCTCACCCGGAGATCATGGTCCCCGTCACGTGCAGCGTCGCCGAGCTCGACTTCGTCAAGCCGATCTTCGACCGCGTCAAGGAGGAGGTCGAGAAGCAGTCGGGCGTGACGGTCGAGTGCCTCTACGGCACGATGATCGAGATCCCCCGGGCGTGCCTGACGGCCGACAAGATGGCCAAGACGGCCCAGTTCTTCTCGTTCGGGACCAACGACCTGACGCAGATGGGCTTCGGCTTCTCGCGGGACGACATCGGCGGCTTCCTCCAGGACTACGTCGACAAGGACATCCTCGAGGCCGACCCGTTCCAAACGATCGACCAGGAGGGCATCGGCCAGTTGGTCGAGATGGCCGTCCAAAAGGGCCGCGCCACCCGGCCGGAGCTGAAGATCGGCATCTGCGGCGAGCAGGGCGGCGACCCGGCGAGCGTCGAGTTCTGCTTCAAGGCCGGCCTGAACTACGTGAGCTGCTCCCCCTACCGCGTGCCCATCGCCCGGCTCGCCGCGGCGCAGGCGGCGATCGCGGCGAAGAAGTAGGACGCGCAGTGGGTACCCAGCCCGCACAGAATAAGGAAGTCCCCCCTGACGGGACGGTAACCGCAGTTGCCGTCCCGTTTCTGCTTCTTTTCCGGGCAAACTCGGGTTCTCTCGCAATGGTCACGGCCCTCTCGGCATCTTGTCCTCCTGCGCCGGTTGCCGTGGAGGTCTCAGGCCTGCTAGACTCAATAGGTTAAACCGCCGGCGAGCCACGCGCCGCGTGGGGCTGAACCGTTGTCGGAGGGCGATCATGCATCCCGAATTGTCTCATCTGCGTGACTTGACCTTCTCGGAAAAACTCCAGCTCGTCGAAGACCTCTGGGACGATCTGGCCGTGACGCCCGACGCGCTGCCGATCCCGGAATGGCAAAAGGACGAGCTCGCCCGTCGCAAGGCCAGCCACCAGGCGTGCCCTGAGGCGGCCATCTCTTGGGAGCAGGCGAAACGAGCAATCCGAGGCCAGGATGGTTGAGAGTCTGCGTATCCTTCCCGAAGCCGTCTGCGACGCCACCGAGGCGTATTTGTGGTACGAGGAGCGTCGGCCCGGGCTCGGCGAGGAATTCCTCGAATGCGTGGACGAGTGCGTTGAACGCATTCGCCGTGATCCCGAGCTGTTCGAAGTTGTCCACGAGGATTATCGCAGGGCCTTGCTTCGGCGGTTTCCCTACGTCGTCTTCTACGAACTCGTGGCCAATTCCGTTACGGTTTTCGCCGTTTTTCATACGGCTCTGGACCCGCAGAAATGGCGGAAGAGGATCGAGCGAGGGGACCGATGACGCTTGAAGAACTACTGACCCAGAACCGTAGCTTCCGCCGCTTTCACCAGGATCAGCCGCTGGACGAGAAGACGCTCGTCGGGCTGGTCGAGCTAACGCGGCTGTGCCCCTCCGCGGCGAATCGGCAGCCGCTGAAATACCTGATCTCTTGGGAGTTGGAGCGAAACGCCGCGATCTTCCCGCATCTTCGCTGGGCCGCGGCGCTTGCTCCTTGGCCCGGCCCGGCCGAAGGCGAGCGGCCGACCGGCTACGTGATCATCTTGGGCGACACGCGCGTCGCCAACAACTTCTACTGCGATCACGGCATCGTCGCCCAGAGCATGCTCCTGGCGGCCGCCGAGCAAGGGCTGGGCGGCTGCATGATCGGCTCGATCGACCGCCAGCGTCTCCGCCGCACGCTCCAGATCCCGGAGCACCTGGAGATCCTCCTCGTTTTGGCCCTCGGCAGGCCGAAGGAGACGGTCGTCCTCGAAATGGACACAAGCCCCGACCAAGTCCCCTACTGGCGCGACGCCGACGGCATCCATCACGTGCCCAAGCGGCCGCTCGAGGAGCTGTTGGTGCAGTCGTGAGCCGCCGGTGGGCGGACTGCCCCCTTCCTTCTTGGAGCCGCGCTTCCCAAACGTCGGGGGGCCGCAGGCGAGCGCCCGCACGATGAGACCTCCCGATTCGGCCCCCCGGAACATGGCTGCGGAGTGTTCACTTCTTCGCAATAATGGACAGAAGTGTCCACGATGGCGTCCAGGTGGACGGTGGGGCTACGTGTGTCGGCGCGATGTGAAGGGCGGTTGAGGCTACTCGTCCGGCCGCCGGATGCCCAGCGCGGCGATCCGCTTGTAGAGCGTGGTCCGGCTGACCCGCAGACGCCGGGCTGCCCTGGCCACGTTCCATCCCGTGGCCTCGAGCACGTCGCGGACCGCCTCCGGCTCCACGGCACCGGCCTGTGGTCCGCTCGGGCGGGCCGCGTCCTTGGCCGGCTCGACTTCGTGCGGGCGTCGGGCGAGATCCTCCTTGAGCGCGGCCAGCTCGGTCACGTCGCGGAGCACGACCACGCTGCCGCGGCGGCGATCCTCAGGACCGCGGAGCGTGTTCGTCTGGAACACGAGCACCTTCTTCCGGCCCGAGCGGGTCTGGACCTGCACCTGGAAATCGCTCAGCGGCTTGCCGTCTCGGATCGAATCCGCCACCGCGGCGGCCGACTCGCACAACTGCTTCCCCATCAGCTCACAGCAGTCCGCCTCGACGGCCTGCCCCTTCTCCACCTCCAGGATCTCACAGGCCGCCCGGTTGATCCCGATGATTTTCCGCTCGTCGTCCAGGGTGACAATACCCTCCACGAGGCTATCGAGGATCGCCTCGAGGTCCTCCTTGGTGACGGTTCTGGCGGGGCTGTTATCAGAGCGCGATGTCATCGTGCGCATCCGTGTCGGATTGTGTCGGGCGGTGTCGGGGGGAACGTCACGTGCATTGTAGGCAGTGGTGTCCGGCGGGGCGACGGCGTCCGACCCAAGAGCTAGGCGTGACCGTCCCGATCGAGGACAGTCCGCAGGTACCGCCCCGTGTGGTTTTCCTCCATCGCAGCGATTTGCTCCGGGGTCCCCGTGGCGACGACGTGGCCGCCCCCTTCGCCGCCTTCGGGGCCGAGGTCGATGATCCAGTCGGCGGTCTTGATCACGTCGAGGTTGTGCTCGATGACGATCACGGTGTTGCCCAGGTCGACCAGGCGGGAGAGGACGTCGAGCAGCTTCTTGATGTCGTCGAAGTGCAGGCCGGTGGTGGGCTCATCGAGGATGTAGACCGTGCTGCCCGTCTCCACGCGCCCCAGCTCCGTGGCCAGCTTCACGCGTTGCGCTTCGCCGCCGGAGAGCGTGGTAGACGATTGGCCTAGCGTGATATACCCTAGTCCGACCTCCTGGAGGGTGCCCAGCAGTCGGGCGATCGCGGGGAAGTTCTCGAAGAAGGCGGCCGCGTCGTCGACCCGCATGTCGAGCACGTCGGCGATCGACTTGTCGCGGTAGCGGATCTCGAGGGTCTGGCGGTTGAATCGCTTTCCCTGGCACTGTGGGCAGGTGACGTAGAGGTCGGGCAGGAAGTTCATCTCGATCTTGCGCTGGCCCTGACCCTGGCACTCTTCGCAACGGCCCCCTTTCACGTTGAAGCTGAACCGGCCCGCCTTGTAGCCCCGCTGTCGTGCGCCCCGGGTGCCCGCGAAGACCTTGCGGATCTCGTCGAACACGCCGGCGTACGTGGCGGGGTTGCTCCGCGGCGAGCGGCCGATCGGCGATTGGTCGATCACCACGACCTTGTCGACGCGGCTTGCGCCGCGGAGGCTGGCGTGCGGGCCGGGCTTGGGGGCGATCCCACCCATCCGGCGGACCAGGGCCCGGGCCAGCGTCTCGTTCAACAGGGAGCTCTTGCCCGAGCCGCTCACGCCCGTGACGCACACGAAGGCCGAGAGCGGGAACCGCACGGTGACGTTCTTGAGGTTGTTGGTCCGGACGCCTTCCAGGGTGATCGATCGGGTCTTGGCGGCGCGCCGGCGGCGCGCCGGCAGGGGGATCGTCAGATCGCCCGTCAGGTAGCGGCCCGTGAGCGAATCGCGGTTGTCGCAGACCGCCTCGGGCGTTCCCTGGGCGACGATGCGGCCGCCGTGTCGGCCCGCCCCCGGCCCCAGGTCGATCAGCCAGTCGGCCCCGCGGATGATCGCTTCGTCGTGCTCGACGATCAGCACCGTGTTGCCCCGGGCCTGTAGATGGCGGAGGGCGTCGATCAGCCGGCGGTTGTCGCGGGGGTGGAGTCCGATCGACGGCTCGTCGAGCACGTAGCAGACGCCGACCAGCCCCGAGCCGAGCCCCGTGGCCAGGCGGACGCGCTGGAGCTCGCCGCCGGACAGCGTGTCGGCCGCCCGATCCAACGTCAGGTAGCCCAGCCCGACGCGGTCGAGGAACTCCAGCCGCGAGCGGATCTCGGAGCAGATCGGTTGGGCGATGGGCATATCGTCCTCGTCGAACGCGAGGGCATCGAAGAACTCGTGGGCCTGGGCGACCGTCATCGCGCTGAGCTGGTGAATCGCCCCGCCGCCAATCCGCACCGAACGCGCCTCGGGGCGCAATCGGGCCCCGCCGCAGTCAAGGCACGTCACCCGCCCGCGAAACGCCTCGAGCCGCTGCCGGGTCGCGTCGCTGGTGGTCGTCGTGTATTCCTTTTCCAGAAGCGCCAACACGCCGGCGAACCGCTTGCCGTCGCCGTGCAACAGCGCGCCGAAGACCTTCGGCTTCAGGCTCGAAAGCGGCGTGCTCCAACGGAACCCGGCCGCCCAGAGAAAGTCTCGCAACTGGCTCTTGTGTTTCCGGATCGCGCCGGGAGGCGCGCCCTTCCACGGCGCAATGGCACCCGCGGAGAGCGACAGGGCGGGGTTGGGAACCACCAGCTCCGGATCGAACTGCGCCCGAACGCCCAAACCTTCGCACGTCGGGCAGGCCCCGTACGGGCTGTTGAAGCTGAAGGTCCGCGGCTCGATCTCCTCGTAGCTGATCTTGCAGTTCGGACAAGCGTACTGCGTGCTGAAGAGCAGGTCGTGCCACGTGCTCCCCGCGTCCGACGACTTCTCCTCGTACGTGGCCAGCACGAGCCCCTCGCCGTGCTTCACCGCCAGGTTGACCGACTCGGCCAGGCGGCTGCGGACCCCTTCCCGGACAATCACCCGATCGACCACCGCCTCGATATGGTGCGGCTTCTGATGGACCAACTCGGGCGGATGGTCGACGTCGACCACCTGGCCGTCGATCCGGGCGCGGACGAAGCCGACCTTGCGGATCGCGGCCAGCACGTCCTTGTGCTGCCCCTTGCGACCGCGGACCATGGGGGCCAGAATCATCATCCGCGTCCCTTCGGCCAGCGAGAGCAGGTTGTCGAGGATCTGCTCGGGCGTCTGCTGCCGGATCGGCTCGCCGCACTGATAGCAGAAGGGGTCTCCCAGCCGGGCGAAGAGGAGCCGCAGGTAGTCGTAGACCTCGGTGACCGTAGCCACCGTGCTGCGGGGGTTGCCGGTCCTTGCCCGCTGGTCGATCGAGATCGTCGGCTGGAGCCCCTCGATCAGGTCAACGTCGGGCCGCTCCATCTGGCGGAGGAACTGCCGGGCGTAGACCGAAAGGCTCTCGATGTACTGCCGCTGCCCCTCGGCATAGAGCGTGTCGAACGCCAGCGAACTCTTCCCCGACCCGCTGGGGCCGGTCACGACCACCATCCGATTGCGGGGGATGTCCAGATCGAAGTCTTGCAGGTTGTGCACCCGCACCCCCCGAAGATGGATATGCTCGTCGGCGTCACTCGACGATTTCGGGGCATCCCCGCTCATGCGCTTCCCTGGCGAAGAAGACCGAATGTTTGGAAACCCTTAAGCATACCAAGGGCTGGGAAGCCGGGCAACAATCGCGTGGTTCGTGGTTCGCGGCAGCCCGACATGGGAGCTTCTTCTGGTTCCCAAGCTGCGGCCTAAGAACGCGGTTTGCCGAAGCTCTATTTTTGAGATGAGTACTTGGGACTCGCCGCTCCTCGATAGCCACGCCTCGTGGCTTGGCGCCCGTCTTGTCCCGAGATTCCAACGTTTGCGGGACGGGTTCCACGGTGGGAAGTGCAACTGGCAATGCCGGACGGCCTGAAGCAGAGAGAAGACAAGGATGCGTCCGGATAGTGCTCGGCATCCGCAGCGTTTTTCGGCAACCGGCGGAGGAGTTGGTTGACGTGCGGGGTGATCGGTGGTGGAGCGGCAGAAACCAGGCGGCGGCCTTGCGTTGCTTGCGATTAGGGGTCGAGCGCGTCGAGCCCCTCCTTCGTGGACTTGGCTGGTCTGAGAGCCTGCTTTTGAACTGCACGCACTCACATGCTAGCAGTCCCGAAACAAGCGTTTTGGGAGTCTCGAAGCGGTGGTTGCGGGGTCGAAATCGCCATCCGCGCGGCCGGAAGACTCGCTCCCAGACTATGCAAGCTTTCCAACTTCGGCTTTCCAAGCGATTCAAAAACAGGCTCCAAAAAACTGGTCTGGAATGGGGCTGCCAACGGCTCTAGCGGTAGCATGGCGAGGATTTCTCGCGCTCGGAAGCGGGTGCGAGCGGTTGCCAACGCGGTGGCCGCGTCGACCTTCGCGAATGGGGGCGGGGACTTATCTTCCTTCAAATCTGCGAGCAGGTGCCGGGTCTGTTCCAGCAGGGGCGCCGGCGCCCCGTCCTCGTCGGGCGCTTGCGAGTAAGCCTTGGGGGATTCCTCCGCCTCGCGATGGGCCGCGGCAACGTCGCCGCGCCGCCACTGGCAGACGGTAAGGTGGTAGCGGGAACAGCCCAATGTCGGTGGCGGGCAGAAACTGGACCAGTGTGGCGGCCAGGCATGATCCACCGGAAAAGAGGGACAGAGAAGAGGCCCAGGTAGTCTTCCTGTAGGATTGGAGGACCGTGTTTGGAGAGTGGCATCGCAGCCTGGTTCGACACGCCCAATGGCACCCCTCTGTTGGAGGAGTAGTGGTTCAATTCTGGCCGCCATGATGGCTCAATCGCTGGCCGCCGCTAACATGGCAGCGGGCGGCGTGGAATCACTTGTGGCAGGATTCGTGTCGCTCAAAACCGAGAAGCCGCATTGACCTTCTGCGGCCTGAACTTACACTGAACGAAGACACCCGCGCTGCCGCGGGGGATCTGCTTTGCGCTGGAATTGGCGGTAGCGGCTGGCGCACTGCCGTGCAGAATCAAGCAAACAACTGAGGATGCCGCCATGAACAACTCCAAGTCGCCTTCTCAGCCTCCACCGCCGTCTATCCCGTCAGATCGATTACGCGTATTTCTCAGCTATTGCAGCGAGGAGAAGCAGGAATTCGAGGAACCGGTTGAAGCCGCGTTGGGCAAGCTTGGACTGGCGCCGATTTCGGATGGCATGCTCCTCGTAGGCGAACGGGCGTTTTCTGAGCGGCTACGATCTCTGATCGCCCATTCCCATGTGTTCATGCCCTTGATGACGAAGGCATCGGAGAAGCGGCCTTGGGTGAATCAGGAGATTGGAATCGCGATGGGGCTGACGATCCCTGTGGTTCCGCTGGCCATTGGCACCGCACCCAGTGGGGTCATTATGGACGTCGCGGGAATTCGCGTGAAGAGCGACCTCTCCGATTTGGAGGAAAAACTGAAAAGAGCGAACCTAGAGAAGAGAGTGCGTTCCTTGGGTGGCAGTACGGGCCGAATGGTGGAAGTAGTTAGCGGAATGCCGAGTCGGGCAACCGAAGTTGTCGACTCTGCCCAAGAGGGTCTGGATTACGGGTATCGAGGCCGCGTGCGGATCTGGGACCGACTTTCGGCCTTCGCCGCCCCCTCCGACGAGACCGACCATCGGAAATGGAAAGGTCTCTACGGATTGGTCGGGCGAGGCGACGCCTACCTCGAGCAGGTTCGCCGGGAACGTCTCGTCTTGGAAAGGCACGCCAAGGAGTCCGGGTGTGATCTCATCGTTGCCCCGTGCCTCGAGGTGCCGTGGACGAATGCGAAGGCCAGAAAGGTCAAGCTGACGAGCCTACTACAGTTTCTCAGGTCCATGCCTGATGACCGTGTGCGTGTGGTTTGCACGAAACGTGCCCGGAAGAGGAACAAGGTGTTGGTCGGGGATTGGTTTGTCGCCGAATCCCGGTTTGAAAAAGCGGGACAGGGATGGCGTCAGACTGTCTTCACCCGACACGCGCCGACGGTCTGGCGCGAAGTGGGAGACTTCGACAAGGAGTTCCAGAAGTTGCTGGCTAAGAGCGGACAGCCGCCAGACCAATCCCGCAAAGCTGCGATGGTAATGATTGAGGAAACCATCAAGGCGATCCGTTGACATCCGACCATGACGCCTCATCGCCGAACCTTCTCCAGGTCGCTGGTCGAACTGCGAGGTCATTGGCGAACGGTTCTAACAGGTATGGGGGGGCACCCGTGACCGCAGCACCAACTGTCATCCGACGTTGGGAGCCGATTCTTGGTTTACTCCACAAAGACCCGCAGGCTGGAGGTCACGGGCTCCCAGAAGCGCGTGTCAGACGCCAGGGAGGTCTCGCCGGAAGAAGGAGCGAGCACGGACGCCTTGACCGCGCCAATGAAGATCTTCCTGGGGCTGACGCGAGCATGCGATCTGAACTGCCCTTTCTGCTTCGCGCGAGGCGGCGAGTATGGCTCACCGATGACCGCGCAGACCATCCAGCAAGTCATCCGTCAAGCGGCTCAGATGGGGGTATTCGAGGTCCGGCTGACCGGTGGCGAACCGACGGTTCATCCGGACTTCTTCGAGATCGTTGCGTCGATCGGCCGGTTGGGAATGAACGTCTCCCTGAACACGCATGGCTCATACGAACCACAACTACTGCGGAAGCTCATCACGTCAAGCGTGGATGACGTCCGAGTCAGCATTGACGGGCCGGAGGAACTTCACGATGCCCTGCGGGGGGCGGGGACGTTTCAGCGCGCGGTGGAGGCGACGCGGCGGTTGAAGGCCGCCGGCAAGAGAGTGCGGTTGAACACGATGGTATTCCGGGACAACCGGGACGTGCTGGACCAGATAGTGGCTCTGGCCGAGGAATTGGGCGTCCCGGTGCGGTTTTGCCCCATGCGACCGATTGGCCGAGCGCGGAGGCCCGCGTTTGCGCGGGCGCACGTGTTCTCGGTCGAGGAATGGCATCGGATCGAGGACGATCTGGCTGGCAGAGGCTTGTTCCAGAAGAACGTGTCGTGCTTTTCCATCGAGGACTTGGAGGATTTCTCGCGATGTATGGGACCGGAAGCCGGTTTGGATGAGGCCCACTGCTCTTCGTGGATCACGCAGATGGGGATCGACCCGGAGGGCGAGACCTATGCCGGCGGGCGTATCGACGACGTTGACAAGTCGCTTTCGGTCGGCTCAGTTCGGGAGACGCCGCTGGGCGAGTTGTGGAAACGGGCCTTGGAGGACGTCACTCGGCGGGTGTTGCCGCGGTTTCCCCGTTGCGCGGCGTGCGACCCAGTGCGGACGTGGCAGGTTTGGCTCGGCCAACTGACGCCGAGAGCCTCCCGGTCCAGGCACCTGTATTGAGGGACTAGCCATGGGATCGGAGGTGCGGACGGTCCTGATCCACTCGCCCTGCTACGAACTGCAGGATGACCGACTTGAACCGCCTTTGGGGCTGCTGTATCTGGCGACGTGGTTGCACCATCATGGTTACCCGGCTGCCGTCGTCGACTTGTCCTCAACGCTGCTGCCCGATGGTTTGCAGCGAATCCCGCCGGCGGCCGTTTACGGGTTCTCGACCTATACCGCGACGTATGGCCGGACGCTCCAGATCGTGAGCCATTTACGGGCGGCGGATCCACTCGCGCGGATGGTGGCGGGCGGGCCGCACGCGACGGCGTTGCCGGAGGAGGTCGAGCGGGATTTCGACCACGTCGTCGTCGGCGAGGGGGAGCGGGCCCTGCTGCGAATCGTGAAGGCGATTGAGGCCGGTCAGTCCGTCCCCCGGGTGCTGCGCGAGCCCGTGATCGAGAACCTGGACAGTCTGCCGTTCCCCGACTATCGGCTGGTGGACCTGAAGAGCTACCACCGCGTGGTCGGCGGGCGCCGGTGCGTCAGTGTCCTGACGACGCGGGGGTGCCCCTACCAGTGTGTGTTCTGCAACAGTGTCGTCATGGGGCATTCCGAGCAGGTGCGTTTCCGGTCGGCTCAGCATGTCGTGGCGGAAATCCAGGAGTTGAAGCATCGTTGGGGTATTGCTGCGTTCCGGTTTCAGGACGACACCTTCACCCTCGACGCCTCACGGATCGAGGTCCTGACGGGGCTGCTGCGCAGGGAGAACATCCTCTACCGGTGCTTCGGCCGGGTTGATCAGTGCAGTCGGCGGGTGACGGACCAGCTTTACGCCAGCGGCTGCCGGCACGTTGCGTTCGGGGTCGAGTCCGGTTCTTCGCAGATACTTGAGCGGATGATGAAGGGGCACACGGTGGATGAGATCCGCACCGGCATAGCCAACGCGAAAGCCTCGGGGCTTCGCGTGCGAGTGTTCTTGTTGGTGGGGTTTCCCGGCGAAACCTGGCAGACGGTCCAGGCCACGGTGGAGCTGATGTTGGAATGCTTGCCGCACGAGTTCGTGGTGTATCCGGTCATCCCGTATCCCGGCACGGCGCTTTACAGGCAACCCGAGCGATTCGGGATCACCCACGTCAGCAGGCATTTCCCGGACTACTTTCAGGTCGCCAAAGGGCGCCGGTGCGGATACGTGTTTCGCACGGCGGACCTGGACGAATCGAAGATTGAAGCGATGCGCAAGCACGTCATCAGCCAGTTGGAGCCGGCGATCCGTTGGGCGGGCGGCTCGCGCAACTACTGCTAGGAGGCCGTGGACGATGAGCGAGCCCTTCTTCAGCGAGGTGCCGGACGTGGGCGTGGACGTCACCAACCGGTGCAACCTGCGCTGCAAGCATTGCTACAACCATTCCGGCGAAGGCCCCGTCCAAGAACTGACCCTCGGCCAGCTCACCGCGCTCTTTGAGCAGTTGCAGCAGTTCGGTCAAAAGACGCTTCAGGTCAGCGGCGGCGAGCCAACGTTGCATCCCGATTTCCCCGCCATCGTGGCCGAGGCCGGCCGGCGCGGCATGGCCGTGTCCATCAACACCAATGGGGTCCTGGGGCCTGCCTGCCGCCAGCGCCTGGTTGGTCTGAGGCTGCGGCGGGTTGCCGTCAGCCTGGACGGGATGCGGGAGACCAACGACCGCGTCCGCGGCCGCGGCGTCTTCGACCAGGTAGTGGACTCCGTAGGTTTTTTGCGGTGCATCGCTGACGAGGTGACTCTGGCCACACACGTCTTCCGGTCCAACGTGGGCGAAGTGGCGTCTCTGGTTGCGCTCGCGAGGCAACTCGGTGTGGCGGTCAAGTTCTCGCCGCTTCGACCGCTCGGCCGCGCCGCGGAGTACATGAAGGACGAATTGCCGACCGCGCAGGATTTTCGCAGGGTGGTGGATACCGTCGGACGGCTGCGGCAGGAGCACCCCGACGTGGTGATAAACACCGACTTCGACGTGCTCCGCCCGGCCCGGGCCGCGACGCAACGGCCGCCCGGTGCGCGTGCCGCATGCCCGGCCGGCCGCTCCCGGCTGAACGTCAGCTACGATGGCTATCTCTACCCGTGCTCATTCCTGGTCACGCCACGGAGTGAGTTTGCCATCGGCAAGCTCGGCGACGCGCCAGTGCTGGAGCTGTGGCGAAACTCGCCGGTGCTGCGGCCGTTGCGGGCCAACAGCCGCGGCCGCCGTTGCGAACAATGCCCCGCCTACGGGCGCGAATGCGTGGGCGGCTGTGTGGCGATGGCCTACCTTACCGCAGGACGACTGGACGCGCCCGATCCGATCTGCTTCGTGGAGCCGGTGCCTGAGGAAACATGACGAGACAGAGGTTGACGATGGAACTGGAGGAGATTCTGACCGAGTTCAAAGGCTGCGGCCTGTACAGTCCGGACGCGTGGGACGCCTACCTTGATTGTTTCCAGGACGGCGCCCAACTTCGGGTGCGGCTGCCGGCGGCCCCGAACCCGCACGAGATTCCCCAGCGCATTGCGCGTGGAAGTGCGGCACCGGCGGAAAGGCTGGATCCTTCGATTTCACCCAAGATACTGCTGACGGAGCAATGGGAGAGCCAATTGCGGCGCGACGGCCGGAAGATCGGTGTCATTTCCGGCTGCTTTGATCTAGTGCACCTGGGCCACGTTAAGGCCGTCGAGTATGCTAAGACGTTCCTCGCCCAGCGAGGCGCCGCCGTGCTGTGCGTCCTGACACTCACCGACGAGCACATTCGGGCCAAGAAGGGAATGCACCGCCCCGTGCTCAACGTGAACGAACGCTTCCGCCTGATCACGGCTTTGCGATTCGTCGACCATGCGATGTTGCTGGACGGACCGAATTGCCTGTCTGCTCTCCGTCGCCTGAGGCCCGACTGGTATTTCAAGACCCGGCAGGACCTGGAGCGTACTGTGGTTCACCGCGAGGCCGAGTTGGTGCAGTCTTGCGGCGGCTCGGTGGAAGTCTTCCCCGACTCGATATCGCGAATCACCAGCACGAGCGAGCTGATCGAAAAGATCCGCGCGCGGTTGCGCGGACCGCAGGAGTCGTCACCATGAGCAGCTCTGCCCCACAATCGCCATCGCCGCTCGCGACGACTCCTCCAGAGGCGGCTTTCCGCAAACTCGGTTTCCCGAGCCGCGAGGCGTTTGAGTTTCCGAACATCGTCAACGCGGAGGTCTATCGGTCGCAATGTCCGTGCCGCTGCCGGCATTGTCCGGTGGGACGGACCGAGCCGGGCCGGCGCGCCGCACGGTTTGGCCAGCGAGGAATGGACCTCGGCCTGTTTCGCAAGATCGTCTTGGAGATGGCGCGCTATCCGCGGCGGGTCTTGCGGGTGCACGCGGCGGGCGAGCCGTTGCTGTGGGACGGCCTGACCGAGGCGCTGGCTTCGACGCGCCGGTGCGGTGTCAGGACCTGGTTGTTCACGTCGGCGGTGACGGAGGATCGCGAGTTGCTCGCGGCGGTGTGCGCCAGCGCCGACGTCATCGAGGTCTCGCTCAACGGCACGACCCGCGAGGATTACCTGGCGACCAAGGGCGTGGATGCGTTCGACCTAGTGGTGGCAAACTTGCGCCACATGCGGCAGCGGATGCGTCCCGAGACGCCCGCCCGGCTGATCGTCAGCCGTGTGGAATCACTGGACGCCGGAGCCGACGGCCGGTTCGTGCAGCTCTGGAAGGCTTCAGG
>Ga0307379_10002068_pt1 | contig 30317 bp, 25 predicted proteins | sample UN2MG_FD_202237 | JGI IMG/M metagenome (GOLD analysis project Ga0307379, IMG submission 202237) | Soil microbial communities from Risofladan, Vaasa, Finland - UN-2 | ecosystem: Environmental > Terrestrial > Soil > Coastal area > Acid sulfate soil | place: Finland: Risofladan, Vaasa | collected...
GGCGTCCTGGCCGCGGCGTTTGGTTTTCAGGGCCAGAAGTGTTCTGCGTGCTCCAGGGTCATTCTGCTGGAATCGATCCACGATGAGTTCGTCAAGAAGTTGGTCCCGAAGGTCGAGGCGATCAAGGTTGGCCCGCCAACCGATCCTGACAACTATATGGGGCCGGTCATCAACAAAGCCGCCGAAGAAACAACTCTCAGATACATCGAGGCAGCCAAGAAGGACGGCGCCAAGCTTCTTTGCGGAGGCGAGAAGGCGCCGGGCAACGGTTACTTCATCAGGCCGACGGTTTTCGATGGCGTGAAGCCAGACGACACTATCTCACAGGAGGAGATATTCGGGCCGGTGCTGGCAGTCTTGAAGGCAAAGGACTTTGCCGAGGCGCTGAAGATAGCCAACAACACGGTGTATGGCTTGACGGGAGCGGTCTATTCGTCTTCTCGTGCCAATCTCGAGCGCGCCCGACGGGAGTTTCACGTGGGCAATCTCTACTTCAACCGCAAGTGCACAGGCGCCCTGGTCGGCGGCCATCCGTTTGGTGGATTCAACATGTCTGGGACCGACTCGAAGGCCGGCGGGCAGGATTACTATCTGCTGTTCACCCAGGCTAAGGTCATTTCTGAGAAGATAAGATAGCGCAATCAGAGGAGGGAGCGACTTGCTTGGGCGGGACGCTCCCTTCCTTTCAGACCTGCGGCCGAGCGCCCTTTTCTGCCCGGCCTTGTGAATGTCAGCTTCGGCCGCACCGAAAGGCAATGACCAGCTTCAGACCAGACAAGAGCAGTCTTTAGTGTTTGAATACGTAGGTGCAGTGCATATTCACTCCCGCTATTCGGATGGGAGCGGCTCGTTGAGGCAGATTGTCAAGGCGGCGAGGCGTGCCGGAGTGGAGTTCATCGTGATCTCCGACCACAACAACATGAGTGTCCGGAAGGAGGGGAGCTCGGGCTGGCATGACGGTGTGCTGGTGCTCATCGGCGAGGAGGTCTCCCCTTATTACAATCATTACATGGCGATCGGGATCAAGGATGAGATCGCTCCGAATCCGGATAGTGCGCAGGCCAACATTGACGCCGTTGCGCATCAGGGCGGCATCGGGTTCATTGCTCACCCGTTCTGTTATCATCGGCCGTCGCCGGGCTGGGCCTGGCTCGACAAGCTGCTCAGATTAGACGTAACCGTCTATCCGTGGCGGGACCTTCGGGTGAAGCGCTTTGACGGGATAGAGGTGTGGCAATACATGTATGACTGGGTCAAATCGGTCAACTCATTCAACATCTTCGCGCACGTGATCGCGCCTGAACGGTTCATCACCGGCCCGAATCCTGAGACGTTGAGACTATGGGACGAGGCTTGCGCAACGCGGAAGGTAGTCGGGATAGGGACGCTTGATGCCCACGCCAAGCCACGCATCCTTGGGATGTTTCCCATCTGCTCATACAAATACCTTATGGGGACTGTCAGGACGCATATCCTGGTGCCAGAGCCATTCGGTGGCACAAGCCTGACCGATGAGCGGAGCGTGCTCGAGTCGCTTCGCCGCGGCTGTTGTTTCTTCGCCAACGACCGGACGGCTGACTCTGCCGGCTTTAGGTTCTACATCAAATCAGGCGGCGCGACCTACCAGATGGGGGACGAGTGCGAGCTGGCGGATGATACTGAGCTCTGCGTCATCCTGCCCCGTGACGGCGAGATTCGTGTTGTTCGAGATGGGGTGCTTGTGTTGGTGACCAATGGTGAGTCGTTATGTAGAAACGTTCGGGCCAGCGGCGTCCTGCGTGTCGAGGCCCGCATTAAGGACAAGCCGTGGATATTCTCGAACGCGATATATGTTGCATAGTCCAGAGCCGGGGCCACCGGTTATCGCCGCGGCCTTGCCAAGCACGATGCTTTGGACGTAAACTCCCCGACAGACCATTTATAGAGGCAGGCAGATGACAAATGCACTGATAACTGGGATCACGGGCCAAGACGGGTCATACTTGGGCGAGTTCCTGCTCCAAAAGGGCTACAAGGTCTATGGTATGCAGCGGCGCGCCAGCACGATTAACTTCGTGCGAATAGCTCATCTCATCGACCGCATAGAGCTTCTTCCCGGGGACCTCTTGGACCAGAACTCGCTCAAGCTGGCGCTCGAGCAGTCAGATGCGGACGAGGTCTATAACCTCGCAGCGCAGTCGTTCGTCCCGACATCCTGGAACCAGCCCATTCTCACGGGCGAGATAACCGGCCTCGGCGTGATGCGCCTCCTCGAGGCGATAAGGGAGGTGAACCCGAAGGCGAGGTTCTACCAGGCCTCATCCAGCGAGATGTTTGGCAAGGTGCTCGAGGTGCCCCAGACCGAGAGGACGCCCTTTCACCCCAGAAGCCCTTATGGTGTGGCGAAGGTCTATGGGCACTGGACCACGATTAACTACCGTGAGAGCTACGGCATGTTCAACTGCTCCGGGATACTCTTCAATCACGAGTCACCCAGACGAGGGCTGGAGTTCGTGACCCGGAAGGTGTCGTTTGGGGTCGCCCGCATCAAGGTTGGCCTCGCGGATGAGCTTCGGCTAGGGAACCTCGAGGCGAAGCGCGACTGGGGCTACGCCGGGGACTACGTCGAGGCGATGTGGCTGATGCTTCAGCAGGACGAGCCCCAGGATTACGTGATCGCGACGGGGCAGACCCACTCGGTCCGTGAGCTTTGCGACGTCGCCTTCTCGCACGTAGGCCTCGATTTCAGGGATTATGTGAAAGTCGATCAGCGGTTTATCAGGCCAGCCGAGGTGGACCTACTTGTGGGCGATGCGACGAGTGCCCGGCGGGAGTTGGGGTGGAGGCCGAAGGTATCGTTTGAAGAGCTCGTAACGACGATGGTCGATGCCGACATCGAGCTTCTCTCCTCCGAGGGCAGTAAGAGCCCGCATTCGCTACGAAACTTCGGGGTAAGATGAGAGTTTTCGTAACCGGCGCCGAAGGGTTCGTAGGTGGCCATCTCATCGAGCACTTGGTCGCACAGGGCCATGCGGTATATGGGACTACCTACTTGGAGGAGCTGATTGATGGCCATGTCCCATCCGGGGTTGACATCCGGCAGTGCAATATCCTCGACGAGACCGCGATCGCAGAGCTTCTGGGTGAACACCAGCCGGAGACCATCGTGCACCTGGCCGCGGTCAGTTCCGTCTCGATAGCCCGCACGCAGCCGGCCGCCACCGCTCAAGTGAACATCTTGGGCACCTTCAACGTCCTTCAGGCCGCATCAGAACTTGACCACAAACCTAAGGTTCTCGTTGTGAGCACCTCCGAGGTCTATGGCTCAGTTGCCGAGCTGGATTGCCCAGTAACCGAGCATCACCCCGTCCGGCCTCAAAGCATATACGCCGCCTCGAAGGCCAGCGCTGAGGTTCTTGCGGCGTTTTTTGAAAGGGTGCGGGGATTGCCAGTAGTGATTCTGCGGCCGTTTAACCACACGGGGCCTCGCCAGGCGCCAGATTTCGTCTGCTCGGCGTTTGCCAGACAGATAGCACAGGCCGAGGCGGGCATGGTTGACCCAGTTATACGTGTGGGTAACCTCGAAGCCAGGCGCGATTTCTTGGATGTTCGGGACGTTGCCCATGCGTACACGCTTGCGCTCGACAAGGGGGCGCCCGGGGTGATATACAACATCTGCTCGGGCCGGGCGGTGTCGATAGGCGAAATCCTTGAGACGTTACTCTCATTGAGCGAGAAGAAGATCGAGGTCGAGGTTTCCAGGGAGCTTCTTCGGGCCAGTGACGTCTCTCTACTCGTTGGGTCGCACGACCGCTTCACGCAAGCTACCGGGTGGGTGCCGACAATCCCGCTGGATAAGACGCTAGAGGACCTTCTGATGTTCTGGCGTGGGCGCGTGGGGTAGGCATCGTTGGCGAGACCAGGGCTGCACTGCGCCAGACCTCGGGAGTCTGCAATGTAGCTGCTCTTAGCAGGCAAGGTTAGTTCATATTGCGGCTCTTGATATTGGCCTGAAGATGAGTAGCATCGGAATAGGAGGTGATTGATATGGAAATAGTGTATGCGAAACTGAAGCTGCTGAACGCCATCGATGTTGGCCTCTTCAAGCGTGGGATGCTGGAAGAGGACAAGATACGGCAGGCTGACGTCAATGCCCTTGTCGATAGCGGCGCCTCGACCATTGCCGTGCCGACACGCCTCGCGATTCGGCTCGGCCTAGACCACGTCCGGTTCACGGAGGCGGAGCTGGCGAACGCCGAGTCGGAGAAGGTGGAGGTTTCGTGGGGCCAGTCGAGATAAGGTTTGAAAACCGCGTGTGGGCGCTGAATGCGCTGGTTCTGGGAAATGAGGTCCTGCTTGGGTCGATCGCCATGGAGGACATGGACGTCCTCATCGATCCCAAACGTCAGAAGCTCATCGTCAACCCGGAAAGCCCCTATCTGCCGAAAATGTTAGTGAAGTAGGTGCGGCCAGCCTGATCGGGCGAAAGCTGCCCCTCTCAACCACTCCTTATACCCACGCCAGAGGCTTCTTTGCTTGCGCTTTCTGGCGTTTCCCCCATGAGGTCTGCAATTCCAACTCCTGAACCCTAATACAGGTGGCAGGCTACCAGACGCCCGCCTCCAACGTCCTTGAGCTGCGGCTTGGCCGTCTCGCACAGGGGGAGCGCCTCAGCACAGCGCTCGCGGAATTTGCAGCCACCCACGCGCGGCTTGTCATTGGCCGTTACCGCAGCGGAAACCACGGGCGGTCTTCGTTGAATCACTGGGACCGACGCGAGAAGCAGCTTTGTGTATGGGTGCAGTGGTTCTGAGAAGAGGTCCCGCGCGGGTGCAAGTTCAAGGATGCTGCCGAGATACATGACCGCGACCGTGTCGGCAGTCTGACCGACCATCCGCAGGTCGTGGGCGATGATGACGAACGTCAAGTGCCTGGTCGATTTAAGCCGCATCAGCAGGTTCAGAACCTTGCCCTGCACGGAGACATCCAGCGCCGAGACAGGCTCGTCCGCAACGATGAGCCTCGGCTCCACGGCAAGCGCCCTGGCGATGCCGATGCGCTGACGCTGCCCCCCGGAGAACTCGTGCGGGAACTTGTTCGCTGCATCTGGGGACAACCCCACCTGCTCCAGCAGCGCCCCCACACAGCGAGCCCGCTGCGCTCTCGTGCACAGCCGGTGAATTCGCATACCCTCGGCAATGATGCTTCCTACTCTCATCCTGGGGTCGAGCGACGCGAACGGGTCCTGGAATATCATCTGGACTGACCGTCTGAAGGCTAAGAGCTCTTTCCTGTCGAGGGAGAAGACATCCCGGCCCTCGAAGCACACCGTGCCCCCGTCTGGGTCAAGCAGCCGGGTCATAAGCATCGCCAGAGTCGTCTTGCCGGAGCCCGACTCGCCCACCACCGCAAACGTCTCCCCCTCCCGAACCGAGAATGACACGTCATCCACAGCAGTTAGCTTCCGCCTCTTGGCCCGCCCATCCTTGAGCAAGAAATGCCTGAAGAGACCCTCACCACTCAGAATCATCTTTGTCATAGAAGCCTCGGCTCAGGAGCCCTATATGAAAGCGGGATTTAATACCAGGGGAGATTATAGCAGGTGGGTGGGGATGCCGGCTACTCGATCTTGCAGGTCTTACCGAGGCCGCGCAAGCGCCTCATCGCGGAGACGTCGCGGCAGCCCGGCCGGACATCGCGCCTGGTCCCGAATCAAGTGGCTTACCTGCATGCCATAGTGTGCTGACTAGCGATCTGCTGGTTGCATCTTTTTGAGTTCATCCTCGATCTTCGAGATGCATTGCTGGATCGCCTCAAGGCACGGCTTCTGAAGGCGGTCAATCTCCGTTTGCCCTTCCCCTCCGGCCTTCCAGGCAAACAAGCTTTGTGAAGGCGGGATATAATGGTTGATTCGATGGAAGTAATCGTAGGAGGCTATTCTGCGTCTCATTTTGTATCTCATTAAACAGGCTTCTGGTCTTGAGTAGATCTAATCCGGAGGCCAGAATTGGCGGCGGGTATTCCACCTTATTGTCCCTTCTAATCGTGGGTCTAATCGTGGGATTCTCGTTCGCTGCCTTAAGCTCCTTTAGAATGAACACGAGAGCTGATCGAAGATCGGCCTGCCGCGTGCGCTTCAGCTGGTGCTCGTCTCGTTTGCGTAATACCAACGACACGAAGTATGTAACTGCGCCTGTCAGAATGGCGCCGACAACAACTCCTACAAGGGTCTCAGTCATGTTCGGCTCCGTCCTTCATCCTTTCCACTTTTGGCCCCTTTCTTGGCCTTTCGTGGCTTGCCTTTCTCCAACTGCTTCACTTCATTCACGACCTCAACAAAATCCCGCTCCACCGCGGAAGGTTCCTCCAACATTCTCTTCCGATATGCCTCATACTCCTTTCTGGCCTTTCCCAGCGCCTCATCGTGGCTCACTGTCCCGGCGTGCATCAGGATGTCCCGCTCGCTGATACGCATGAAATCATCTAGTTTGGCGATCCAGCCGCTCATATACATGGGCTTTCGGTTCAGGGCCTGGAGTTCGGCGAAGTCCAGATACATGGAGACGATTCGGTTCAAGATGTCCAGTTCCTCGAGGCTCAAGTAGTTCTTGGCGATTTGAACATCGGCAAGGGCTGGCTTACTTCCTCTCCACGAGGTCAGGCCCATGTTTGGTTGGGAGGCATCGGCCCTTGCGCTGATGATCTCGGCCGCCGTGTGCCCGTGGGCCGCCCAGTGGACCTTATTCTGAACGACCTTGAAAAACTGCCGCGACGTGTCGGTATTGGGGTTGTAGTCAATGCTCGTCGCATAAATATCCAGGGCTTTGCGCCAGAAGACCTTTTCGGATGAACGGATGTCGCGAATCCGGGCGAGCAGTTCGTCAAAGTAGCCACCGCCTGCAGCCTGTTTCAGCCGTTCGTCATCGAGGGCGAAACCTTTGATGATGTACTCCCGCAATCGCTGGGTCGCCCAGATGCGGACGCGGGTGGCCATGTGCGATTTCACACGGTAGCCGACGGATATGATTACGTCCAGATTGTAGTACTCAAGGCGCCGCTTAATCTCACGTCCACCCTCCATCTGAACTGTTGCAATTTTTGCAACAGTTGAGCCGCGATCAAGCTCCCCTTCCTTGAATACATTTCCAATGTGCTTGGATATAACTGACTTGTCCCGCTGAAAGAGAGCTGCCATCTGATTCAAGGTCAGCCAAACGGTCTCGCCCTCTAAGCGGACTTCTATCCGCGTCCGGCCGTCCTCCGTCTGATAGAGGAGAATCTGTGAATCACCTCGTCGCTCTGGCAAATTCGTCATGCCGCCTTCATTCCTCCTCATTGCGTAATCCGAAATCGTTCATCCTTCAGTCCTTCATCCTTCCACGATCCCCAATCCTTCATCCTTCCGCCTTCCACTACTCCCCGGCAAACTGCACCGCGCCGGCCTTGAGGGTTACGTGCACAGTGGATTTGCCGACGAAATCGCCTCGAATGATGTGCGAGGCGAGGGGGTTCTCGATGAGGCGCTGAATGGTCCGTTTGAGTGGGCGCGCACCGTAGGTGGGGTCGAAGCCTTCCGCGGCCAGCATGTCCTTGACGGCATCATCCACCTCGAGCCTGAGTCCGTTCTCTTGCAGACGAGGCTCGAGGTCCTTCAGAAGTAGGCCGGCGATCTGCCGAACTTCCTCTCTGCCGAGGGGTCGGAAGAAAACAGTCTCGTCCACACGGTTGAGAAACTCTGGCCTGAAAGACTGCCGAAGCTTGGCGAGGACTTGCTCCCTGAGCGTGCCGTATTCGCTTCGAGAGCGCTCGTCGTCTGTCCTCTCGGGGAGGTCTTGTAGAAGCTCGCTGCCGATGTTGGAGGTCATTATTATGACAGTGTTTTTGAAGTTGACAACGCGGCCCTTGCCGTCGGTCAGCCGGCCGTCATCGAGCACCTGAAGGAGCACGTTCTGAACCTCTGGATGAGCTTTTTCGATCTCGTCCAAAAGCACAATTGAGTAAGGCTTTCGGCGAACCGCCTCGGTCAGCCTGCCCCCCTCCTCGTAGCCGACGTATCCAGGAGGCGCACCGATGAGCTTTGAGACGTCGAAGCGCTCCATGAACTCGGACATATCGACTCTGACCAGCTTGTCCTCATCGCTGAATAAGAGCTCCGCAAGCGCCTTGGCGAGCTCCGTCTTACCCACCCCAGTCGGACCCAGGAATATGAACGAGCCGATCGGGCGCTTGGGGTCGGAAAGTCCTGCGCGGCTTCTTCTTATCGCCTCCGACACCAGCTTTACGGCGTTGTCTTGGTTCACCAATCTCTCGTGGAGCAGCTCCTCCATTTTCTCCAGCTTCTCGGCCTCGTCCCGCAACAGACTCGTCGCGGGAATCCCAGTCCACAGCGAGATTACCTGGGCGATCTGCTCTGCATCGACGACCGTCTCCTCGCCCCCAGTCTTCTTCTCCTCCTGGGCCTTCTCAGCCTTGAGCCTATCCAACAACTGGAGCCGTTTCTGCTTAACTGTCGCAGCAATCTCGTATTTCTGGTTCAGCGCCGCCTCCCTCTCCTGGTCTTCGAGCTCCCTCAATTCGCTTTCCATTTTCTGGATGTGAGGCGGAACGTATATCGCGTCGATGTGGACCTTGGAAGCGGCCTCGTCAACCAGATCGATGGCCTTGTCCGGTAGGAATCGGTCGGTGATATATCTCGCGGAGAGGCTGGCCGCGGCCCGAATGGCCTTATCCGTTATCCTGACACTGTGATGTGCTTCGTAGGAGGGTCTAAGCCCATATAGAATCGCAATCGTATCGTCGATTGTCGGTTCCGCGACCATGACCGGCGCAAAACGTCTCTCGAGCGCCGGGTCCTTCTCGATGTGCTTGCGATACTCGTCGATCGTGGTCGCGCCAATGCACTGCAGCTCGCCGCGGGCAAGCGCAGGCTTCAGCAGATTCGAGGCGTCCATACCGCCCTCGGCCGCACCTGCCCCAACAACTGCGTGCAGCTCATCAATGAACAGGATTATATGACCTTGCGCGTCCTGCACTTCCTTAATCACTGCCTTGACCCTGTCCTCGAACTCGCCGCGATACTTCGCCCCCGCCACCAACTGGCCGAGATCGAGCGCAATGAGTTTCCTGTTCACGAGCGTCTCGGGTATCTCGCTTCTCACAATCTTCTGCGCCAGACCCTCTGCGATGGCTGTCTTGCCAACGCCAGGGTCCCCGATCAGCACAGGGTTGTTCTTGGTCTTGCGCGACAGTATTTGGATTACGCGCCTGATCTCCTGCTCACGGCCGATGACTGGAGATAGCCTGCCCGCCCGAGCGAGCTCTGTCAGGTCTGTTCCGTAACGCTTGAGTGAACGATATTTCTCCTCGGGATTCTCATCTGTTACCCGCCTTGTGCCACGAATCTTCTGCAACGCGACATATATCTCCTCCTTGCTGAGCCCGATCTTCCTCGCTATCTGCGCACCGGGGCTGTTCTCGACACAAAGAATGCCGATCAGAAGATGCTCGCAGCCAACGAACTCGTCGCTAAACCGCTTGGCCTCCTGCTCGGCGGCCTTCATAGCCTCCTCGAAATCGGGCGTAGCAAATATCTGCGTGCCTGCCGATGGCATAGAGGTGGACGGTATCTGGCCACGGAACACCGCCTCTCGCACCTGCTCCTTGCATTTGTCGGGCGCAAGACCCGCCTCGCTCGCTATCTCCGAGACAATGGAATTATCGACAAAGAACAGGCCGAACAGCAGGTGGTCCGTCCCGAGCTGCGACTGCGCAAGCTGCGCCATCGTCCGCTGCGCAAGGGCGATGGCCTCCTGGGCCTTCTCAGTGAGTTTCTGGTGTCTCATAAGTGCATCACCTCACATACGCCGCCAACATCGCGAATACTCCCGCGAAAGATCATCGCACACTCTGAAGCCCCGAGCCTACGAGGCGCGACTTGGGCTCGCCTCCGGCCGTTCATTGGTGGGAGTGCGGGTTTGCGCGTTTCATTATCTCCAGGCCCTTGTTCAGATAACCGCTATAAAACCCTAGGGCAAGGAAGAATACATAGACCGCGAGAGTGAGAAACGTCAGAGCGATCGAGAACTGGATTATCATCTCGCTGGCCGTTTTCAGTTCATCCTTGGCGAAATCAGTGATGTTCATCATCGCCTGGTCAAAGTCGCCGGTCTTCTCGCCCATAGCAACGGTCTGCTTCAGCAGCGGCGGCATGATCCTTGATCTATCGAAGGCTTCGGCGAGGCTGTCTCCCCTTCTGACGTCGCTCGCTATTCGGCGGGCATCCGCGGCGAAAAGCCTGTTCATGGAGCTCTCGCCAGCGAGCCTCAACGTCTTCTGGATGTCGCTACCGGAAGCGTATGCGTAGGAGAAGGCCGTGGCGAATCTCGCCAGGGCCGCCTTCTTGCGGACGTTGCCGAGGAATGGGATTGCACACGTTACCGCGTCGAACGCCTCGCCCAGGCCCGGCGTGGCCCTGATGAGCTTGACGCCGAGAATGATGCCGACTATCAAGACCATTGCTGCGATGAGCCTCAGCAGCGTGATGCGAACTGGCGTCGGATGCCCCATATTCTGAAGGAGAATGCTCACGCACACCACAAAGACGGCCGTGATCACATACCACACTAAGCCTCTGATCACCTGCTGCTTGATCTTGTAGTCCGACTTGAGCTTCTCAGAAACGTTCGCAAGCGCGACCTCGAGCTTGCCTGTGCTCTCGCCCAGATCAACCATCGCAAGCTCAAACTCGCTGAACGTCGCGGGGAATAGCGAGAGCGCATCGCAGATGCCCCTTCCCGCGTTGACCATTGCGAGCATCTTGTCGAGCACCCTTTTCAGATGCCCGTTCCGGCAGTAGCGCCGCATAGTCGTTATCGCATCGTAGTAGGAGACGCCGGATGCGACATACCTTCTGAGATCATTGAAAAAAAGCGAGCGCCTCTTGGCCGTGAAGCCTGTCAATAGCGGCGTGAAGAAGCGCCGGAGAACGACCGAATAGCTGTTTCGGCTGCTCATCTTACTTGCGCCACTTAGTGTTTACCTTCTCAAGGCACTCGATGGCCTTCTTCTCCTCCGCCCGTGCTCGCGATATCCAACCAACGCCTTTCCGAAGATCGATCTCGTTCTTGAGCTGCCCCTCGTCGCCCGGGAACGTGAACACGCCACTGAAGAGCATAAATACGTCGGCCACCTGAGCGAAGTGGCGAGCCGCATCTCTGATCGAGCCCGAGTCCCCCGGCGGGAACAGAGTCGCAACGTGCTCAAGGTATCTCGCGGCCGCCACGCGGGAATCAAGCACAACCCTAGCGTTATATGAGTTGCCGAACGGGTCGAAGTCCCGCCGCGAAAGCGAGTCCATCCACTTACCGAAGGCCGCTGCACCCGTCTCGTAAGTCTTAGACAGCGGCGCCTCGCGGGTATGATGAAATACTGCATACTCTATCGCACGCTTGGCGCAGACCAGTTCGTCAACCTCGAACCGATGCCCGCAAGAAAGAACGAAGAGCGACTCGGTGGCCTGCCGGCCAAGCTTACTAAATGCCAACGTCTGCTCGCCCTCCTCAGACTTCAAGGTGTCCGTGAGGTAGATGCTCTTCTCGTCGTCGTAGCCCCGAATGACCCCGAACTCCGCCAGGTCGAGCTCCCAAACGACCAGGGGGACATCGCCGTTTATACTTCTTTGGACAAGGGCGTGAGCCTCCTTGAGGCGCTGCTCGAAGAGGAAACTTGTCCCGAATGATTGGACGATTTCACAGTCGTAGCCCAAGAGCATCAGCGCTCTTGAGAGGAAATGGTCCCAGTGAAAAGCACAGGGGGAGCTTGGGCAGACGCCGTCTCCGATGTTGATCCTGAAAGCGAAGCCCGAAAGGCCCATCAGGTGATAGAACGGCCGCACATCCTTCAGGTAGCGGAGAACGCCGGCGAGCGCGCCCACGGGCGACACAAAGCTCCGAATCATGTGCGCCTCAAGCCGTTTGCTCGCCATTATCCGTATCCCGCGTCAGGGCTCTTGTGTCAGTAGTTTTATCTTAAGGCCAAAAAACTTCACCGTCCTGGCCCTGCGACAACCGTAAGACATTCGGGGCGAGGCTGTCAATCGTGCGTGGGTGTGGCGGCTCAACTGTCCCCAGATTCCAAAGCGTCTTTGAAGACGTCTCTGAAAGTGATCTGCCAGCCCCTCTTCTTTGCGCTCCCAGCTCTTATGAAAACTCGCTGGCCATCGATTGGCGTCTTTGGAAGCGCCACAGTCTGAGTTGAAGTGTTGTCTTCGATCTGGTTATGCCATTGGAATTCTTGGGTGATTGGACGTAGCCTAGGGACTCCTCAGTCATGCGCTTTCCAGATTTCTCAGCGTCACGATGCTCTCTCGCAGTCGGTAGCTTCTGATTTGCCCGGACCGCCTGCTTCGTGCCTTCTCAATGCTCTCAATCTGAAGGCCCAACTCTGTGCCGATTCTCGCGAGTATCAAGTCTGTAGGGACGTAAACATCCGCGATAAGACTGTCGCCCACCACCAGAACAAATCTACCACCGGGATTCAACGAGCTTGAGACATTGTGCATTACTCGATATAGGTCGTCAAAATACTTGGCCACGACATGCGGCATGTCAGTCCGCCGGTATACGCCCCGGCGCTCTATGTTCCTGGAGATCTCAGCACAAATCTTGTCGATCCAGTCATTGGTATAAGCATTGGTTCTGCTCGCAAAACCCCTGACCAACTCTTTTGAGACGTTGTCGCAAACAACCATCGAGTCCTTTATCTCTTTTAGGCCCCGATGGTCTGCAACAAACCCCAGCCACCCCATCTCGATCTTGTAATTCATTACGTAATCAAGCCCGTTCATGTATGGCGGAGAGGTAATCGCGAGGTCGAATTTCTGTTCGTGTCTATACTCCATTGCATCTTCACATAGGACACGAGACTCCACAGGTATCCTGTCCCCGCATGTCCTGCGAATTGTGTCTAGATCGCTGGCGATAGCGTGAACCTTCGCCTCAAACAGGCGCCACGGGGCATTATCAGGCACAGCTTTGCTCCTGCTGTATCCTAGGCATGGGGTCCTCTTGAGATTGCTGCAAGGCACTAGCACCGAGCAAAACGCGACCTTCAGCAAGTTCAGAACCTTTCTGTTGGCCTCATGCTCCTCCAACCAGCCAATCCCACCTCGTATTCTCTCCAGATTCGCGAGAACGCCAGGCCGGAACTGATTGACCGACCTGAGAAACCGAGGCGCTTCCTGGGGCGCGTCTTTTGGCATTGATTCAAACGCGGCAAGAAGGCGGGCGGGGGAGACATCCCATGAGTTCACCTTCACGCCGGCTACAAAGCTGAGAAGGGGATTCAATTCAGTCCCGAGCGAGGGATACCCCAGGAGCTTCGACTGGACCAGCACTGTGCCACACCCAGCAAAGGGGTCGAGGACCCGTAGATTGGGATAATCCCTACAGTGCCGACGGATGGTGGACTCGACAAACGAGGCCGAGAAGCCCTGCACGTATGAGGCCCATCGGTGAATATGACGGGAGAAGTTGGGCGTGAACTGGATCGGCTGTTTTCTTTCAGCAATGCTCACCCCTAAAGCAACAAGATATGGAATTGAGTCGGCGCCGCCTGAGCCGTCTGCTTTCGGGGAGCGCAGGATATTCCTTTTTCTCGCGTCTAGCTCTTCACTAGAAGCGAAACTCAGAGTCCTCTGCGCCATCGCTCGACACCCGTTTTCACGGTGGTTTTCATTCTTGCGTTACCGCACATATAAGACCACTTCCGGGCGAAAACATCAAGCACCCCGGAAATCAAATTGAGCGAAACTGCTATCCGCGTCCCGTAGCCGTCCAGTCCACGCCCGCCATTCTGAAAACTTCCCGCGCCGCGTGATATTGCTTCCATACGTCCCTCTTCAGAAGCTCGGGAAACTCACCGGCCCGATGCTCCGGATGGTACTGAGGCATGATGTTGACGTATGTGTTGGGGGATACTTCCTCCGCAATGAACCTCGCAAACTCCTCCGACCCCGCCAGGCCTCCGGGCATCACCAAGTGCCTGACCAGAAGGCCTCGCGTCGCTATGCCATCTGCATCGACCCTTAAATCGCCGACCTGTCGGTGCATCTCCTTCACAGCTTGTTTGACTACATCAGGATAATCCGGAGCGTTCAGGTATTTTTGCGACTCCTCGCTGCCGGAGAACTTGATATCGGGCATATAGATGTCGATGATCCCGTCGAGCGTCCGCAGGACCTCGACCCGCTCGTAGCCGCCGCAGTTATAGACGATCGGGAGCCTGAGCCCCAACCCTGCGGCGATGTCAATCGCCCGCACTATCTGCGGCACAAAGTGCGTCGGCGTAACGAGGTTGATGTTGTGGCAGCCCATTGATTGAAGGTGGAGCATCTTGTCGGCCAGGTCCGCATCCGTCTGCGCGGCGCCTCGCATCCCGTGGCTGATCTCTGCGTTTTGGCAGAAAACACACAGCAGGTTGCACGAGGCGAAGAATATCGTGCCCGAACCGTTTCTACCCACCATCTCCGACTCCTCGCCAGGATGTGGGCCGTAGCTGCTGACGATGACCTTATCCCCGACACGGCAGTATCCCGTCTCGCCCGCAGTCCTGTCCACGCCGCACATCCTCGGGCACAGACCGCAGGATTTCAGGTGAGCATAGAGCACGTCAGCACGCCTGCCGAGCTCGCCCATCCTCCGCAGTTCAACGTAGCACGGCACAGCCATTTCAGGCTCTTTCACATCGGTCAGTTGACGTTATGTCTGGGCAGGTCTCTGCGGCTACCCAATACATCGCCGGTGAACACACACGCCCACCTGCGCAAGGCTTCCGAGCTGGCTCCACGAGCTGCGCCCGCACCTGACCTACACCTGCACCTGGCAAGCCCACACCACTCACCTAGCCGAACGGCGCCGGCAGTGCATCACGTAATCCATCCCCATCTCGTCCCGACCAGAAAGCAGCCTGCACGCAGCGATCGCGTCCCTCATGCTCTCGTCCATTGGGTCAGTTATCGCCGACGACAGCCCGTCAAAAATGCCGATAGAAAGCATCGCCCGGTTCAGTATCGGCCTACATGGCATTCCATGCGACACGTTGCTAACCCCAAGCACTGTTGGAACGCCAAACTTCTTCACAACCTCGCGAAGTGCAAGCAGCGTCACCCGGCCTGCTCTGGGCGAGGCGCCGACGCTCATCACCACGCTGTCGATGAGGATGTTCGAGAGCGAAAGTCCGGTCTTGGACGCCTCATTAAGGATCCTATCGGCTATCCTCAGCCGGCCATCGACATCCTCAGGTATGCCATTCTCGTCCATCAGCAGCGCAATCAGCGTCCCCCTGCACGACTTGGTCAGCGCAAGCAATCTAGCCAGCCGCTCCGGCTCGCCAGTTGTTGAGTTGATGACTGGCCGGCCCCTATACACCTGAACCGCAGCCTCGAGCGCCTCGACCGACGCAGAATCCAGCGAGAGCGGCGCGTCAACATGCTCCTGCAAATACGAAACAAGCGCTGGCAACACATCTTTCTCGTCAACACCCGCCACCCCTACGTTCACGTCGATTATCGAGGCGCCCGCCTCAAGCTGCTTTCTCGCGGAGGTGAGCGGAACATCGAACTTACGGTCAGCGATGGATTTAGTCAGCACAGCTCGATTTGTGGGGTTTATCCTCTCACCGATGATGACGAAGTCGCTGTCGCCTCCGATCGAGACCTCGCTGCGCACTCCCGAGACCACCGCCGTCGCCACGCATAAGCTGTTTTGCGCCGTCATTGCCCTCCTCTCAAGTTGGGCAGTTATCGATACATAAGAAGCAAATCTGCATTATATACCACGAATCTTCACGTCAGAAACATCAAGACCGCAAAAAAGCAGTTCACATCGGCTGATTCGGCGTGCTATACGTAGCTGGTAACTCCGGGACTTTTGCGGGTTATTGTGCAACGTCGTGCATTCATGCTGCCAAACCCTTGACGCCTCCGGGGCAGATAGGGCAGAAGTTGGCAGTCTCATGGGCCGAGTGGGAGTTCTGCGCGGGCCTCTAGAAGACGCGAGCTGATGGCCCCGATCTAAAGATTCTTCGGCGAATCTTCGTAAAGACGGGATTAGAGGTGTATGGAAAATGGTCGAACCAGTCAGTTTGCAGACTTCGCTCGCTCAGACCATCGCCGCGGAGAAGGTTACACACGTTCAAACCCACCACGGCGAGGCCAACCAGCAGATGTTTGCTGCGGAGCTCGCAAAACAGGATGATCAGCGAGCGCACAAAATACAGAAGACTGAAGAGAGCGAACAGGACCAGCATGTAGATGACCGCGAAGAGCGTAAACGCGAGGCGAGGGAAGACGAGGAATCTGCTCGGGATGAGCAGACCGAAGACAAGACTGACGATGAGATATTCGATGCTGAGGATGCAGACCACCTGATAGACATTGTTGTCTAGCTCTGGTAGCGTTACCCGGTCCAGATAGTTTTATTTGACTTCCGAGTGGTTTGCCATGTCTTCGATGATGGTATTGACATACGCCCTGCTGTTCTTGTTTGACCTTGTCCTTCTTGTGCTCGTGCTTCTCGCATTTGTTGAGAAAAGAAAGGTCCGCAAGGAGGTGTCAGCTTTGCTTGATTCGGAGTCGAGCGTCCTTGAGCTCAGCAAGAGCATGGAGCGACTCATCGAGGAGTACAGGAGCGTCGCCTCGAGGATTCAGGACGACACCAGCGCCAAGCGGGACGAGCTGATGCGAACTATCCAGCGTGCGGACCGCCTTTTAATGGAGCTGGTGAGGCGCTCCGACAAGTTCGAGCTGGCGCTCGAATCTCGCGAGGCCAATCGACAGACCGCTGCGGAGGTTACTGGGAAGCGTCCGGGGGGCGTTCCCCAGAGCTTGCATGGCCCATTGGGTGGGGCTGCTGGTGCGAAGCCTGCACCGTCCGGACAACCCCCCACTGAATCAGTTAGGCCTGCCGCAACCCACGCCGGGAAAGGCCCGGAACACGCCGGCGTGCAGAGAGAGTCAGCGCGTCCGCCTCGACCATGGCTTGAGAAGCCCGCGCGCGCGATGACGAGCGGGACGCCTTCAGAATCGAAGCGAGCACGTACAGAAGTCTCGCCAGACCTCGCCGGCAAGAGGATGGGCTCGCGAACCATGCGACCATTCGTTGCACCGGCCGACGTTAACGAGCGAGCTGCAAGCCCGAGCGAGGAGGACGACATGGAGAAAACCAAGAGGCTTGTGATTGACCTTTCAAGGCAGGGGTTGGATACTGAAACAATAGCTAAAAGCCTTCGTGTGCCAATCGGTCAGGTCAAGCTGATACTCGACGTGCAGAAGAGCAAGCAGTCTTGAGACTCAGACTGGCCTGGCGTCGCAAATGTCGTTGTAGAAGGACATGGACATTGTGTAGTGGTGCCACGCTCCTTATGATTTGCCAAACGGACATAGGGCGGACAAGCACCGCCCCTACGGTGCCCGATTGGGTCAGACCAGGGCGAATCGAGAGAATCGCGACAAGATCAACAAAATATATAGATGTCAGAACAAGGAGGTGAACTGTGATGAGAAGGATGAAAGGGATTGCTACCGTCATCAGCGTCATCATTGTGATAGTGTTCTTTAGTGGACTGGCATCTGCCAATGCGGTTCACACATTCTGCCCGCAGTTTAGATATGACACACACCATACGGGACATTCTCTACAGGTAGGACCATCGGCGCTTGACGTGGCGCTGGAGGTCAATATCCCACCGACAGGCGGCTTCTTAAAAGGCTTCTTTGGGACGCCCTCGATGGACGCGGACGCTAACCTATACGTCGGTTCGATGAACACCTACTTCTACTCCATCAGCCCCACAGGCACGATCAGATGGTCCTTCCCAACGTCAGGCATCGTCGGGACCGGTGGCTCTCCCCTGATAACACCCAACGGCCGCGTCATTTTTGGGAACGATAACGGCGACATTTATTGCACTGGTCTGGATGGCTATTTCAAGTGGAGCTACTCGACCGGTGCGGGCGACGGCTTTGCTATCTTCAACGGCCCGTCTTCCAGCTTCGATGGAAACGTTTATTTCGGCAACTACGCCGGCAATCTGTATTCCTTGCGCGAGTCGGACGGATCGCTAAACTGGTCCTTACCGCTCACTTCCGCTTCCATTTATACCTCATCGGTAACAATTGACGACGAGCTTCTCTTGGTCGGCGCAACGGATGGGAAACTGTATGCAGTTACGAAGAGCGGCCTTCCGAGCTGGTCTTACAGCGTTGGCGGAGAGCTGCATGCAACACCTGTGTTGACCGATGCTGGCCTAATCCTGTTTGGATCGACCAACGGGGCATTCACGTGCGTCAACAGAGAGGGCGAGTTTCGATGGTCGGATGCCTTCCCGATGCCCATCAGCGCATCGGCGGCCTACGCTGGCCCGGACAGCATTGTGGTCGGCGATGAAGGCAGTAACATACGCAAGTTCGATTCTTCCGGCCGGACGGTTTGGGCAGGTCAGCTCGTGGGAGCGATCAAGGCCTCCCCTCTTATAGACAGCGATGGCAAGATATATGTCTATACTGAGCCAGGCAACATTTACATCATGCGCTCGGACGGCATAGTCCTGGACTGGACCACACGGGACGGTTACTGGAAGGCCGGCGCCTCGCCAGTCATCGGCCCGACAGGAACGCTATACATCTGCACCGCCAAAGACGAGGCACAGGTGATTGGCTTCCGGGACCAGGGTGGCTCCGGAGCGCCATCTCTTACTGGCTCTGTCGCGGATGATGATCTCACGGTGGGCGAGTCGCTGAAGTATTCTGTTACGTTCTTGAATCCTTCGAGACGGCTCACCGTCGATTTCTATGTTGCGGTTATGCTTGGCGATACACTGCTGTTCTATCCGGGCTGGGTTACGGACTGGGGTTACACAAGGTTCACGCTGGATGGAGGCGCCTCGGGCACAGGGACGCTCATCGACATGCCGATAGCAGATAGCTCGCTGTTCGGGCATTACACATTCTACTCGGCCGCGATGGTGCCAGGGACGCTGATAAACTTCTCGGAGACATCGGCGGTGGGCGTAACGATTCATTAATCCCGGGAAGGACACCGGGCCGGTGCATCTGGCCTAAAGCACTGTCATGGTTGCACTTATGCGGAGGGATTGGGTTCTGGCTTGCCCATTGCATCATGGAGCAGATGAGCGTTCCGTATCGAGCGTAATACGCTAGCCTAAGTTCCCTACCTCAACACTGCGCATAGAAAGACTGCGGTCTGTCGAAGCCGCACGGAACCTATGCAGCCTTAGGGGAGCACGATGGGGCGATAACGTTATTCATGCCAGTGGAGCCTTCGACCATTTCTTGCATGCACAGCGACTCGTCGACGCAGCCGAAAACATTTGACAGAAATCGCGGAGCAGTCTATTGTAATCTATGATCCTAGCGCTTGGTGGAAGCGTGTGCGCAGAGGCGAGATATGAGTATGATAGCCGATAAGGCATGGGCTCTGACCGAGCCGGTTTGTGCCGAGCTCGGTCTTCAGCTTGTTGAGATTGACTACAGGAAGCATGAAAGTAGGTGGGTTTTGGCGATTTTGGTTGACAAGGTGGGCGGTGTTGCCGTGTCCGACCTGAGCGAGTTGAGTTCTCAGTTGAACCCACTATTGGACCTCGAGGGTTTTATTCCTAATAGGTATGTGCTGGAGGTTTCGTCACCGGGGGTCATGAGGGCACTGAAGAGTCCTGATGATTTCAGACGTTTCAGCGGTCGGAGGGCGAAGGTTTTTCTTTCTGAGATGGTCGAAAACAGGAAGAGATTCGTGGGAATTATTCAAGACGTGGTGCAGAGGGAACAGGGCCCAGCGGTGGTTTTTGAGCTCTCATCAGGCGAGAGACTGGAGGCACCGTTTGCGCTTATTTGGCGAGCCAGTTTGCACTACACGACGCAGGAACTTCTGGCCGGTGTTGGCAGGAAGTAGCTGGGGCCGGGAGCGATTCAATGAACAAGCAGCTTATCAAGGCGATAGAGTCTCTAGAGTTCGAGAAGGGCATCTCGAAGGAGAAGCTGATAAGCGCGGTGGAGACTGCGCTTGCGGCAGCAATCGGCAGGGATGTGGATGCGGCTCCGAAGAACGTGGAGGTCAGGATCGACCCTGAGAGCGGCGAGACCTCGATATTCGAGGTCAGGAAGGTTGTTGAAGTGGTAACCGACCCGGACCTGGAGATCGAGGCTTCCCGTGTCAAGAGTCTGCCGCCTGACGCTCAGATCGAGGGCGATGTGGTCAGGTTCCCGAAACAGGTGAGGGACTTCGGCCGGATCGCCGCGCAGATCGCCAAGCAGGTGATCATGCAGAAGGTCAGGGAGGCCGAGAAGGAGGCGGTGCAGTCCGAATACAACGACCGCGTTGGTGAGATGGTTACTGGGCTTGTGATACGCTCTGAGCCAGCAGGGACGGTTCTGGACCTCGGTCGAGCCGAGGGTATGATCTACAGACGTGAGCAGATACCACAGGAACGGCTGCGCTACGGCGACCGGGTCTGCGCTTATGTGGTCGAGGTTGCCGAACGCCGCAGCCGCGCACAGGTCGTTTTGTCTCGGGCGCATCCGGGCCTCATCAGGAGGCTTTTTGAGTCCTCTGTGGCCGAAGTGGGGAGCGGGATAGTGGAGATCAAGGACGTGGAAAGGATCCCGGGTCAGCGGACCAAGATGAGCGTGCTGTCCCACGATGAGAGCATCGATGCTGTGGGCGCCTGCGTAGGCGTGCGGGGCGCCAGGGTTCAGACCGTTATCCGGGAGCTTAAGGGCGAGCTGATTGACGTGGTCAATTGGGACCCGGACACACAGCAGTATATTCGCAATGCGCTCGTTCCGGCCAAGGTTATGTCTGTTGAGATCGATGAGGAGAAGAAAACGGCGCGAGTGGTTGTTCCGGACAATGATTTCTCTCAGGCGGTAGGCCGACATTGGCAGAACGTCTCTTTGGCAAGCAAGTTGACTGGGTATTCACTTCAGATTCTGAAGGAATCGTTGGCCAGAGAGGAGGAGGGCCGGAGGTTGGAGGCTCTTGCGCATTTCAAAAAATCACTTGTCGATGAGATCGGGCTGGACGATGCACACCTTGCCGTATTGGAGAAGGAGGGGCTGCTGTCAATCGAGGCAATAGCGGCCAGGCCGCCGCTTGAGATGGCGAAGCTGCTTGACATCAGGAGGAAGCTTGCCAGGGCAGTCGTCCTTTTCGCCCAGAGCAAGATGCGGGTGGACACACCGGCCAGTGAAAAGGTCAAAGAGGTTGCCAAGAACAAGATTGTTAAATAGCGATTCCGGCGGATGTACCGTGCTCTCATGGCCCGTTCAAGAAACGTGCGGCACATCTAATTCCTCAGGTCTAATGCACAATTGTATGCGGCAAGTTCCAGCCTGTCATTGCAGACTGGCCGAGCGCAGCGACTTTTATTCAGGTATCCCACATGGTTAAACTTCGAGTTTATCAGCTCGCAAAGGAACTTAAGCTAACCTCCAAGAATATCCTATCGTTGCTGGAGGAGCTGGGCATCCTGGCAGAATCCCACATGAGCGGGCTCGACGAGGAAACGGTCCAGCTTGTGAAAGAGTTCTTTGCCGAGAAGAAAAAACCTGCCGCAAAGTTAGCGGCGCCCTCCACGGAAGAGCCTAAAACTACAAGAACTGCCAAGGGCACTGGCGAGGCTGTCGCCGAGGCCAAACCTCCCAAGACCGAAGAGCGCAAGGTCAAAGAGGTGGTGGCCAGAGTCGAGAAAAAGGCCGAGGCGCCTCGTAAGCTCGTTTTGGGCAGGTTGCTGACCGTTGAGGATCTAGCCGAGGGCCTCGGGATTAGTCTGGAACAGATTGACAACGTGTTGCAGGAAGAAGGCAAAGAGACGGCACCCAGCAAGATACTCGAAGTTGAGACAACAATGCGCATCGCCTCTCGGTTTGGGTATGAGGTCGAGATCAGCGACGTTGCTGACGATGCGCTGCTCAAAATCGCTCGCGAGGCTGACTTCGCTCGGGGAAATGTGGGTCCGAGAGCGCCTGTCGTTACGATTATGGGCCATGTTGATCATGGCAAAACCACGATCCTGGATGAGATACGTAAATCCAAGATAACCGAGGCCGAGCCCGGAAGCATCACCCAACATATCGGCGCCTACTACGTCAATACACCCCGGGGCGACGTAGTGTTTCTAGACACGCCGGGCCACCAGGCTTTCACCGCGATGCGCGCACGAGGCGCGCACGTGACGGACATTGTTGTTCTTGTAGCGGCGGTTGACGACGGCATCAAGCCGCAGACAGAGGAGGCGATACGGCACGCCCAGGCCGCTGGTGTGCCCATGATCGTGGCGCTGAACAAGATAGACCGCGCCAAAGAGAACGTGGGCCGGGTCAAGCGGAGTTTTGCACGGTTTGGGCTTATTCCAGAGGAAGATGGCGGCGAGACGATTTTCGTTGAGACCTCTGCTATCAGGCGTGAGGGGCTGGACACACTCATCGAGATGATACTGCTGGTTGCCGAGATGGCAGACCTGAAAGCGCCTCGGGATGGGCCTGCCAAGGGCGTGGTTATCGAGACGAGGCTGGATAAGGGCAGAGGGCCGGTGGCGACAGTCCTGGTTCAGGAAGGCACGCTGAAGCGGGGCGACGTCTTTGTTGCGGGGACGGTCTCGGGCAAGGTCCGCGCTATGAGGGATGACCGAGGGCGTGATGTGAAGACGGCCGGGCCTTCACACCCGGTTGAGGTGATGGGTTTCGATGCTCTTCCCGATTCTGGCGAGACATTCTATGTTATTCCCAGGGGTAGGAGGACCAAGGAATACCTCACGAGCCTGTCCCAGCTACAGCGAGAGCAGGAGACCAAAGCAACGCCTCAGGTGCGTCGTGAGGCGGTTTTGCTGCCGCTTACAGAACAGGAAGAGAACAAGCTCAACATTATACTCAAAGTGGATGTCTTCGGGTCATTGGGCGCTCTTAAGAACTCTCTCCTGACCCTCGCCACGGATGATGTTGACATCGAGGTAATCCACGCAGGCGTCGGCAGCATAACGAGGGCGGATGTCTCGCTGGCTGAGATAGCCTCGGCCAAGATCATCGGCTTCGGGATAAAGGTCGATCCTCAGATCAGCGCTTTCGCCAAGCAGCACAGTGTCGAGATAAAGTTGTTTCAGATCATCTATTCGCTTCTTGACCACGTCGAGGTGCTGGTCTGGAAGCTGGAGAAGCCGACGCTGGTGGAGGAGGAACTCGGCACCGCCGAGGTTCGTATGGTCTTCTCTGTCCCATCGGCGGGGAAGGTGGCAGGTTGCTATGTTCTGAGCGGCAAGATGGCCCGTGATGGTAAGGCAAAGCTCCTTCGGGGCGGCGAGGAGGTCTATAACGGAAAGATGGGCTCGCTTAGGCGGTTCAAGAAAGACGTCAAGGAGGTTCAGACCAATTTTGACTGCGGGATTGGGCTACATAGTTTCCAGGATTATCAGGAAGGAGATGTTATCCACTGTTATCGCATAGTGGAACAAGCTCTCAAGCGCACCAAGGCAAGCAATGCCCAATGACGCGGCCCCACGCCTCAACGTCCTCCTCCTGCAGCTGCCGCTTTCGATCAACGATCGGCACAAGCGCGTCATGCCATTGTCGCTGCTGTACCTCGCTTCCTATGCGAGGCAGCAGATCACAAACCTCGACGTAGAGATACTCGATGCTCAGGCGGAGAATCTCGGCTACGACGAGATATGCCGCCGCGCGTGGCAGAAGCGTCGAGATGTCATCGGCGTAACTTTCTGGACAGCGCAGGCCACATTTGCCTACGCGCTGAGCCCGGCGCTGAAGAAAATCTGCCCGAGCGCCAAGATCGTGTTCGGGGGCGTTCATCCTACTATATTCCCGGAAGAGGCCTCCAAACACGCCGACTACGTGATCATCCGGGAGGGCGAAAGGCCGTTTTGTGAGCTGCTGAAGCGACTTGCCGCCGGCAAGGAGCCCGATGGCATCCCGGGACTTGGCTACCGCCCAAGCCCCGATGAGGAGCTCAAGATATGGCCGGATGAGGGCTTCATTGATGACCTCGATGAGCTGCCTTTCCCCGCGTGGGACCTTCTGAATCTAGAATGCTACGACACTCCGATGCACGTTACGGGCGGCAAACGGGTGCCGGTCATCGGCTCCCGCGGTTGCCCATATAACTGTGTCTATTGCACGTCGCCGTTTCTGTGGAGGCGGAGGGTCAGGTATCGTAACCCTACAAAGGTCGTTGACGAGATAGAAACGATCGGCAAGCAGCTCGGGACCAACCAGATACACTTCTGGGACGATAACCTGTTTATGGTTCGGGACTACATCAAGTCGCTGTGCGAGGAGATCATCCGCCGAAAAGTCAAGATCAACTGGGTCGGGCTCACCCGCGCCTCGCACCTCGTCCAGAACGCCGACTTGATGCCGCTTGCGAAGGAATCGGGCTGTATCGGCATGGAGATCGGGATTGAGAGCGCGAATCCCGAGACCTTCGACAAGATCGACAAGCAGGAATCGCTCGATGACATAATGACAAGCGCTCGGATTCAGGCCGAGGTTGGGATGTACCCTATGTTCACATACATGGCATTCAACCCCGGCGAGACTCTTGCGGGCTACTACTTGCAGGCCGAGTTTATCGACAAGATACACGAGGGTCTGCCCTGGGCCGAGCACTTCCACCCACTACCGTATCGCGTTTACGTGGGCCAGTTCTGCACCGCCCATCCCGGCACCAAGCTGTTCGAGATGGCGCCTAAGCTCGGGATCGTCCTTGCCAACGACTGGGCTGATTACTATCACCACAAGATCAACTTCGTGCCTAATTCCTTGCTTGACGATGTCCCCATCAGGAATGTCGAGCGGCTCAGGCCAGTCGATTACTGGATATGCCTCCACGCCATGGCCGGGACAAACTACGAGTTCTACCACACTCATCAGACGACGATGGAGCACCGCATAAGGCATTCGCAATACTTCAAGTTCGTCAAGGCATTCTTCGACGCGTGCGACGGCCGACTAACGCTGCGGCAGCTCTGGCGCGAGCTAACGTCCTACCGGCGCATTAACCCGGACGAGTGCCTCCGATACACCGCATTTACATCGCTAATCCTCGGCCAGCTTGGCCTGATACGCTCCGCAATTTTCCAGCGAGACCTCGAGATCAGACCCAAGCCGATCGACGTGCCTATTAGCAGAGCGGGCCTCATGAAATTCGAGCTATTCCGCCGCATCGGCGGCCTCTTCGATGTCTTCAGTAGCTAGCCAAGACCCAAACGACGAGGCCCGAGCAGTGAAGCCTCCGCCGCGGCTCTCTTAGGTCAATTCGAGACCGCCATAATGGCTAGAATCGCCATCATTGATCTCTTGTTCAACTGGCCGCCTGACGGAGGCGCCAGAACTGATATCCAGCACATCGCCCGGGGTCTTTCCCAGAAACACAACGTGGTCCTGTTCTGCCCCGACTTTAGGCTTGGGTTCCCAAGAGGGAGGATAGGCCGGGACCCCGGCATCGCCGTGCACAAAATCCCGCTGAAGGACTATGAGTTCCAGCCGCTCACGCTTACCCGACGCCTCAGGTCCGCCGTCGATGAGTTCAGCCCAGACTACGTGTTCATCGCAGACGGCTGGTATTTCAAGCCTTATGTTGTTGTCGCGATGGAGGGTTACAAGAGGATTCTGCGCTTCTACGCACACGAGTCGCTCTGTCCGAAGTCCCACGGGCATTTCATCGACAGCAAAATGCGCCCTTGCCAACGCAATTGGCTGAACGAATGGAGGGATTTTATCCCCTGTGTCCTGTGTGCCAGCAGATGGCTTCACGAAAACCCCGAAAGCACCCACTTCAGCATCCCATTCATAAGAGCGCTCGCCTTTCTGCCCCACTATCCCCACCTCGTCCGGCGAGCGATCAGTTCGGTGGACGCCATCGTGTGCTACAACGAGTTCATCGAAAGCAAACTCAGCCCGATGAACCAGAACATTCACATCATCCCATCGGGCGTTGATGCGTCGCGTTTCTCGCCGTCGCCGCCCGCGCCTCGAAAAGGGCCTCGGAAGGTACTCATGTGTGGACGAAAGAGCGACCCACTCAAGGGCTACGACATCCTTTTCAAGGCGTTTATCCCGTTGGTGCAGGCCGGTATGGACATCGAGCTGTTCGTTACCGAGTCGCCCGCGCGGAGGGAAGCGTTCATCAATTACACTGGCTGGCTCGACCAGGGAGGCCTGGCCAACCTATACAAGCAGGTGGATATATGCGTTGTACCGTCTGTGTGGCCGGAGCCGTTCGGCATCGTGGCGCTCGAGGCGATGGCCAGCGAAAAGCCTGTGATCGTTACCCGCGTTGGCGGCTTGCAGCATATCGTCGATGATGGCGTCGATGGCTTCGTTGTCGAGCCTTTCGATTCTAGGGGCTTAAGGCAGAAGCTCAGAATCCTTATCGAGAACCCCGACCTGTGCGAGTCGATGGGCAAGGCCGGCCGGGCAAAGGTGCTCGATAAGTATCAATGGGACACAATCGTCCAGAACTACTACGAGCCGATCTTCTCGGCCTGAGCCACTCAAGCGCTGCCCAAGACCACACCGCTCAAGGTGGACCTGCCTTGCACCAGCCGGTGCATTCTGCTGCGAGTCGAGAGAAGCTGGGCTCTCAGAATGGGCTACTGCAACTTGAACTTTACCGTGATCTTGGCGCAGCAGGGCACAGGGTGGCCGGCCTGAATGGCCGGGCTGAACTTGTACTTATAGACAGCCATCACAGCTTCTTTTATGAATTGCTGCTTGAACTTGTCGCCCGTTGCGTGGAGCACTTGATGGCTCACAACATCACCATTTGCATCGACAACGAGCATTAGAACCACGATGGCCTCTTTCCCGACCTGCTGTGCAAGAGCAGGATAGCTCGGCCTCACTTCCTTCACGACCTCGGGCTGCTGGCTGACCTCCCATTGGTTGTAGATCCTTGCCTCCTCCTGGCCGACCTCGACGTCCGGCTCCTCGGGGATTCCCCACACGAAATCCTCGTCCGGAGGGATCTCCTCAATCTGAGGTTCAGGCTCTATCGGCTGAATCTCTTCCGGGTCATTCGGAGTCGGATCGGGCACTGGAATGATAAACTTGGCCTTCTTTACTGTTTTTTGGGGAGGTGGCGGTTTGACCTTCGGCTTCTCCCTCTCCCGCGGGCGCCAACGCCTGATTTTCACGCTGTGTTTTACTTCCTCGTAGGTCGGGGCTGGCGTTGAGGGGAACGTGAAGTAAAAGAGCCATAGGTGGAATAAGAGTGCGATAACAGCAGCAAGTAGAATCTGCTTCCGATCGAATCTCCGTTTTTGCTCGAGAAACAGCGTAGCGTTCATCACTCATCGTCCCCCGTGGCCGCCGGTCTCTCAGATTCATCGGTCGCAGACGCCTCATCAGGCTCGACCAACTCGCCCAGCATCATCGAGAAAAGGACGGTCAAGATGTATGCCCCCTCCTGCATCATCACTGCGATTCTGCCGACTCGCGTCGTGAAGTAGTTGTAGGCGCCAGATACCGGTATGGCAACTGATAGCCCCGCGGCGGACATGATGAGCGCCTGAGATATGCCCTCACTGATGTCCTGCGGATTGACAACTTTCTTGAGGCCGATGACATGGAAAGCGAGGATGATGCCCCAGACTGTCCCGAGAAAGCCGATCAGCGGAGCGATGTTGGAGACGCTAGCGAGCGCGGGAAGTCCCTTCTCAAGACGGCCCATCTCTGCCTGACCAGCCCGCTCGATGGCGCTCTCGATGTTCCGAATCTCGCCAGCCTCGAGCTTCTCGAGCCCCGCAACGGTCATTGTCGTTATGGGGGACCTCTCAAACTGCCTGCACCGTGCCTCGATCTGCTCGGCGTTGACATTAGGTTCTGAAACGAGCGAGGTGAGCGACTTCAGCATCTTGTTGGTAGCCCTCGCCTCCCTAGAGAGGCTTACCAGCCGATCGATAAGGAACAGCACACCGACGAACGAGGCAAACAGGATTGGCCACATGAACGGGCCGCCGTTCTTGAAAAGCTCCATCACCTGGCCACCGGCGGCCGTGAACCCCATTGAGTCCCAGAACGATACGTGCCCGGGCGGCGGGATCGGCGTGGCGGCTGCGGCCTTCTGCACGAGCGACGCCGCGGTTGAAAGGGTGGCCATGCTCGAGGCAGCAGTTGCGCAGGTTGAGAGCGTTCCCGCCGATGCACTCGCTGTGGAGATCGAGGCCAGGGTTGCCGCCTCAAACATCGCTTTGGCTCCCTCGCTCGATTCGCTCGTCGGAGACCACTTCTCCGTCGAGCAGCTTTATGACCCTGTCGGAGTGCGTCGCTACGTTCTGCTCATGTGTTACCACGATCAGCGTATTGCCCTGGGCGTGTAGGTCGTTGAAGATGTGCATTATCTCATCGCCGGTCTTGCTGTCGAGGTTGCCGGTAGGCTCATCGGCCAGTATCAGGCTTGGACGGTTTGCAAGCGCCCTTGCGATAGCTACTCTCTGCCGCTCCCCGCCCGAAAGCTCGCTGGGCTTGTGCTTGATCCTCTCGCCAAGTCCCAACAGATTGAGCATTTGAAGCGCCCTCTTCCTTCGTATCCGCCTTGACCCGCCCTTGTATAGGATGGGCAGCTCAACGTTCCGAAGCGCCGAAGTCCTTGCAAGGAGGTTAAACGTTTGAAACACGAAGCCAATCTTCCTGCACCTTATCCTCGCGAGGTCCCTGTCGCTCTTCTCGTCAATCGGCTCGCCCTCCAGACAATAGCTGCCAGTCGTGGCCCTGTCGAGGCAGCCGATTATGTTCATCAACGTCGTCTTGCCCGAGCCCGAAGGACCCATTATCGCCACATACTCGTTATCGTGCACCGAGAGCGAGACGTCGTGCAAGACCAGAAGCTCCCTCCTGCCCATTATGTAGGATTTGGTCACCTGGTCCAGCCTGATTAGCTCGTGGTCGCGACCGTCCAACCTACTTGCCATAGCCTATTCAATCACCTCGAAATCTGTGCGGGCGAGAAGCTCCACGCCCTCGACGACGTCAACCACTCTGACGTGCAGCGTGTATTCGCCAGAATCGATGATGTCCGGCCTAAGAGGCAGCCGATAGACCTGCATTTGGTTGCGGCCGCCCTCACGAGGCGCAAGGAACTTGTAGCGGAAGATGATCTTGTTGGGATTGTCGCGGGGCGAGATGGAGTATTGAACCATGAACTTCGGCGCGCCATCGCCAGCTATGGCGAGGCTGTATATCTCGTAATAGACGCTCAGTATTCCGCCCATGCGATAGACTCCGGCTGGGTTGGGCAGGACCTCGAAGCTGTGCTTGACGAACATCGACAGCTCGGTCGCAGGCCTCACAGATGAGGCGAGCTCGATGCTTGAAAGGCTGAGACGATGCGGCTCGATTATCCTGACCTCGAAGCTCTTGCGGACGTAGCCATACCGCTTGGAGTTCTGGTCAACCGCTACTGCCTCGATCTCGTAGAGGCCGGATTCAAGCAGGGCCCCGGCGATATAAATGAAGAACTTGTCCGGAGCAGTGGTGTTCTCCTCGAGATTCTCTACGGCGAAGCGACGGCGCACAGTTCCGCCAACCAGGCGCCGCTTGGAGTCGTATAGGCGGGTTGAGATTATCATCTCAGCCTTGAGGACCCCGTCGTCGTCGGCCCTGAACTCGAGGTCTGTGTTGGGGATGACGAAGTCGAACTCCTCCATGTTGGCACGGCCCGGCGACTCGAACGTCAAGACGCCGGCTGTTAGCTCAAGCGTGGCCTCCTCCGGCGTGATTGGGACGGCCGCCTTGAAAGGGTCGTTCACGCCCTGCTCGACATCGATGATCGATTCCTCGGACAGCGTCGTCCCCTCCGCCTTGGTCTCCCACTCGCCGCCTCCAGCCCGAGTGCTGCGCCTGTAGCCGTAGTCTCCCTGTTGTTCCTTTTGGCCTTCAGGGAGATTCTGCTCCGGATGAAAATCCTCGAATGCAGAAGTCTGCTGCTGGGAGCTCAGGTCCGACCTGGAGGCCTGGACCTTCTCATCCGGGGTGTTCGACGTATCCTTGATCGAGCCCGCAAGCTCATAGTCCCCCGTCATGTGAAGATCGACGAAGAGAAACTGTATGTCGGTCCCCACATAGGGAATGTAGTCGTAAGACCATTTCTCGAACGGCTTGGAATACCACCCGCCCATGAGCGCGACGTCGCCCATCGGTTTCAACTCCACGTCATTCGGAGACCCATATTTGATGAATACCTTGCCTCGGTCGGTTTTCCAGCCCGGCTTCCTGCCCCATTGGAACTTCTTCTGAGCGTAGCGCAGCCGCTTATAGTGTT
>Ga0307379_10002072_pt1 | contig 30279 bp, 20 predicted proteins | sample UN2MG_FD_202237 | JGI IMG/M metagenome (GOLD analysis project Ga0307379, IMG submission 202237) | Soil microbial communities from Risofladan, Vaasa, Finland - UN-2 | ecosystem: Environmental > Terrestrial > Soil > Coastal area > Acid sulfate soil | place: Finland: Risofladan, Vaasa | collected...
GCGGCCTGGCCGCCGCCGGCTTGATGTTCTTCACGTATTTGCGGCCTTCGGCGATGATGCAGCGCACGGCTTGTTTCCTCTGTGGCTTATGTATCCGCAGTTGTGCGCAATGCCCAAGCAGTGGGTAAACTCGTGTGCCACGGTTGTTGATAGCTCGTCGGAGGGCACGGCGTTGTCGTAAAAAGTCAGCTTGATGCGGTAGCCGCACAGCAGGTTCAGCTTTTCGGTGAGAATGGAGACGGTAAACTCGCCTCCGCCTTCCTTTACCTCTTCAGGGGCTTGAATGGCCAGCTCCACGGCCTCACATTTCCCCGGCAGGCTGAGTGCAACAACTGCGAACGACAATGCGGCAAGAAGAACAGAGACGTGCTTTCGCATCAGACATATCCTCCGTGCTGGGGGCCGTTGCGGCCCGCGCCCTCGAACTGGTTGCCCTTCCTGGGTGCGATATTGGATGAAGGGCGGCAAGAAGCGATTCTTCAACGAATTATACCGGGGCGAATGGGGCTTGTCAATCGCTATTGTGAAAATGCTGGTTGCAGCAGTTTTCAGTCGGACGACGTAATGCTGCCGGCGGGCACTTCTTTCTTGCCTTCGGCGGTGAAGATGGTAACCTGCACGTCGGTGCGGTTGATGATGAAGCCCTGGATTTTCGAGCCGTCTTTGAGGCGGTGCACGGGCGCCTTCTGCAGCAGGTTTTTGGTCATCTGCTTCAGGAGGTCGCTGTCGCCCATTTCCACTTTTCGCGATTCGCGTACGCCGGGTTCGGGTGCGGGCACCCTGGGCAGGGTGATCGGCAGTTTGGCGGGCACTACCACGGTTGCCGGCGGGGGTTCGATGTATGCCTCCACTTCCTCGTGCGGCACGGCGCGGAAGCCCGATCTGGCGGCGACTAGCACGATGAGGATGGCGGCGCCGTAGACGAGCCACCGCCAGACGCGTTTGGCGATGAACTGCTCGTGCTCTGTTTTTTTCTCGTGCATCAGGATGGCTTCCTGATCGCCCACGCGGTATTCCATCTGAATGCCGCAGTTGATGCAGTAGTCTCTCAGTTCAACGTCTTCATATCCGCATCTTTGGCATTTCATGGGCTGGTCTCCTCCACCGTGTACCGCCACTGGTAGTCAAGTTTGTTGCCGCGAACATCTGCCACCTGGAGGCTGAAGGTGTATTCGCCGGGCAGCAGCGGGTTCTTCAGTTGGAAGGTGATTTTATCGGTTTTGATCGGCTCGGCGGAGTCCATGATGCCCTTGATGTCGTAAACAAACTTGCCCTTGTTGGCGATCTGAAAGGCGCCGGCGGAACCGGAGGTTGGTCTTTCCTGTGCGGTGAGCGATAGCGTGCTGTGGTCGATGGCCGAGTTTGCGTCGACGAGCTCCAGCACGATTGTTTGCTTTCCGGGTGCGAGCTTGCTGCCGGCGGCGGGGTTAACGGCATAGACCATCGGCGGGGAGCCGTCGATCCTGAATTCCGTTTTGGCGTGTGCCTCGTTGCCGAGGGGATCAACCGCGTCGATGGTGACCATGTGGAGGCCGTCGGCCAGTGGCGCGTTTGGCAGGGCGACGATCTGCGACATTTCGGCGAATTCGAAATCTACCGGCGTGCCGTCGAGCTTCACCACGATGTCTTTCTTTTCGAGCAGGTAATCGGTGGAGCGATTGTAGACTTCGGCCTTGATCGGCTGGAGGTTCGGCGGCAGGGTGAAGTGCTCCATGATGTAGGGGTCGGAGACGCGCGGGGGCGTTTTCAGGCGGTCGACCAGCGGCTTGAGGTCGGTGATGGCGGGATCAGCCTCCATTGCCTGTCCAATGAGGTTCAGGGCATCGGCCTTGCGGCCCTCGCGGTAGGCGATTCCGGCGAGCGCGTGATGCACGGTGGCGGCGTCGGTGTGTTTGGGGGCGGATTTCAGCATCTTTGCGGCCTGCAGCAGGTGGTTGAGCGCCGCCGCCCGGTTCTTCTTTGCTTCCTCGATCACGCCGAGCTTCGCCAGCAGCATCATTTTTTCAGAGGGCGTCACGTTGGTGTCTTTCGCAAGCCCCTCGACGAGTGCTGCCACATCGTCGTCGGCGCCTTCGGCTCGTGCGGCCGCGGCGAGCGCGGCAACGGCAAGATTGAAGCGCGGCACCGAATAGTCGAGCCGCACGCGGCTCTCGCGGCTGCGCGTGTTGAGGGCGGCCTCGAAAGCGGTGATAGCCTCGTCAAAGTTTGTATCGGCGTAAGCTTTCAGGCCCAGTTCATTCTGCAGGGCAAAAACCAGCGCGGGCGGAGGGTCGCTTTGCCGTTTGCAAAATGCTTCGGCATCGCGCAATACGCTGTTGCGTTCCTCGCTGCCTACCCTCCGGTCGGTCATTCGTGCCAGGGCCAGCAGCAGACGGTTGCAGGCGGCGGCGCCGTTGTTTTGCTCGATCATCGCTGCTTTCAGGAATTCGGTTTCGGCTTCCTCCCATTTCGCGGCCTTGTCGGCGCCGCGCAATTTGTCGGCCTGCCTGGTTTTCAACACGCCGATGCCATTATACAGACGCGCGATGCCGCCGATGCGGACGTTCCGGGCGCTGATGGCCTTCTGGAAATACGCCTCGGCCGCCGGCAGGTCGTCGGCATGCAGTGCGAGGTTGCCGAGGTTGACGAATACGTCGCCAAGGTGGCCAGACCCGTGCGGCAGCTCGGCAGCGGCATTCAGCAGCTCCTTGCCGCGGGCGTAATGGCCGCGCACGAGCAGCGCCACGCCCTCGCCGTTCAGCGCTTCGGCGGTCTCGCCGGACGATTTGGCCCAGTCGAAAAACGTTTCAGCCTTCCCGTAATCGCCGGCGGCCAGCGATATCTTGCCCAGCAGGCTTGCCGCCTGGCCAAAGTCGGGATCGATATCGAGTGCTAGCTGCGCCTCGCGGATCGCGCCCTGCATGCCGCCTTCGCGGTAATACTGGCGCGCCTTGCTGTAGTGGTGCCACACGCGGTATGATTTCACGGTGAGGAATGCCATTGCCGGAATCAGCACCCACAGCGCCGCGGCAACCAGGGCGGTGTACTTGTTGGCCTTGCTCGACCTCAGTATGTCTTTGATGAAGGAAACCACCTGTCTGCCCTCCTGATCCGGCGTTGCCGGAAGGATTTCGACCAAGGTATCGATCCGAAAACTGCTGCCAGCCGAACTATCTGACCACTACGCCCCTTATTTCGGTGAATGGTATGAGCTGCCCGCGGAGCGTCAGGTGGCCGGACGGCTGATCGAACAACACGAGCACGTGGCCGGCGGGCACCATGATCGGCGGAAAGTCAAGAGAAGCGATCGACCTGCTCGACGCGGTCTGCCGGATATGGCCGTCTTTCATGAGCACGCCCTTATTTATGCTTACCACCTCGCCTGGCAGGGCAACGACACGCCCCGCGCGGGTGGAGGTTTTCGATGAGGTGCGCCACGTGTAGCAGATGATGTCTTCCGTGCTCAGCTCTCCTGCGCGGGCGGGCCGGCAGTCCATCAGCACCAGAGATTCGCTGTCGATGTGCGGGCGCATGCTCGTGAAGCCGGTTTCGATCTTCGCGCAACTGAACGCCTGGCCCAGGTACACCAGCGTGCATATCGCGCCCAGAAGCATGGCGTGTTTCACGAACTCTTTGGCATAGCTCTTGATGCTCATATAGGCTTTGCCCTCGTTTACGCCCATGGCGGATGCTGCGTCCGCTGCACTCCCGCCACGTTCTGCCGGCTGTTACGGGTTAACAACGACCTTCAGCCCCTGGCCGCTTCGGCTGGCCTGGTAGCCCGAAACGATATCTTCGAGCGGAATCTTCTTCGTGATGAATTTCCGGGCGTCTATCTTGCGGCTGGCCACCAGCGCCAGCGCCCGCACGTAATCCGTGGAGTGCGACGCAAACGCGCCGAACACGGAAATCTCGCGGTAGTGCAGGAGGTTGCTGTCGAACTGGATGCTCGGCTTGTCTTTCGGCAGCCCTGCAAAGAAGCTGATGCGGCCGCGTTTGGCGGTCATCATCAGGGCCTGTTGCTGTGCGATTCCGGCCGAGCAGGCGGTGATAACCACGTCGGCGCCCAGGCCGCCGGTGTTTTCCATCACGGCCTTCACGGGGTCTTCCTTCAGGGCGTTGATGAACACGTCGGCGCTCGTTACCTTTCTTGCAAGATCAACGCGCTCGTCGAGCGTGTCGATCATTATCACCCTGGTGGCGCCATAGCTCTTGGCAAGCTCGGCGTGCATGCAGCCTATAGGCCCCGCGCCGAAAACCACCACCGTGTCGCCCAGGCTGATGCTCAGGTATTCTTGTCCGTTGATGCAGCACGACAGCGGCTCGACGAGCGATCCCTCGTCGAAATCGAGCGAGTCCGGTGCCACGATCACATTTGCCTGCCGCACTGCCGCCTCGTTGATCGGCACGTATTCGGCAAAACCGCCCGGGAAATCGTAGCCGATGGCCTTGAAATCCACGCACAGGTTGTGCAGCGACGCCCGGCAGAACTTGCACGTGCCGCAGCCAACGGGCGTGACGACGATGGCCCTCTGGCCTTCATTATAGCCCGACACGTTCTTGCCCACCTGCTCGATAACGCCGCAAATCTCGTGGCCGGTAATAGCCGGCGGCACCACGTTCTTCTGGCCGTTGTAATAAATGCGCACGTCCGTGCCGCAGATCGCGCAAGCGTTTACTTTTATCACAATCTCGCCCGCCCCGCATTTGGGCTTGGGCACATCCCGTATCTCCACCTTCTCCGGGCCGAGATAAACTGCTGCTTTCATTAACGATTCCTTTGACGACATAAATGGAAACCGATGGTGCCATCAAATTATACTGTTTGGGTTTGGCAGATCAAGTGTGAATTTGTAATGAGTTTTCAATGCTTCTCTTGCAGGTGAAAGTTTCATCTTGATTTTCCCGCCTCACTCTCTACAATGAGCGCACAAATAGTGGTGCGATCGGCTTGGCTATCGCCGGCATCGTCCGGTTTCGGTGAAAGGAGAGCAGATCGTGAAACGCGGAATTCTTGCCTATGCAACGCTCGCTGCGGGTGCTTGCGTTGTTCTGCTTGCGGGTGTGGCGTGCGCGTGAATACCGAAGACATCGATTCCGCCGCATTCCGCCCTTGACCTGCCCGCTCCCCCCCGGCCGCGGCTGCCGGAGAGGGCAGCGTGGCTCGTTGGCCACGCTGCGCAGGTTTCGGCCACCGGGCAGAGGGGAATTTACAGAAAGAAGTTTACACTATCCTCGATACCGATTACCAGCTCTGATGCAATGGCTTGAGATTAAGCGTTTTATGCGCGGTGCCGCGAAAGCGGGGGACAGGCACCGAGTTTGCTCCGCAGACTCCGCAAATCGGCTGCCAGTCCCCGTTTTCGCTCGTTATTTCCGTTCCGAAAGCACATTGAGCCGGTTACCATTTTGGGCTTAACCTCAAGCCATTGAGCTACCATCTCTGATGGTTTGGCCGCTTCCCATGAGGGAAAAACAGGCGGCGCCGAAAAAAGTGTTTACGAGCACGTGAAGGCATAAGTGTTTGTGCTGTAAGCACTTACGATGCGGCTAAAGACTGCCGGAAAAAAAGTCCGGAAAAAAAGCACATTTTAACTTGACACAGGCACCTTTCTGGGTTATAATACCATTAGCGAGGACGAAGCTCTTCCGAGTCCTTGCTGTTCGGGTTTGAGAAAACTCCGGTCGCCTGCTGGTAAAACTGAATAACGAACCATCTAATGGGGAAGCATATTTCCTGACGAAGGAAATATGCCTTCCCCATTTTTTGTTCCTTGACTTACGCATAGGTTTCCTTGGCAAGGATTAGCATCCTACAAGAAAGAAAGGGGTGATTGGGAGCAACTAGCACTTTCAGGTCGTATCTTGGGCATCTGTTTCTTTTCCAAACGTGACGTGTTATTTAGTCGGCTGTAATCAAAAAAGGAGATTTGTTATGAAGAAGATGTTGTGCATTATTGCGATTCTCGCAGTGTTCACCACGTCAGCGATCGCCGCCACAGTATATGTAGAACCCTACCAGATGGGCACTGACCCACTGCCCAGCAGCGGCTTGCTGAGGGTCAGGGTTTACCTCCAGGACATCCCCAACTTCGGGGCCGGACAGGTTGCCCTGAACTTCCGCAATGAGCAGGGCGAGCTTGTGCCAACCACTATGTTCACCGTGCCGAGAGACTGCCGGCCCTGGGATGCCACCAGCTACTTCGGCGGTGATGAAAAGTACCACTTTGGCGCGATGCCGACCCTGTACGAGTACGACGAGGAGGACAACATCGTCGGCATACTCGAGCCGGCCGTCGAAGGCTTGGCTGTGCGTTTCAACAACACCCGGTTTGCCGGATCGGCGCTGGAGCTTTATGTCCCGACCGAAGACCCGATCAGGACTTTGGGCCTGCTGCCCGCGGCTGACACGAACATCACCGCGACGAGGACATGGATGCTGGACATCTTCTTCGCGTACTCGGGCGTGCCTGGCGGCACCTACACGATCGAGCTCGACGACTTCTACACGATGTTCGCGGACACCAGCGGCGAGATTCCGCTCAGCAGCATCACCGTGGTCAACGGCACCTTCACGATCGTGCCCGAGCCCGCCACGATGGCCCTGCTCGGCTGCGGGCTGATCGGCCTGCTCGGCTACGGACGCAAGAGAGTCCGCAAGTAACAACCAAATAAGGGCGGAGGCCGGGGTCGCACGACCCCGGCTTCACCCCTGTCGGAAGTCTGGAATATTCAGATCGGTCGCCTGCTGCTTATGAATATTCTCAGGTCTTACGCCGAAACGCCCCGCGGCCCCCTTCCCCCAAGAACCAACCGCGGGGCGTCCCCATGTCATAACCTTGCCGTCTTTCCTCTTGAACATGTCCCGTCCGCGCCTTAAAATCTATTGCGGTCCAGTCAACCGCCACCGGCACAGGGTTTCATAAGCGATGCTTGCCGAACTACGCATCACAAATTTTGCGCTGATCGACCGCGCCGAGGTGAACCTCGCGAAAGGCTTCAACGCCCTCACGGGCGCCACCGGCGTGGGCAAATCGCTGATCATCGACGCGCTCGAGATGCTCCTGGGCGGGCGGGCATCGGCCGACCTCATCCGCCACGGCGAGGAGGAGGCGTCGGTGGAGGGCGTGTTCTTCCTGCCCGATGCCGGCACGCGCAAGGCGCTGGCCGAGGCCGCCGCGCTCGACGATTTCCCCGAGCCCGAGGTGATACTCCAACGCACCGTCAGCCGATCGGGCCGCAACAGGTGCCGCCTCAATTCTTCCTCGGTAAACGTGGGCACGCTCAAGGATATCGGCGCCTTGCTGGTGGACATCCACGGCCAGCACGAGCAGCAGTCGCTGCTGTATGCAAACAGGCAGCGCGACCTGCTCGACGAGTTTGGCCGGCTCATCCCGTTGCGCCGGAAATTTGCCGATGCCCACGACGAGCATCGCCGCAAGGTGAAATACTACGAAGAGCTGCTTGCCACCGAAAAGCAGAGGCGCAGCGAACTCGATTTCTGCACCTTTCAGCTTGGCGAGATCGAGGCCGCCGCAATCGCGCCCGGCGAGATCGCCGAATTGGAACGCGAGCGCACGCTGCTCGCAAACGCCGAGAAAATCCGGTCGCGCATCGAGCAAGGCTACGCCGGCCTCTACGAGGGCGACGGATCGGCGCTCGACCAGATCAAGGCGGTGATCCGGCAGCTTGACGAGATCGCGGGCATGGACCCGAAGCTGGCGGCGGTGCTCGAGGCTTGCAGCGATGCTTCGGTGAAGATCGAGGAGGCGGCGTTTTCGCTGCGCGAGTATCGCGAACGCTGGGAGTTTGACCCCGCACGAGCTGATGAGGTGGAGCAGCGGCTGGTGCAGATTCGCAGGATGCAGTCGAAATACGGCGACAGCGAGGAAGCGATCGCCGCGTTTGCGGCCGATCTGCGCGGGACGATCGCGAGGCTTTCCGGCGCCGAGAGCGACCTGCGCACGCTGGCCGGCGGGCTGAAGGAATCAGCCGCGGCGGCGGCGAAGCTCGGCGCCGAGCTGACCGCCGCACGCCGCAAGGCCGCCGCAAAACTTGCCAAGGGCGTGGAGCAGGAATTGAAGGCCCTTGGGATGGAGAAAACGAAGTTTGAGGTGGCCGTGACGCCGCGGCAATCGATAGACGACGCAACGGCCACCGGCATGGACGACGTGGAATTCCTGATTGCGCCAAACCCCGGCGAGCCGCCGATGAGCCTGCGCAAGATAGCATCGGGCGGCGAGATTTCGCGCGTGATGCTCGCAATCAAAACCGTGCTGGCCGAATGCGACAAGGTGCCGCTTCTGATTTTCGACGAGATCGACGCGAACATCGGCGGGCGGATGGGCCGGCAGATCGGCCAGAGGCTTGCCGCCATCGCCCGCTGCCACCAGGTGGTGTGCGTTACGCACCTGCCGCAGATCGCCGCCTGCGCCGATCATCAGATCAGGGTGTCGAAGCAGGTGCGCAAGGGGCACGCTTCCACCGCCGTGGAAGAGCTGACCGGCGACGCCCGCCTTCGCGAGATTGCCGAAATGATCGGCGGCAAGGAAACCAGCGACGTCACCCTTCAGCAGGCGAGGGAGATGTTGAGCGAAAAAAACACCTGATCCCGCCAAACGGCTGCCGTCACGTCTTCACCACTTCTCTTGCGGCGACCATTTCCACGAACTCGCTGAATTCATGCCAATCGCAATGCTCGGAGTAGGGCACGTAGAAGAACCCTTCGCGGGGGCGGACGCCGGTGCACATGCCCGATGGATAAATGACGAGGCAATTGGAGGGGTTGCGTTCGCGGGTCCAGCGGAAGTAGCGGTCGAAGTATTCGCGCGAGTAGCCGATGAACCCCGCGTCCTTTCTGCTGGCGGTTACGAGGTTGCCATAGCCCATTGCGTTGTAGGCGGCGAGTTTTTCCTTGCTCACGTACACCGGGCGGCGGAATTCATCGAAGAGCGCCTGGAGTATCCTGCTCTTGCCGATCGTGTAGATGGCGAGCATGATCTCTTTCTCAACGTTGGCCCTCACGGCCTGCAGCACCATTTCCACGCTCTGCTCCTGCGTGGGAAACTTGTATTCAGGCGACGCATACGTGCTGTCTACGTAGAGCACGTCGGCGCCGGCCAGCAGCGTGCGTTTCTGCCGCAGGTGGTGGTTGAGGCGGAAATCGCCGGTGTAGATGATCTTGCGGCCGCGGCATTCAAACACGAACATCAGCGCGCCGGGGCAATGGTTGGCTTCGAGCGCCGTCACGCAAAGCGTCTGGCCCGCCACGCTGATCTCCTGCATCTCGTCGGGCTGAATCACGCGAAGCGTTTGCGGCGGAAGGGCGTCGAGCGCCGACAGCAGGCTGGCCGTGATCGGCGAGCACAGCAGCGGACCGCGGCGCCAGCCGGCGCCTAGCCCGTCCATGTGATCGCGGTGGTAGTGCGACAGAACGAACAGCTCGGCGTCAGCCGAAAAGCGGTCGACAAGGACCGGGAGATCGAATAGATTCATGATGTGGGGAATCCAGGCTATTCAGACCAGCCCTTTGAAATCGCGCTGGCGGGCGGCTTCGTATAGGATCGCGGCGGCCGCGGCGGCCACGTTCAGCGATTCCACTTCGGGGCGGATGGGTATACGCAACGCTTGATCGCACAGGCCCAGCACGAGGGTGGGCAATCCGGCGCCCTCGGCTCCGAGCACGACGGCGACGGGTTGGTCAAAGTCGATATCCGTGTGTCGCACGCCGCTGACAACCGACGTGCCGAAGATCGCGAGCTTGTGCTGCTTCAGTTGGCCGATCGCGTGAAGCTCATCCTGCATCTCGATAACCGGCAGGCGGAAAATGGAGCCCATCGTTGCGCGGATGCATTTGGCGTTGAACGGGCAAGCGGTGTGCGCGGTGGCGATCACGCCGGTGGCGCCGGCCGCATCGGCCGTGCGGATGATAGTGCCGAGGTTGCCTGGATCCTGCACGCCCCAAGCCACCACCACCAGCGGCATGCGAGCGGTGGGCAGCAGGTCTTCAAGCGTCCACACCCTTTTGTAAGCCAGCCCCACTACGCCCTGGTGGCCTGCCGCCTCGCTTATTGATTCGAGCACGTCATCGGTGGCGTCGAGCACGGGATTGCCGGCGCGCAGCAGGTGCTCGCGGAGGGCAGCGCCCTGCTCGGTGGCTTCGAGGCGCGGGCTTACGAGCACGGTGTCGTATTTCACGCCTTCCTTGAGGGATTCCTCGATGAGGTGCAGCCCCTCGACCAGCAGCAGCGAGGAAGTTGCCGTGTCTTTGCCTCGGGCGAGCGCACGTGCGCGTTTCACAGCGTCATTCTGTCGGCTTGTAATAACCGGTGCCAAGATCAAAACAATCCTCCGTTTGAATGAGCCCTTTATACGATACCTCGTGTCAAAAATCAAGGGCAAACGCGGCATGACCTCATCTGCCATCAGTACAAACAAAAACCGCCCGAGGCGCGTGTCTTCTGATAGTGCCCTCGGCCGATCAAAACAAGAGGGCGGGCATCCTGCTGCCCGCCCTTGTGCCCCGCTCGAAGCGATATATCCGTGATCAGGCCATGGGCCTCCTTCCCGCTCCTTTCCTCTCTGTGCCTTCTCCGTGCCCTCTGCGCCCTCCGTGTTTTCCCCTCTCCTCCCCTCTGCTCGTCAGAATTGCATCCTGGGATTTGAAAGCCTGTTGGCGATGAGGATCACGTCGCCGCTGAGCGCCTGGCGGCTGATGATTTCCGGCCGCACGCGTCGGAAGGCATCATACGTATCGCCGCCGAGCCGCCGGCAGGCGACGCTATAGAGAGCAACCAGATCGTCGCCCGCGATTTTTTCGGCGGCGATTTTCGCGAAGGCCGCGCGGTCGGCCGTCTTCTCGGCCTTCAGCAATGCAGCGGCAAGCGCGGGAAATTCCGGCATCTCGGGGAACGTCCGCCCGAGCAGGTCGCCAAGGCTTTGCTCAAAGCTCCCGCCGAAGGTCTTGCTCTTGATGCCGAGCGCGGCGAGATTGCGCGACGCGAGCGCAAATTGGAGAGCCTCGATCTGGTTGCGCACGTTCTTTTTTGATCCTTCAGTTGCCTGCTTTGCGGCGCTTTCGGCGAGCGAGGCGGCTTTCTCGGCAAGCTGCGCAAGCTCGCGGTTCTTCGGCAGCAGCCGCGCGGCCTCGGTGATGCACCAGAGGGTTCGCGAGATTGCCGCCGGCTGGAGCTTCGCGGCCGCGCGGGCGTAATGGGGGCTGTTGACGGCAAACTGCAACCACGTGAGCGCCTCGGTGTTCGTTTTCCCGTCGAGTGCGTCGGCGAGGATTTTCCACGTGAAGTCGTCAATGGCGCAGATCACGGCCTGCCGGCCTTTGGCGGCCACACCTGCGGCGCGTTTCTCGGCGTGCTCGGCGTATCGCGGTGCGGTCTTTTTCGCGAGCTCCGCCAGTGCGGGCGGGGTGGTTTCGGTGGCCTCGCCGTTTTGGAGCAGGCGGATCGCTGCCTCTGCTGCGAGATGATCGGCGGCGGTGCCGTATACGAGCAGCGCGGCGTTGCCCAGCAGCTTCACCTTGCCTTGCCCGGCCATCGAGGCAACGGCATCGCGGATTTCCCGCTGCGAATCGGCATGCAGCTTGCGATTGGCCTGGTCGTCCTGTGTCAGCTCGTTCTTCGTTGGCGCCGCGATGTATGCGATGGAATAACTCCACGGCGTCGGCACGGATTGCAACAGGCGCTTGGAGGTGCCCGCAGTTGCCTTTTCCCCGGCAATTTGCCATTCCATTTGGAATTGCTCGAGCAGCCAGTCAAGCGCCTGGGCGACGGTCGCGTTGCGCAGGTCGAGATACGTAACCTCGAGTGTATCGAGGTTGAGGAGTTCGCGGGCGTCGGCGGAGCTGCCGCGAGCGATGCTGATCTGGATGCCGGCGGCCTTCGCCACTTCGGCCAGCGCCTTGTCGAGCGGCTGGCGGCGGATGACGAGATTCAGCTTCTTGTTCAGCGCGGGCAGTTTTTTTGCCTGCTCGTCGGCGTAGCGGCGGCGCAGCCTGGGCACGGCGTCAAAAGCCATCGCGGCCAGCTTGTGTCCGTAGCGTGCAGGCGCGGCCAGTATGCCGGCTTGCTTGTACATCGCGATCGCTTCGAGCAGTTTGCCTGCGTCGGCTGCGGCTGCGGCTTCGGTGCAGAGCGCCTCGGCGCGGCCGAGATCGCCGAGCGTTACAATGATGCCGTCGGGCCTCACCTCGTAGCGGCAGCCCATCGGCACGAGGATGTACTCGAGGGCGGAAGGCAGCGTCATCTCGTCGAGGTGCACGGTCGTCTTCTCGTCGCCTTTCGCTTTGGCTTCGGGATCGATCGTGATCTTCTGCTTTACGGCTTTGCCGAGGGAAGCCAGCACGTCCTTCAGGGGCGTGTCGTTGAACGCGATGGAAATGCCGCTCGTGCCGCCGGCGGCTATTTTCAGGTCTTCGGTGGGGCCTTCTTCCCAAGTGCCGGGTGCTACTAGCCGCTTGATCGTCTCGACGAGCGGCTCCGGCGCGAAGGTTTGGTCTTCTTCAGAATCCCCCCAGGCATAGCCCGAGGAATCTACGGTGCCGATCCGTTCCCTGAGCGCGTCCAAGCGGTCCCTTTCGGAGGTTCTACGGGGCGCCGGAGTGCGAGCTGGGAAACTGCGCACTTGCGGCATCGATTTAGCCGCCACCACTTTAGAGAGAAGTGATTCAGTTTTCTCACTCTTCTCTGGCGGCGCCGCGAGCACAAGCCTGTCGGACCGAACACGGTCGTTGAAAGCCAAGACTTCCTTTACCGGGGAAAGCGGTCCATCCGCGTCGTATACCGCTTCAACATCCGGCGGCATATCTTTCTGCTCTCGTCCTCCCAATTTCCCTTGTTTACCAAACACGCCATCGAAGCTCACGCCATCGGGCAGGGGCACGGGCACCACCACGCGGCGCGGCGGCACGGGCGGTGTTGCGAGCGTCTCCTTGTCCTTTTCATCGACCGCCACAAAGCTGGTGTATTGGCTCATCAGGCGATAGGTGAGGGCGACGTTGGTGATCTCTTCGACAAGCTCGGGCACGTCGCCGCCGTACATCTGGCTGGAGAGGTCTTCGATACGCCGCCGCGCCCACACCTGTGCGAGCACGCTATGCAGCGGGCGCTTCGCGGGCAGGCTCACCTTCACGTCGTAGGCGGCGGGCTTGCCTTCGGCCCTGCCGCTCAACTGCACGGTGGCGTCGCCGCGGCCGAAATACCGACCCACGAGCACCAGCGGCTCGTCGGCCCACAGCTCCTTCACGGCGGAGGGATAGATATCGAAAACGGGCAGGCGGCCCCAGTCGATCTTCACATCCGAGAGGGCCACCTTGTGAATCCGCTCGACGATCTGCGGCACGAGCTCGGCGGGGCTGTCGCTCAGCCCCAGCACGGTGCCGCGGCCGCCGCCCTGCTTCGCCACGCCGTCGATGAGCATCATGTTCGGCGACGCGCCGATGCCTATGGTCCAAAAGCGGATGCTGTCTCCGCATTTCTTCTTAACCTCGTCGATGATCTGGTTTTCGTTGCCGATGTAGCCATCGCTCAGCATGACCACGATGCGCCGGCGGGCGGGGTCGAGTGGTGCATCTACGACCTTCTTGATGCCTTTGAGCATTTCGGTGCCGCCGCCGCCATCGATGGCGTTGGTGAAGCTCAGTGCCCGCTCCACATTCTCCGGCGTGGCCGGCACGTATCGCGGAAACAGCTCGGCCGCCTGGCTGGCAAATGTAACCACCTGGATCGTGTCGGCGGGCTTGGACAGCCTGAAGAACTCGCGCATCGTCTGGCGGACCTTTTCGATGGGCTGGCCCATCATCGAGCCGGAGACGTCGATGAGGAAGCAGATTTCGCGCGGCGGCGCCTGCATCGCCTGCGCGTCAAACTTCGGCTGCACCATCATCAGGAAATAGCCATCGCTGTCATCGCCGGGGCTGTGTGCCAGCACGGCGAGTTCCGGCTTGTCGCCGGCCACCTTGTATTTCAGCACGAAATCCTTGTTTGGGATCGAATCGGCGGGCGAGAGCTTCACCGAAGCCTTCGACGGGCCGTCGGGCTGAATGGCGGCGGCGTGGTTGGTCGATTTCATTCCTTGAACCGGCACGCCCGCATCGAGCGCCAGCGAAAGGCTCACGTCGTGTCCATTGCGCTCGCCGGGCTTGAGGTACGGCACCTCGGTCTTCTGCGCCGAGGCACCGGGCTTGTCGCGCGGGGCGGCGCCGATGCCGTCGGTGAAGCCGGCGGGGTTGTAGCGGGGACCCACGACCATCGGAAAGCGGAACGTGTATTCGCCCATGTCGTACTCGAGGACGTCGAGGTAGGATATCTCGATGTTGATTTCCTGGCCGGGCTTGATGTTGCCCACGGACTGCTTGAAGACGTTGGTTCGCTCCTGTTCGAGCAGGGCGGCGGTCTGCCCGCGGCTGATGGCCTGCTCGTAGATCGAGCGGGCTTCGTCGCGTTTCCTGATGATGCCCACGATGCGCCGGTTGCCGATCACCATCGTCATGTCGTCCACCGCCGAGCCGTGCGGCAGCGGAAACACGTAAACGGCCTCGATGTTCTCTTCCTTCGAGGGGTTGTAGAAGGTTTGCGTTACCTTCACGCGCGCGATGAAGCCCGAGACCGTAGCGGCCACGTCGGTATGCTTCAGGGGGCATTCAACTACGGTGCCGTCCTTTTGCGCGATTCGCAGGGCGCCCTGGGTGACGTCTGCGTCGAAATTGGCCGCGACAGGGCCTTCGCCGGCCGTGCAGATGCCGGCCACAAGCATTGCGATCACAGATACTGCTACACGCTTCATCTCTCCGCCTCCTTTGCCAATCCTTTTCAAAAGGCTCCGGAATTGCAGCCTTGACTGATACAATAGACGCACGCCGAATGAAAGGGTTCCATGAATTTTCCGCACGTTACCCGAGCGTGCCCCGGCGGCGTGCGCACCCTTGACTATACCCGGCAAATTTGTATTATCAAGGTAAGAATGTACGGAACAATCTTGCGAAGAGAGCACAAATGAAAGCACTTTTTTTCGAAGACAAGCATAAGGTGGCGGTGAAGGACGTGGCGGTGCCCGAGTGCCTGCCCGGCACGCTTCTCGTGAAGGTGGAAGCCTGCGGCATCTGCGGCAGCGATCTGCATTTCTTCGACGGCGCCTGGCCCCGGCCCGCACACGTGGTGGGGCACGAGATCACCGCCCGCGTGATCGAGGTGGGCGATGGCGTGAGCGGCTTTGCCGTGGGCGACCGCGTGACTGCCGAGTGCTTCGCGTCTTGCGGCCGATGCCCAAGCTGCCTCGCCGGCCGATACAATCTCTGCACCGACCGCGAGCACGGCCCCTACCACGGTGCTCTCACCGGCTCGTTTGCCGAGTTTGCCCGCCTGCCGGCGTTCATTTCCTATCGGATTCCTCCGTCGGTTGGCATGGAGCAGGCGGTGATGGTGGAGCCTCTTGCCGTGGCAAACCACGCCGCGGGGATGTCGGCCGCCGCACCCGGCTGCTATGCCGTGGTGATCGGCGGCGGCACAATCGGCCTGCTGAGCGCCGCCGTGCTGAAGGCGCTGATGCGCCTGCGGTGCATGATCGTGGTGAAGTACGACCACCAGGCGGCGTTTGCACAGAAACTCGGCATCGACCGCGTGCACAAGGTGACCGCCGGCAAGACGGCCGACGCTGTGCGGGAGTTTACCGGCGGCAGACTGGCCGATGCCGTGATCGACACCATCGGCACCACGGCGGCGATGGCCGACGCGCTCGATGCAGTCAGGCCGGCGGGGACGGTTTGCACGCTGGGGCTGCCGGGCGGCCGCACGATCATGCCTGTCGGGGCAATCGTGGGCAAGGAAGCCCGCGTGGTCGGTTCAAACTGCTACGGCTACAGCGGCGGAACAAAAGACTTTGAGCTGGCGATCGATCTGCTGGCATCGGGGGCGGTGGAGGCGGAGCAAATTATCACGCACCGATTTCCGTTCAACGAGGCGCAGAAGGCGTTCGAGACCGCGGCCGAAAAATCGAGCGGCAGCGTGAAGGTGATCCTGACGTTTTAGCAGTGTGCCGGCAAGGCCCGCAGCTCACAGAATCTTCTGAACGTTTTCCATGTAGTAGCAGTAGTTTGCCCACGAGATGTCGGGCGGAAAGCTGTGGTCGACATCGGGGATGTAGCCGCCCTCGCGAACGAGCGGCGCCACGCGTGCAAGCTCGGCGTCGATGGCGGCCGGGCCGAGGGCCACGGCCTTCTTGTCCACGCCGCCCCACATCCTCAGTTGCCTGCCATATTTTTTCCGCGTGGCCAGCACGTCCATCCCCGCCTGCACTTCAAAAGGATACAGGATGTTGATGCCCGCATCGAGCCAGATGGGAATGAGCGAATCGACTTGGCCGTCGCTGTCGAGCGCGATCAGGTTCACGCCGCGCGAGCGCAGGAAATCAACCACGCGGCGGTAGCGCGGCAGCATGTATTTGCGCACCATTTCGGGGCCGAGCAGCGGCCCGGTGCGAAACCCCATGTCTTCCCAGAAGCCGTAGCAGTCCACCGTTGTGCAGTCCAGAATATGCCCCATCAGCTCGATGATGAAATCGGCGATGGCGTCCATCATCTCCTCGACGAGCGCGGGGTCGTCGTAAAAGAGCATGCACAGGTTTTCGACGCCGGTGAGGTTGCGCAGGGGGCCGAAGAACCCGCCCCAGCGGTCGGAGATCACGATGAACGGGAAATCGCGGCCATTAAGTTTCGGCAACTGCTCGCGCCAATCGGGGCCGATGCGCGCGGCGGGGTCGGGCTGCATGCGTTCGCGCATGAACTTCCGGAAATCGGCGCGCGTTTCCACGGGGAAACGCACGAATTGCGGCATCGACGACCACGGCTGGTCCTTCAGCTCGCGCATCAGGATGCCTTCGTGGTTGATGTAGACGATCGTGTGGCCGTCGTCCTCGATCACCTTGCGCTCGAACGGCGGATTTGGAAAAAACCAATGGCCCACCCAGTGCCAATGGTCCCAGCGGAACTTCGGCGCATCGGGGGCGTCCATCCCTTCCTTCTTCCATCGCTCTATCGTCTCGGGCCAGCCGCCGTTTGCCTTGAACGGGCAGCGGTCGACCTGCTGGTAATTCATCACGCCGAGGAACCGCTCTCTGTCGTTCATGCGCTCTCCGCCGGTTTATTGCTTGTAGCTCTCTTCGCAGATGATCTCGGCGAATGACTTCCGCGATTTGGCCGCGCGGCTGTTGTCCACCGGATAGCCCAGCGGCACGATGGCCGCCACAGCAACGTCGGCCGGGATCGACAGCAGCTTCTTGACCGGCTCGGCCTCGAACGCCCCGATCCAGCACGTGCCGAGGCCCTCGTGCGTAGCCGCCAGCATCAACTGCGTCACCGCGATGCTCGTGTCGACTACACTGGTGCTGATTGCGCCGCCCACCGAGCCTTCGCTGGGCAGGGCGCAGGCCACGATCACCAGCGGCGCCTCGGCGATGAACTTCTGGCGCCAGCACAGCGGCACCAGCTTCGCCTTCGTCGCGGGGTCGCGCACAAGTATGAACCTCCACGGCTGGCGGTTGCTTCCCGACGGCGCCAGCCGCGCGGCGTTCATCACGCGCTCCAGCTTTTCCTTCTCGATCTCATCCGGCTTGTAATGCCGCACGCTTTTCCGGTGCTCGATGATCTCGTAAATGTCCATTGCTTGGCTCCCGTTTCATTCTCTGTCCCGATTGGCACCAACGGCTTATCCTACCGTACCGCCCCGGCGCTTTCAAGGGCTAAAAAAAGATTACCGCGCATACTTATCAGGAACCGAATTCATGACGATATAAGTTTTTACCGGGACATCTCGTAGTCCCCTCTCAGGCAAAACACCAAACACCACAAGCTGCGGCCGAAGGCCGACAACACGCCGGGGCATCCCCTGCGCACGCCGCCCGCGCCTGCCGCCGCCGCTCAAACCAATGGGGAGGCCTTATGCGAAAGCTACTGCACGCGCGATGGCTCTGGATCACTGCGCTGTTTGCCGCAATCAACATCATCGGAATCGTGAAGATCGCATCCGGGCCGGGGGCGGCGCTGCCGCGGCTGTCGATCGAATCATTTGAGCCGTCTCAAGGTGACGCGCTCACCGGGCAAGCAGCGGGCATCCGTCTGGCATTCAACCAGCCCATGGCCGCCGTCGAGCAGCTTGGAAAACCGCTCGAACAGCAGCCGGTGAGCTTCACGCCGCCGATCCGCGGGCAGTGCACGTGGGCAAACCAGCGCACGCTGGCGTTCCAGCCCGACGAGCCGCTGAAACTCGCCACGCGCTACACCGCCACCGTCGCCATGGGCGTAACCAGTCTCGCCGGCTCCAGCCTCGATAGCGATGCCGTCTACAGCTTCCAAACGGCTCCGCTGCGCGTGCTCGGCATCACGCAAACCGGCCACGCACCCGGCAGCGGCGTGCGTTTTGCCGTGGAGTTCAACGACCGTGTAGACCCGCGCGACCTCGATGCCAAACTGAGCCTGCGTGATCAGCGAAACCAGTGCCTCCGCCACAGCGTCGAAACATCCTCGCGCAATCGGGCCATCATAGTGCGCTGTGCGCACTCCAACAGCAGCGAATTGAGGATCAGTATCGCCAAAGGCCTGCAAGGGCAAAGCGGCCCGCTTGGGCTTGCCAGCGATGCAAGCTTCAGCCTGGCACCCAACGCCGGCCTCACCTTCGGCGGCGTGCAAGCATATGCTTGGGGCAGCCGAGAGACCGACGTGCAGCTCACGCTTTCGCAGCCAGTCGATCCGCAAACCGCCGCCGCGAGCATCCGCGTGGAACCGCAGGTGGAGTTTACCGTGCAATCCATCTGGTCTGGGCTCAGCCTGCGCGGCCCGTTCGAGCCGGGCAAACGCTACCGGCTAACGCTCCTCGCAGGGATGAAGGCGACCGGCGGCGCGATGCTGAAGGAAGACGTCGTGCGCACGTTTGTGGTGGGCGACATTCCGCCCACGCTGCGGTTCAAAACGCGCGGCATGTACCTCTCGTCCGAGGGCAGCATGCTCCTCCCGCTCGTGTCGACAAACGTGCCCGAAGTGCAACTGACGGTCGAGCAGGTCTACAAGAACAACATCATTCACTTCATGCGAGACTTCTCTTCGTGGCGGCATTCGAGCGACCTTGCACGAACGGTGCTGAGCAGATCGCTCACGCTCGAACGCAAGCAGAACGAAACGCAAACGATCGATCTAGACCTTCGGCAGTTGCTGGGCAGCCCCTCCGGCATTTATGTCGTAACGGCGCGCAACGGCAAGAACGGCTGGCCGCAGGCCAGGCAGCTCGTGCTTGTCGGTGATCTCGGCATCACGGCGAAACGCTCCGAAACCGATCTGCTCGTGTGGGTGAATACGCTATCGTCGGCACAACCTGCCGCCCGCACGGCTGTGTCGGTTTACTCGCGTGGCAATCAGAAGCTCGGCGAGGCATACACCGACGAGCACGGTCTCGCGCGGTTTGCCGCCGCATCGTGGAAACGCGAACGCGCTCCGTTTGCTGTGCTCGCCGACAACGCCGACGGCTGCGCATTCATCAACCTGGGCGAGACTTCGCTCGATACCACCGCGTTTGATGTCGCCGGCCGGCCGCACCTGCGGAAGGGTTACGAGGCGTTCATCTACGCCGACCGCGGCATCTATCGGCCAGGCGAAACGGCGCACCTGCACGCAATGGTGCGCGCTCCCGGCCCTGCCGTGCCGGCGTCGTTTCCCGTGGAGCTGAGGGTGACGCGGCCCGACTCCCGCGAGTTCAAAACGTTTGCGGCCAAGCTCTCCGCGTGGGGCAGTCTTGACGTCGACCTCGAATTGCCCGAATACTGCCTCACGGGCGTCTACACGGCCACCTTGCGGCTGCCCGGCCAGAAGGCGTCGCTGGGCTCGGCGTCGTTCCAGGTGGAGGAATTCATCCCGGATCGGATGAAGGTGGCGGCGACCGCGGCCGATGTGCGCCTGAAGCTCGGCGACGAGGCGGTCTTCACCGTAAAGGCCAGCCACCTGTTCGGTGCGCCCGCCGCTGGCCGCTGCGTCGTCGCACGCATCGAATATGTGCCCGCCACGTTCCAGCCGCGCGACTGGAAAAGCTACACCTTCTGCAATGCCGGCACAGCGCTCGCTACGGTCTCCGAGAAGCTCGGCGAGGCGGTGCTGGATGCGAACGGCGCGAAGACGTTCAAGGTGAAGGTGCCGCAAGGGCTGAAGCTCGCATCGCACGCCGCCGTTTTCACGGCTACTGTCAAAGAGGTAGGCGGCCGCGGCGTTACGGTGTCCGTCTCGCGGGCCGTCGATCCTGTGCCGTTCTACATAGGCGTCGCTCGGCGCGACGCCACCGCGGCCGACCGTCAGACGGAGGAGTTCGATTGCGTGGTTGTTGATGGCGAGGGCAAGATCATTGAAGACGCCGAACTGCATGCGACGCTCAGCCGCGCGCTCTGGCATACGGTGTTGAAGCTCGACAACGACCGCTATCGTTACGAATCGCAGCGCGAGCTGCAGCAGGTTGCCGAGGTGCCTTGCACGATCATCAACGGCCGCGGCATTATCTCGCTCGACACCCCGTCGGCCGGCGAATACGAGCTCCGCGTCTCCGACAAACAGAACTCGACGGCCACCGTGCTCACCTTCTATTGTGGCGGCGACGGCTACGTGCCGTGGTCGATGGCAAAGCCCGACAAGCTCGAACTCACCACAGACCAGCCGCGCTATGCGCCCGGCGATAACGCGCGGATTCTGCTGAAGGCCCCGTTTGCCGGCCGCGCGCTCCTCACCGTCGAAAGTGACCGCGTTCACCTCGCGCAGGCATTCGATCTCGAGGCGAACACCAAAGAGTTTTCGGTTCCGGTCGACGAGTCGTGGTCGCCAAACGTCTATTGCACCATCACCGTCATACGGCCGGTGGATGCGGAAGCCCGCTGGGCGGTGCATCGTGCATACGGCACCGTGCCGGTGTTTGTTGATTGCCGGCCGCGAAAGCTGCACGTTGATGCGTCGGTGCCCAGCGAGGTGCGGCCGGGGCAGGAGCTTCGCGTTGAGCTTGTGGTGCGCGACTCGGCCGGTGCGCCGTGCCGCTCGGAAGTTACGGTGGCGGCGATCGACGAGGGCATCTGCTCGCTCACGAATTATCGCTCGCCCGATCCGTGGGAATTCTTCTATGGCAAGCGCCGCCTGCAGATTACTACCTCCGACGTTTATTCGCTGCTCATGCCTGAGGTGGGCGCGAAGAAGGTGGGCACCGATTCGGTGGAAGGCGGCGGCGACGAGGGCGGTGGCGAGAAGGGCGGCGGCCGAGGGAGTTCGTACGATCGGCGGCTGTTCAATCCCGTGAGCGCGAAACGCGTGAAGCCGGTCGCGTTGTGGCAGTCGAAGATCGAAACAGCCGACGACGGCCGCGCGGTCGCAAGCTTCACCGTGCCGGAGTTTACCGGGCGGCTGCGCGTGGTGGTAACCGCGGCAAACGCCAGGGATTTCGGTTCGTGCGATTGCCCGGTGGAGGTGCGCCAGCCGCTGATGGTAAGCTCTTCATTCCCGCGGTTCCTCGCGCCGGGCGACGACTTCATCGTGCCGGTCACTGTGTTCAATACTAGCGATGACGCCGGCAGCGTGAACGTGATGATCGATGGCCGGCCGTCGCTCGAATGCCTGACGGCGGCCGAGCAGAAGGCGGAGGTGGACCCGCACGGCGAGCGAACCGTGTTCTTCCGCATGCGAGCACCGGCCACGCCTGGCGTTGCTGGTGCGAAGATCACCGCCACCCTCGGGCAGGAGACGGCCGTGGAGTCGGTGGAGCTTGCCGTGCGGCCAACGGCTACGCTGCAGTTTGAAACAGGCTCCGGCTCAATTGCGGCTGGGGCGTCGGCCGAGATGAAGATTCCGGGCGATTGGCTGCCGAAGAGCGACAAGTATCAGCTTTCGTTTTCGGCGCTGCCGATGCTGAAGCTTGCCGCAAGCCTGCGATACCTCGTCCGCTATCCCTACGGCTGCGTTGAGCAAACAACGTCGTCGGCCTTCCCGCTGCTATACCTCGCCGATGTGGCCGAAATCGCCGACCCGCCGACGTTTAACGAGACCGACCCGCGGGCATTTGCCCAAGCGGGCGTAGACCGCTTGCTCGCAATGCAAACGTTCAACGGCGGATTCAGCACGTGGCTCGGCTACCGCGATCCCTACCCGTGGGGCAGCGTGTACGCCACTCATTTCCTGGTCGAGGCCGAGAAGGCAGGCTACGACGTGCACAAGGACGCGCTCGATGCGGCGCTCGGTTATCTCGACAGCCAGTGCCTCAGCCGCAACCAATATGGCGACTGCGGCGACGGCGTGCGGGCGTATGCCTGCTTTGTGCTGGCCGATGCCGGGCGGCCAAACCGCTCGTGGACGTATCGCCTGTTTGAAGACCGCGCCCACCTGGGGCAGTCGGCGTGTTTCCACGTGGCGGGCGCGCTGGCGTTGATGAATGACTATGATGCGGCGGCAAAGGCCATCGAAACGGCCGCTTTGCCCGATATGAAAGGCCCACGCGAACTGGGCGGCGATCTTCATTCGCCTGTGCGTGAGGCCGCGATCATGCTGGCCGCGTATGCAGACGTCGCCCCCGCGCATCGCAACGTAGCACCTCTGGTCGGCCGCCTGGAAGCCGGCATGGCGTCCGGCCGCTGGGCAACCACGCAGGAAAATGCGTTCGCTCTCGTCGCGCTCGGCAAGTATATTCGCAACCTGAAAAAGCAGGCGGCCGCCTTCCAAGCCGAGGTGACGGCGGGCGGCGAAACGCTGGCCGCATTCACGCAGGATGACAGAATTTCGATTAAGCCGAACGTGGGCGGGCAGACCGTGCGCGTGAGTGTGAAGGGCGAAGGCAGGCTTTACTACTTCTGGAGCGCAGAGGGAATTCCGGCGGCCGGCGAGCCCGCACCCAGAGACAATCGCCTGAGCGTCAGAAGGCGGTTCCTCTCGGCTGACGGCAAGCCGCTCGACCCGCAAAAGCTGATGCAGGGCGAGGTGGTGATCGTTGAAATCTCGCTGAAGGCCGACAGCCCGGCGCCGAACCTCGTGATCAACGACCTGCTTCCGGCCGGGCTCGAAATCGAGAATCCGCGGCTCGCCACCAGCGAGATGCTGCCGTGGGACAGCACTGAAAAGCTGCGAACAGACCATGTGGAGATGCGCGACGACCGCCTGATCATCTTCGCAAATGTGCAGGGTACGCAGGAGCGCGTTTACCGCTATATCGCGCGCGCGGTAACGTGCGGCCGATTCAAGCTGCCGGCGATCAGCGCGTTTTGCATGTATGATCCCGGGATCATCAGCGTGCACGGCGCCGGCACGGTCACTGTAAACGATTCGCTGTGAGGACGCAATGCTCCACCGGCTGAAAAGAGGCAAATGGCTGCGCAGGGCCGCGAAAGCTTCGATTGCGTGCGTTCCTCTGATTCCGCTGGCATACACGGTGCTCTCGTGCGCGTTTCCGTTTCCGATGGAGAAGCTGGAGGCCGCACGGCAGAGCGGCCAGGCCACGCTGGCGCTCGACCGCCGCGGCGGCACGCTCTGCGCGTTCTCGGGGCGCGACCAATTTTGGATGTTCGACGCGAGTATCGACGACTTCAGCCCTCGGCTGATCGAGGCGACAGTGGCAGCGGAGGACGCGCGCTTTCGCAGCCATCCGGGTGTAGACCCGCTGGCGATGATCCGTGCCGCATGGCAAAACGCCGCCAACATGCGAACCGTCTCTGGGGCCTCTACGATTTCGATGCAGAGCATCCGCTTGCTGGAGTGCCGTCCCCGCACGCTCGTCAGCAAAATCGTGGAGGCCTTCCGGGCGGTGCAACTCGAACGGCTGCTGACCAAGGATGAGATCCTGGAGTGCTACCTGAACCTCGCTCCATACGGCGGAAACATCGTGGGGGCGGAGGCCGCATCGATGTGCTACTTCGGCAAGCGCTCGCGCGACCTCACGCTCGCCGAGGCGGCGCTGCTCGCAGGCCTGCCGCAATCGCCCGCGCGGCTGCGGCCCGATCGCTACCCCGAGCGTGCTCGCGTGCGGCGCGATTACGTGCTGGCGCGGATGCTCGATTGCGAGCTCATCACGCGTGATGAATACGAGCACGCGATTGCCGAACCCGTGCGCGTGAGCCGGCGGCCGCTGCTGTTCAACGCGCCGCATTTTTCGCAAATGACCCGCGATGCCAACCCCGGCAAGACAATCCTGCACACAACTCTCGACCGCCGCATCCAGCACCTGTGCGAGATTGCGCTGCGCGAAAGCGTGGCCGCGCTGCACCGGACCGGCCTCGACGGCAGCATTGTGGTGATCGAAAACAAAACCGCCGCCGTGCGGGCGCTAGTCGGCTCGCGCGATTTCCTTGCGTGCGACGCCGGACAGGTGAACGGCGCCATCGCCCGGCGGTCGCCCGGCTCCGCATTGAAGCCGTTCACCTACGCCCTCGCCTTCGAGCGCGGCATCTGCACGCCGGGCACTATGCTTGCCGATGTCCCCTGCAACTACGCCGGCTACGCGCCCGAAAACTACGACCATCTCTATCGCGGCCCGGTGCCGGCGGGCGAGGCGCTTGCCCGCTCGCTCAACGCGCCCGCCATAAGGGTGCTCGATGGCGTGGGCCAGGCCAACCTGCACGAGTTTCTGCAAAGGCTCGGCCTCACCACGTTAACCAAAGCCCCAGGCCATTACGGGCTGGGCCTCACGCTCGGATCGGCCGACGTGAAGCTGCTCGAACTCACCAACGCTTACGCCACGCTGGCGAGGCTGGGCGTGCACCGGCCATGCCGGCTGCTCGAACGCGACAAGACGAGCCGCTCGCCCGGCCGGCGAGTGCTGTCGCAGGAGGCCGCTTACCTGGTGGCCGAGGCGCTTTCCGACCCGCGGCGGCTGAGCGATAGCGGCCTTGCACCTTCGAGGGGATCGCGGCTGCGCGTAGCGTGGAAAACCGGCACGTCGTGGGGGCACCGCGACGCGTGGACGTTTGCCTACACGCCCGAGTTCACGGTCGGTGTGTGGCTTGGCGACTTTTCGGGCAAGCCGGTGCACGGGCTTGCAGGCACCGACGCCGCGGCTCCTATTGCCATTCGCGTCCTGCGGCAGATCGGCGGGCTGCAAGCGTGGTACGCTAAGCCCGAGCGCGTGCTGCCGGTTGAAATCTGCGCGGTCAGCGGCATGCCCATCGGCGAGAACTGCGGTGCGGGGGTCTTTGGCCTCTGCATCGCAGGCCGCACGGCCACGCAGCGCTGCACGGTGCACGCGGCGGCGATGATCGACGGCGAGACCGGCGGGATGCTGTGCGAAAGCTGCGCCGGCGGGCGGCATTACGAGCGGAAAGTGGTGGAATGCTGGCCGAGCGAAATGGCCCAATGGCTGCGGCACAACCAGCCGGGCCGGCCGCTGGCTCCGCCGCATTTCGACGGCTGCTCGAGGCGACAGACTTTCGCGCTTCAGTCGGCACTGTCGGCGCGGCCGAAGATCATGTCCCCGCAGGACGGCAACACCTACATCCTCATGGACGATGCGGCGGGCGAGCAGAAACTGCTGCTGCAGGCGGTGGTCGCTACAGAGAAGCTCTACTGGTTTGTCGATGGCTCTCTGCATGCCGCGGGGGCGCCATCCGATCAGATGCTCTGGCCGATCTCGCGGGGCGTGCATCAACTCACCTGTTGCGACGATGCCGGCCGTAGCGCGTCGGTGACTATTGAAGTGAAATAAGGCGAGCGTTCAGATCTCGGAAACTCGCACCCAGCGCTTTTGCTCAGCCGATAGATACGCGGCGTCCATCACGCGCTGCACGGCGGCTCCGTCGTGCAGGTCGGGCGAGGCGGGCCTGCCCTCTGCCACGCATCGCAGGAATTGATAGAGGCATTGCACGTGGCCGTCGCGCCAGCCGATGGAATTCTTCTCGGTGCGCAGCAGGAGGTCGGGATAGCGCTGGCAGCACTCGATCAGCTTCACGCCCTTGCGGCCGCCGTATGGGCCGCCCGGGTCGCTGTTGTCGAAAAACCCGAGGTAGTTGGGCTGCATCAGGTTGAAGGAAATCGCCCCGTTGTCGCCGTGGATATCGAACCTCAGCTCGTCGTTCACGCCGGTTGCCACGCGGCTCGCCTCGATCACGCCGGGTGCGCCTCCGGCCATTCGTGCCAGCATCAGCGCAAAATCATCGACCTCCACATCGTGCATCCGGGACGGCTCTTCGCGCAGCGGCCGTTGCTTGATGAAAGTTTCGGTGGTCATGCAAACTGACTCGAATTCGCCGAGGAGATGACGCATCAGGTCGATCACGTGGCTGCCGAGATCGACGAGCGCCCCGCCGCCGTGGGCCTTGTCCAGCCGCCAGGAGAACGGCCGATTCGGATCAAGATAACCGGAGTGCAGGTAAAGCGCGCGGAAATGCAGGATGCGGCCGAGCGCCCCCGATTCGAGCAGCTCCTTCGCGCGGAGCGTGGCGGGGAAAAACCGGTTTTGAAAGGTCATCTGGTGCACGCAGCCGGCGGCCTTGCGTGCGGCACCGACGATTCCGAGCGATTCGGCATAGCTGACGGTGAGCGGCTTGTCGCAGTAAACGTGCTTGCCGGCGTGCAGCGCGGCGATCACCTGCTCCTTGTGCGCGGCGTTTGGCGAGCAGATGCTGACGGCGGAAACGTCGTCGCGTGCGATCAGCTCGCGCCAATCGGCGGTGTGGAACCGGCAGCCGATCTCGCGAGCGGCCGCGGCCGCCGTTTCATCGTGGGCCGTGCTCACGCCCACAATTTCGATCTCGAACGGATTGTCCCTGTAGACGAGTGGAATCGTGCGGTAGCCGTAGGCATGCATCCGCCCGATGAATCCGTAGCCGATTATTCCAACGCCGATTTTCTTCATTGCCTATCCGTTTGCCTTCACTAACCCGTTCACAATGTGGGCTACACCACCGTTGCCGAATGATGTTGCGTAGTGTTTAGAACACACCCTGCCTCATGGCCGGCAGCCACTGCCGGGCCGCAGGGCGGACGGCGGACGCGTCATCCGCAAGCGAGTCTTCGGCGGCTTCTGAGCCGCACGAATCCGTCCGCCCTCTCGTGAACGGCGCGCATCGCATGAACCCGAGCGTCGCCATGCCGTAGTGTTCGATGTGCTGGTTCAACGCTCGCTATTGGCGTGTGTGGTGTTTCCCCACTGCCAACTCAATCGGGCCGACGATCTTACAAATGGCGACGACGAAGCGCAGAACGTACGTACTCATTGAACGACTCGGCGAGTAGTTCGCGTCTCTTACGCCAAAAAGAGTCCGCCTTGTCAATCCGCCACAACGAACTATCGTTTGGGATACACTGGCTTTTCCTGACGCGAGGCTTGACCTTTGTCAAGTAGACTTCTGGGCCGGACTGACCTATGGACTTGTTCACGTCACCCGTTATGAATGCCATATTCGCAATGTTGTCTGCTCTGCGCCTCTCGTTCTCTGGGAACTGCGCGCGTGGAAGGATGTGGTGCCGGTCAACGTTACTCTGAAGAAGAACCTTACCACCCGTGTAAAAATCGAGGATGCCACGGTTCATACATGCGATGTACAACGTCAGTAATCCGCTCCGATCCATGATGGCACCGGAGAAATCTTTGGCTTTGGCAGCAAGTGAGCGAACATTTCGTAGATTTGCTATCAGAGCGCCTATGGGATCATTGTTTCGACATGCTCGCAGATCCTGGTCGAGGGCTGTCTCACTAGAACCACTGTACCGGTGGCAAAGTGCCGCGAGGGCCAACCACCCCGCCAATTCCTTCGAGCCCCGTTGGCGCGGGGACAATGTGGCGCACAGGGCGATGACAGGCACCAACAGTGCGCCAGACCAGAGGATGTCCATGTTCACAAGTCCCAGTTCGCTCTTGATCAAACCAATTGCCTGTTCAGTGGCTCTCTCCGTGTCTTTCCATGCCGAAAGAACTTCGCGCTGCTGCAGTTCGTGTAACGGGGTTCGATTCCGACCGTCAGGTTGCGCAACGAAAGCGCAAGCTCTGAAGAGATGCATGACGTTGAGTCGCTTAAAGCCCTGTTGCCGCTGTCGCTCAAGGAAAGGTATCACCTTATCCGCCACAAATCCCGAATGGCGGGCAGCAACCTCAGCGCTTTCAATGTCCTCCTTTTTGAGTCGCACACCGAGTGTGTTTATACGGGTGAATGCTTTCACTGCTGCCTCGAAACTATGATCAACCATGCGAACTGCCGGTATCTCGTATGTCAGAATTCGTCTCACTTTCTCAAACCGGGCCTCCCGTCTATCTGCATCACGGCTACCGTCTAGTTCCCGTCTCAGATGGCGGTATCTGTCGTCGTCCCACAGTTCAGACACCCGTACCCAGTTACCATCCTTGCGCGTGGCCGCGTTCGCGAGACGAAATTCTTCCTGTTCGGGATGGAACACAACATCTATTCCCTCGTCACCGTTCATAGTACGGGAGAGTGTGATGATTCGCTGCTGGCCATCTATTAACCAGTTCATCATGGCCCCCCCAGTGGGTCTAGGGTTGCGTCGGCGAGCACGGGTCTCCGTGCTGCTCTGCCATAAGAGGAACGAGGAGATTGGAAATCCTCGATAGAGTGAATCTATGAGGCGCGGCGCTCTCCCTCTTTGCCAAACATACTCTCTCTGAAACTCGGGAATGACGATCCGACCTGCCCGGTAGTCATCTACCAACTGCTTCACTTTGAAGTTCTGATGCTCAAGACGCGGTTCGGGGCCGACCATCATTTTGCTCCTTTCGTGTCCTACCAAAAGGCAATCAGATTGGGCCTGGATAGTGTAAACTTCTTTCTGTAAATTCCCCTCTGCCCGGTGGCCGAAACCTGGGCAGCGTGGCCAACGAGCCACGCCGCCCTCTCCGGCAGCCGTGGGTGGGGGGGGGAGCGGGCAGGTCAAGGGCGGAGCATCGCCGCCCCCCGCCGGCAGCTTGCCCCTGCGTCGGAGCGCAGGCTCATTCCGATGAGCCGGAGCGACGACGCAGGGGCAAGCAAAAAAGCTTGAAATGGCGGGCCAAAATCGTTCTCCTATACTGGTTGAGCCAACAACCCAAAAGGAGACTGACATGGCCCACCAACAGGATGATAGCGTACTGGCGACCGTAATGCAACTGCTAATCGACAACGGATTCGACGGCCTGGCCGACAGCTTCCGCATCCTCGTCAACGAGGCGATGAAAGTGGAGCGGTGGCAGGCTCTTCAAGCGCAGCCGCACCAGCGCACGCCCGACCGCCTTGGCTACGCCAACGGCTTCAAGGACAAGACCGTGGCCACCCGCCTGGGAGCGATCCCGCTGAAGGTGCCGCAGGTGCGCGGCGGCGTGGAGTTCTACCCATCATCGCTCGAACGCGGGCTGCGGTCCGAGAGGGCGCTGAAACTCGCCGTCGCCGAAATGTACGTGCAGGGCGTATCCACACGCAGGGTCACCCAGGTGATGCAGCAGATGTGCGGCTGCGAAGTCAGCTCCACGCAGGTCAGCCGCGCCGCTGCACTGCTGGACGAGGAGCTCGACCAATGGCGGCAGCGGCCGCTGGACGTGATTCCCTACCTCGTGCTCGATGCCCGCTATGAAAAGGTTCGCCGGGGCGGCACGGTCGTATCGAGCGCCGTGCTGATCGCCGTGGGCGTGCAAGACGACGGCAAGCGAAGCGTTCTGGGCGTCAGCATCAGCACGAGCGAAGCGGAGACGCACTGGCGTGACTTCCTCGACAGCCTTCTGGCACGCGGAATGAAAGGGCTACGCTTCGCCACCAGCGACGACCACGCGGGGCTTCAGGCCGCTCTCAACGCCCGCCTGCCTGGCGTGCCGTGGCAACGCTGCCAGTGCCACCTCCAGCGCAACGCACAGGCTCACGTCCCCAAGGTCGCGATGCGAACCGAGGTGGCCGCCGACCTGCGCGACGTCTTCGATGCCCCCGACCGCAACGAAGCAGACCGCCGCCTGCGGCAGTACGTCGAGAAGTATCGTGGCCGCGGCTTCACGCCTCTTGCCGACTGGATGGAAGAGAACGTTCCCGAGAGCCTCACGGTCTTCGTGCTGCCGCCGCAGCACCGCGTGAGGCTGCGCACCTCGAACATGCTGGAAGGGCTCAACAAACAGATCAAGCGCCGCACCAGCGTGGCGGGGCTGTTCCCCAACGAAGCTTCTGCTCTGCGGCTGGTGAGCGCGGTCGTGATGGAAATCAGTGAAGAGTGGGAGACCGGTAAGGTGTATCTGTCGATGGATCTCAAGGCCCAGGAGAGCGACTGACCCGCCGCCGACCGTGTCCGGTCGGACTCAAGCGGCCGTGAATTTACAGAAAAGATGTTGCTTTCCC
>Ga0307379_10002073_pt1 | contig 30277 bp, 28 predicted proteins | sample UN2MG_FD_202237 | JGI IMG/M metagenome (GOLD analysis project Ga0307379, IMG submission 202237) | Soil microbial communities from Risofladan, Vaasa, Finland - UN-2 | ecosystem: Environmental > Terrestrial > Soil > Coastal area > Acid sulfate soil | place: Finland: Risofladan, Vaasa | collected...
TGAGCTCTATGAGCTCCTTGAGCTGTTTAAAAGAAAAGAAAATATCATATTCGCCTCTACTACGCCATCGATCACAGTTATTGAACAGGATCCAGCGGGCAACATGTTCATTGAATGCGCCGTTGCAGCAGAAGCACGCTATATTATTTCTGGGGATAAACATCTTACCGCATTGAAGAGCTATAAAGGTATATCGATTATTTCTCCTTCTGAATTCATAAAATAGGATAGGGGACGGGCTTTGGGACCGAAGGTCCCAACTTGAGCCGAAGGCGACAGACGGGGATTGACAGTATGAAACCCGGATCTCATGGGGTTAAACTCCATCCCCATTGTTACATCAGTAATGGGGTGTATAGCGGATAAATGTATACTATCACCATAAATCTGTATCGGTTAAAAAAAATAATATAAAAATTGACATGATCGTATAGGGGTGATATTATCGGGCTTTAACTACTGAAGCCGGTTCAGGGGAAGGTTCATGAAAGAGGTAAAACTCCTGGATCGTATGCAGGCAGTAGTACACCTCTATTTTACCTTCATACTTGCCACGATTCAGGAATACTACTTTAAACGAAGTACTTTCATATCTGAGTGTGGGTTATTGTAACCGTTGTCCTTGGAACCTCTTTCAAAACAGGCTGCACTCTTGTGCGGCTTTATTTCTTAACTGAAGCTTCTCTCCATAGGAGCTTGATTGAAAGAGGAGGTTCGACATGAAAAAATATGTAGTTATCGGTACGATTATACTATTTTGCGTTACGCCATATTGTTTGCTGGCGAAAAATGATTCGATAGATAAAGGAAGCGTTTTATTTAAAATCGGATCGCTGTTCGATGTTAGCTATTATTTCGGCGGTATGTATGAGGGTGAATATGAAACAACGGATATAGTTGTCGGGAGCGGAACGATCAATTTAAATGCGCAGTATTTTATCGTCGACGGGCTGTCGTTTGGAGGCTCCGGGTATTATGTCAGCAACAAGACAAAAGGAAACAGCGATCCATCCACAAAGATCTTGCTGGGCCCTGTAATAAGCTACTATCATGCGATTACCGATAATATTTTTCTACACGGATCAGGCTATTTTTATTACGTAGAGGTCAACCCTTATTATACAACCGTGGAAACGTCTCAGATTTATTTGGGAATAAGCGCCGGAGCTACCTGCCTTGTGAATGATAATCTCGGGTTTTCCGGCGAAGTTACCTATATGCTGGCAGCCGATGCAGAGTCCGGAGGAGAAACAATAACCGACAGCGGAGGCAATATGATCGGTTTCAGTATCGGGTTATCCGTATTTCTCGATACCGGTCCTCCGGCGTGGTTTTGAGAGATAGGTGTAAGCGGGTTTTCGGGACAATTGATCCTGGAAATCTGAAATAAAAAGGAGGAAAAAATGAAGAAACTATTTTTCTTCTTACCTGCTATTGCTCTTTTCCTAGCGATTGCGACCGGCTGCGCCACCACAAAATTCAGAGTTGAACCGGAATCACCGGAAATGGACACGCTTATAATAGGCCAGATAGAAGTAACGGTTACAGGCTGGCCGCCACCGACGGAAATAAACGGGATCCATGAAAGGAACGTACAAGTTTATTTATACGATTATTTTGAAGGAGAGCGGGTCCAGCTTGTTTCTAAAGGTGAAGGTGTTTTTTATCTAATCTGTTCACACGATTCCAGAGCGATCCATATTTATGGTTTTGTGATTGCAGGAAAGTCAAAGGCCGGCACTAGTACACTGACCCTGCACTACGGGAAGGAGTTCACTCCGGAATGTGGTAAAGTGAATAATATTGGTTGAAAAATATAAACGGTAAAAGTTACAGGAAAAAAACAGTTGAGCTCCGGAGACCGCGAGATCCAGATAAGTGAAAATTACGAGGTTCAATATAACACAATAGAACCGTGGTTTCGAGAAACCTTTCCGGAAAGTGAATGGAACAACAGGGAGTGGGTGGATATCCCGCATATATAAAAAGATAAAACGCAATCCGCTATATCTGCATGTGATAACTGAAAGGGGCTTTACTCGGGATTGCCTAACGCTTCTGCGTCCTCTCGCATGCGATTCAGATCGCTGTCGCGAAAAATTATATCGGCTGCCTTCACGTTGTCCAGCACGTGGGCCGTTTTCCGCGCCCCGCACAGCACGAAGGTGATCCCGGGCTGCCGCACGGTCCATGCGATCACGAGCTGCGAAAGGGTGCATCCGTAGCCGTCTGCGAGCGTCTTCCACCCGGAAAGCATATCGAGAACCTTCTTTCTGTTTTCAGGACTGAACCAGGGAATGTTGTTGCGGAACTCGGTCTCCGAGAGTTCGTAATCCATCCCTATCTTTCCGGTGAGCAGGCCCTGTTCCAGAGGTGAGTAGGCCTGGATGCTGATGTTTTTGTCGATGCAGAAGGGGACCTGCTCCGACTCCACCTTCCTGTCGAGCATCGAGTACTTGAGCTGATTCGAATCTATCCTTCCCGTATCGAGATATTCTTTCATGTGGGATACGTCTGCATTGGAAACGCCGATTGCCCTGACCTTTCCCTCGTCCTTCATCCTGAGGAGGGCTGCCATCGTGTCCTCGATAGGGGTCTTGTCGGGCTCGACCGCCTGCCAGTGTGTCATGTAGAGGTCGATATAGTCCGTCCCGAGGCGCTTCAGGCTGATGTCGATCTCGGCGGAGATCGTTTCCGGCCGCAGCGATAGATTTACCCGCTTGTCCATCTGCTCGAATTTGAAGCTGCCCCTGTCGTCATGCCACCACAGCCCGCACTTCGTCGATAGTACGACCTTGTCGCGCCTTCCCTTGACGGCCCTGCCCACCACCTCCTCGCTGTGTCCGAACTCGTAAGCCGGTGCCGTATCGATCATCGTCACGCCGCTGTCTATCGCAGCGTGGATCGCCCTTATCGACTCGCTGTCGTCCGAATCGCCCCACCAGGGGCCGCCTCCGACAGCCCATGTGCCGAGGGCGATGCTCGATGCTTCTATTCCGGATTTGCCAATTTCTCTGTATTCCATCGGGAAACTCCTCTCAAGAGTTCGTTAACATGAGAATATGCCCTGTACCTGCACACCGTCAAGAAATTTATCGAGATTCAGCTCCGACAGATGCGGGTTCGTACGAGTAAGGGAAACTGCCCTCGAATTTCCCTGTCCTGAACACGCTCGCGAACAGGGCGTCCGGCTCAGGAGGGTAGGGACTGAAGCAGGACGCGATGAACAGGGCATCCTGCTGAAACTCCAGAGCAAAGAAAGGGTTCTCCATCGAGAGGATCGCAAACGGTATGTCTTGTTCGATACAGGTTCTGGCCCACTCGCCCTGACGGTTGTTTACCATACCGATGACGACGACATCGTACTGTTTCAGCCGCTCTGTGAACCTGCGTATCCTCGCTTTGTTTTCAGACCTCCCCGGTTTATACCTGATGTAGATCACGTCCCACGACGGCATATACCGGTTTGCGAGATCTTCGAACCGGGTGATAGGGGCGAGAAAAACTCCCCGGTAGCTCTGCCCCAGTGTCTCAGATGCATTTTCCACAAGAAGCTCATCGATCCGGGATGAGATTTTGACGATGCCCTCCGCTGATGCATCTGAGAGCCTGTTCGATACCGTTTCTATTGTGTCGCTGTATTTTATATCCTCAGGAAGATCGGCATAAAACCGGGAGAGTGTCGCCTGCTTCGCCCGAAGCACCCTCGAGACCCTGATATCGAGCTCATGCTCGCTCAGTATTCCGGACTCGAAGAGAAGCGGGAGTTTTTCCAAAAGCTTTTTCTGTTTTTCCCGTGTATGCGAAACAAGGATGAGGTCGGCTCCGGACCTGAAGGCGAGAATGAAGGACTTCACAATATCTCCCGTAAAGTCCTCCGCAGCCTGCATCTCGAGGTCGTCGGTTACGATGAGCCCTTCAAAGCCGAGGTCCTGTCTCAGCATGCCATTTACAATTACCGGAGAGAAGGATGCCGGGTAGATCGGGTCGAGCCCGGAATAGATGACGTGCGACACCATACATGCCCGGAGAGCTCCCTCCTTTATGAGATGTCTGTACGGCAGAAGGTGAACATCCTGGATTTCATCGGTGACGGAAACGACACCGAGCACGGACGTATGTGTATCGAAATCCGTCATGCCGTGGCCCGGGAAGTGCTTGGCCACGGCGGTTACCCCGTACTTTTCATGCTCGCTGATGAACGCCTTGGCCATGAAATAGACCTCATAAGGGTCGGAGCCGTATGAGCGCGTACCTATAACCATGTTTTGCGGGTTCGTGAGGACATCGACACAGGGTGCGAAATTCATGTTGATGCCGGACTCGCGCAGAGTAAGGGCGATGAGCCTCGATGCATATGTGCTGTTTGCGCAGTTGTATGAAGCGCCGATGAGCCCGGCAGAGGGCGCGAGTAAGATATCGTCATATCTGATGTGATTGACGGTACCCCCCTCCATATCGGTTGCGATGAAAGGAGGTATGCTCTCGTCGGAGATGTCTGTGAGGCGCTTGATCTCGGAAGTTAGGTCCAGAAGCTGCTTTTTGGAAGTCACATTCCTCAGGAACATCTTGATATTCCCGAGCTTTCCGGTGATGATCCAGTTTTTCATCTCGTCGTCCAGGCTGTCTTCATCGAAGCCGAAGACGAGGACCTGTCCGAGCTTTTCACCGAGGCTCATTCTCGCGAGGATTTGCCGCGTATCCTGCTCGAAAAAGTCGGAAACCTTTTCTTTCTGAGATGCCGACGAGGGCCTCGAACTGAGAGACAGGAGGATGAGCACAGCCAGTATGTATAGGCTACGTGGGTTCTTAATAGGGGGCATGTGGTTCACATACGGGCGTCAACAAGTTTTTGCTATGCCTTTTATTGTATATGGTGCGGTAGCATTTACCGTAAAAAGTACGACGGCACACTTAAACCCGCCGTTTTACATATCCCTTTCCACAGGCGATTGCCAGTCTCACCACGCGCCTCTTCCGAGCGTGGACGCTCCTCCGGAGCGAAACCGCATGGAGCCAACGATCCCCTGGATAGAAGGATACTTCCTGCCCCTTGACCCCATGCGGTGGCAAAAAACATAGGAAAACATCTTCAGGACCGAAGTTCTCCTTTGAGAAAATCGGTCCCGGGGACCAAAATCAGTCGAGCTTTGTAATCTTCAGGTTGTCTATACTTACCGACAGGCTGTTGGTCCTGAATGTAAAGTAATCTCCGGATTTTATCGGCGCTCCGAGGCTGAAGCGGTAGTAGTACTTATCAGGAGCAAACGGATCGTAGAACCTCCCGTTTCCTGTCCTTGTATCAACCCTGATCTTGATCGGGATCGTGTACTGGAGATAATCGGTCTTGAGGTATTCACTGCTTATCGGCATGAGATTACCGTACTTCATGATGTCTCCGGATGGGAACAACCTCCTCGAGAGGCCCATGTCCGTGGAGCCCTTGCTTTCGTATAAGTGAAGGAAACCGCCGGGGTATCCATAAGCCTTGGGGTCCCAAGTGATCCATCCGAGCAGCGACTTGCCGTTTCCCCAGGATCTGGTCTTCGTCGGGTTGTCGGTGCAGATATGGATTCCGAATCCTGCGTAATTATCCTCGCCACCTTTTACATACTTCACGTCGAACTCGTAGAGTATGATGCCTGACTGTTTTGCCGGTATCGATATCATCGCCATGTTTTCCCCAGCGGCAGTCTGGACGAGTCTTCCGTGTATCACCTTCCAGTCTCCGCTGGCCGGCATCCATCTTGTCAGGGTGGTGCTGTCGAACGTCTCGTAAACGAGTGTTCTCTCAGAGAATGCAAATACCGCAGTTAAAAGAAACACCACAACAAGGACACACTTCAACCATCTCATTTTATTCCTCCCTTCTAATTTATTATAATTGGTGAATAATATTACTATGTAATTATTAACGGGTAGGCGGTTTATGTCAAGTGAATAATGGAATAATTGGTGAAATAATTCAATTATTCCCTTGATGCTTCCGGGGGTAAAAGAGCCTGTCTATCTACCCTCGTGTTACAGCAAACGGCCACATATGGAGTCCCCCCTCAAGTATCGCAACTTTATTGAATCCGCGGGCCTTGAGGATGAGAGAAGCCTGGTAGGCGCGTGAGCCGGACTGGGAAACGAGGATGACCCTGCGGTCCGGGAGGATTTCGTCGATCCTCCGCCTGAGGTTCTCTATCGGAATTAGATCAAACCCCGGGATCCTCTCCTCTTCATACTCCTGCGGTGTCCTGACATCCAGAAATACGTATTCCTCGCCCTTCTCCTGCAGGAGCGACTGTACATCGTTAGCTGAGACCCCCTCGAAAAGCCCCTCGAGCTTGTTCTGCAGGACGTTTGCAGCCACAACGATTGCGCCCACCGCACTCGAATAAGAAGGGGCGTAGCCCAGATCCACAGTAAGAATATCGTCCACATTACCGGTCTTGGAGATAACCATCGCCGCGATATCTATACGTTTGGCGACTTCCCCCCTTCCCACGATCTGTACCCCCAGAAGTTTTTTTCTCTCCCTGCATGCGGTCATCTTGACATTGATGATTTCCGCTCCGGGTATGAAAGGCTCCTTGTCGTATTCCGGTACATAGCTTGATACGACCTTGCAGCCGGCCTTTTTCGACTCCTTCTCGTTCAGTCCGGTTTTTGCGACGTGAAAGTCAAATACCTTTATTATGATCGTTCCGGTTACAGGGCTGAACTTAGTCTTCTGTTTGCCGGTGGCATTACTCCCCGAGATCCTCCCCATACGGTTCGCAATGGAGCCGAGGGGAAGGTAAAAGGGCCTGTCCAGTACCGAGTGCCAGGTTTCGGCGCAGTCTCCTGCTGCGTAGACCGAAGGATCGGAGGTCTGGAGGAATTCGTTGACCGCTATTGCTCCTGTCGGCCCCTTTGTGAGTCCCGCCTGCACGGCAAGCCCTACGTTGGGATTTATCCCCATTGCAAGTATCACGAGGTCTGCCGGCAGCCTGAAATTGTGGAGCTGTACATATTCGACTCGCCTTTTTCCTATGAAATTGCTGACCGATTCGTTCTTAATTATCCTGATACCCTTGAGAGCCATGTGCCGCTCAACGAGCGCGGCAAGCTCGGGATCGAGGAACGAAAGGATCTGATCACACTTCTCGACGATCGTCACCTTAGCGCCGGAAACGGTAAGCGCCTCCGCCGTCTCGACGCCTATAAGCCCGCCGCCGATAATCACAACGTCTCTTGCCATGTCGTTTACAAGAGCCGTCTTGATCTGCTCGGAATCGTGCACTCCGTGCAGGGTAAAGATGTTCTGCAGGTTTACGCCGGTGGTCTCCGGTACGATCGGGTAGCTCCCTGTTGCGAGTATAAGGGAATCGTACGGGAGTTCGAATTCCTGGTTGGTCATGAGATCCCGATATGCCACCGACTTGTTTTGGCGGTCTATCGAAGTCACCTCGCAGAGTGTCTTGACATCGATGTCCTTGACCGCCCTGAAATACTCAGCGCCTCTCTGACTACCGCTTATCGCTTCCGAGAGCTCCCGCTGCGTTTTGAGGTGTCCTGAGATGTAGTAGGGGAGTGCGCACCCCGCATAGGAGAGGTAGTTCTGCTTCTCGAGAATGGTGATATCGGCAGTCGGGTCGAGCCTTCTCGCACGAGATGCCGCCTTCGGGCCTGCGGTTGCTCCTCCCACGATCACGATCCTGCGCCTCCGCTCACCTTCCCGGTTTAAAGGAGCGTCGCGCTTCGCTACCTCGACAAGAGGAAGAGTGAAGAAGAACTTGGCCCCCTCGCCCTCCTTGCTTTCGAGGCTGATGGTTCCTCCGCAGAGGTCTAAAACCTGTTTTACTATTACCATCCCGAAACCGGTTCCGGTTGCATCGAACCTGCGAGCGTTCTGCGCACGGTAGAATTCTTTGAAGATATTGGACTGTTCATCGACAGGAATACCGATTCCGCTGTCCTTGACAACTCCTGTAACCGTCTTTTTTGTCTCGTCATACCCCAGGCTGTAGCTGACTTCTCCGTACTGGTTCGAGTACTTCACCGCATTCTCGAGCAGGTTCAGCACGACCTGCTTGATGCCGAGACGATGTCCCTTGACGATGAGCTTCTGGTTCGGTATGTTGACATCGAATTTTATATCCTTCTCTCGTATCTTATCGCGCAGCTCCTCTATTGCGAGCATGGAGATCCCGACGAGGTCTATGCGCTCGAACTCTATCTTGCCTGACCTGAGCTTTTCCAGCTCTATGATATCTGCGATGAGTCTCTGGAGTGTTTCTGCACTCCGCTTAATAGAAGAGACGATGGTAAGCTGCTTGCCGTTCAGCTTCCCCGCATACTCACCGAGGAGCGTGTTGATGCTGAAGATGATGGTGAGGAGAGGGGACTTCATCTGATGAGCGCTTACGATGAGGTACTCGTTTCTCTCCTTGACGAGCTTTTCGACCTCCTGCTTGTAATCGTCGATGAGACTCGACATTCGTTCAATTTCGTACTTCGGGTCTTTCATAAGATGCTATACCTCGTTCGGCCGGAATCTTTAGAATATCTTAATCCATTTAAGAGAATGTAGCAACTCACAATTTCCAGCATGCTGTCGGGAGGGTATCGTTATTATGAAGCCGTAAGAGAGTACAGGACCGCTTGTCAGTCCTGTTTCCATTCGTTCTTATAATCATCAATGACAGTCTTGTCACAGAGCTTTATCCCGAAGATATAGGACCCTCTGATGAGCGCGTGTGCGGCAACCGTCGATGCAAAGAGGAGGATGGGGATACAGATAAGCGCTTTGACACCGACAGCAGTGAACCCGTAGTGCAGAAAGACACCGAAGAGGATGCTCCAGGTACCGAGGGTAACCGATTTTGTAGCGGCCTGGAGACGGTTGTAGACATCGGGAAGCCTCAGCAGTCCGATGCAGCCGAAAAAATCAAATGCCACTCCTATGCCGATGAAGACAAGACCTATGATCTCATTCATTTAATTTTTTCCTTGACAGGTATTTTGCAAGGGTAATAGTGCCTATGAAGCTCAAGATAGCCCATGTGATGGCAATGTCGATGATGAACTTTCTCCCGGTTTTCAGGACCATGAGAGCGCATATTCCAACGACGAGTATTCCGAAGATATCGATCCCCACCATTCTATCAGCAATCGACGGCCCCCTGATTATCCTGAACAGGCATATGAAACTGAGGCCGATGAGTATATAGAGAAGAATGTCGATTGTTGAAATCATTCAAAAATCCTCTTCAGGTATTTTTCAAATCTTCCAAGGATCCTGTGCGTATACACCTCGGGGTCCTTGCTTTTGACGTATATCCAGTGGATGAAGAAGTTGTCGTCAAGGATGTCTACTGTTATCGTGCCGGGAGTCATGGTAATGGAGTTCGCCAGAAAAACCTTCGCGATATCAGTCGTGAGATCCGTCTTCGCCTTGACGATCCCCGGTTTCACCGGGAGTGCGGGGTGCAGCACCCTGTAGGCAACATCGAAATTCGCCTTGATGCACTCCCAGAGAAATATGAAACAGTACACGAGGGCCCAGACATACCGCTTGACCTGAAAGACCCGTCTCGTTACCTTCAGCGAGTATTTACCGAAGAACAGTGTGACGATAAGGGCCGCTATCACACCTACGGCAAGGTTTGGAAGTGTCACATTCAGCGTGAGCAGCAGCCATACGAGGAAAAGAAAAATAAAAAGCAGCACGGCACTCATATCAATACCCCAGTACGGCTGCTGAGTAGCTTCCCGCTTTTATCAGCACGTCAACAGCCGGAGTTAAAATAAGCTCTCTTACGGACGGGACGATGAGCAGGCTCAGCACGACGCATAAAACGGCGAGAAAGATCATGGAGAAGCACATAGGGAAGGGGACCTCCCGAACGCCCTTCTCGACCCACTCATCAGAACTTTTATTGAAAAACGTGAACCGCTGGACCTTGAGGAAAGACGCGAGGGTGATGATGCTCACGAATACCGCGAGTATGGAAAGCACGAGGTAGCGTGCCTGAACGGCTGCGATTATGATGATAAGCTTTGAGAAGAAGCCGTTGAACGGCGGTATGCCCGATATAGACATGGATGCGAAGAGCGAGGTGGATGCTGTCACGGGCATGTGAGGGGCCAGCCCGCCGAGCTTCTTCATGTTCCTCGTTCCGGTTCTGTACTCCACTGCTCCCGCGTTGAGGAACAGAAGCCCCTTAAAAACAGCATGGTTGAAGAGGTGAAACAGTCCCCCGGCAATTGCGAGCGAAGCAACGGACGTCTTCCCCCCCTGGGAGATTACAAGCATCCCGATGCCGACCCCGAGAACCACGTATCCCATCTGGCTGATGCTGTGGTAGGCAAGCAGCCGCTTTATGTCCCACTGCCCGATGGCGAGCAGCACCCCTACGACCATGGAGAGGGTGCCGATCACTGTTATCACGAGCGATACTTTATAGGTTATCTCAAACATGTTGAAGAACAGTCTGATGATGACGTACGCCCCTATTGCCTTGATGAGGACTCCTGAGAGCATGGATGATATGGGGGAAGGGGCGGAGGAGTGCGCGTCCGGGAGCCAGGCGTGGAACGGTATCATCGCGGCCTTGAGGCCGAACCCTGCGAGCAGAATGACCTGGGCGAAGATGACGATCTCGTCTTTTCCACCCCTTAGGATGATCCTCGAGACGTCTGCGATATTGAGCGTCGATGTCTTCCAGTAGAGGAAGCCTATGCTGAGGAGTATGAAGAGCGACGAAGCACCTCCCAGGACCTGATATTTGAAAGAGGCCTCGAGCTCTTCCTTCTCGATTCCGAATGCGACGAGGGCGTAGGATGCAATGGCCGCAATCTCGAGAAACACGTAGATGTTGAAGAGGTCGCCTGAAATCACGACACCGTTCATGCCTGCCACCATGAGGAAGAAGAGCGTGTAGTAATTGTTCTCGGCGGTGAACTTCTTAATGTACGCTATCGAATAGAAGGCGGAGAGAAACCCTATGAGATTGATGATGATAAGAAGATATACCGTAAGGCCGTCGACCACCATGTGTATGCCTATCGGGACCTTTTCGAAGAGCTCCCATCCTCCCACACTGTATACGATGGGTCCGGGCATCGAGAACATGAGCCAGCCCGAGAATCCGGCCAGGAAGGCAAGGAGAATAGAGGTGAAGTATCTTCCCCAACCCTTTACAAAACTGCCGACTAGTGCGGTGAGAAACGCTCCCCCCAGGGGAACCACCACGAACAGAGGAATGAATGAATCCATGATCTACCCTTTTAAGTTTTTGATTTCCCGTATATCGAAGGTTCCGTATTTCTTGTATATCCTGATTGCAATGGCGAGCAGGAGGGCCGTGGTTGCGAGACCGATCACGATTGCGGTGAGCACCATCGCCTGGGGGAGAGGATCGACGAAAAGCTCTCCCTGCCTGTCGGCATCAATAATGGGCGCAGTCCCCCCCCTGACATACCCGACAAGGATAAGAAAAAGGTTGACGCTGTACTCCATTATTGCAAGGCCTATGACGATCTTGATGAGGTTGCGTTTGCTTAAGACCCCGTAGAGACCCACCAGGAACAGAAATATCGTGAGGATATATACGATCATTTTAGCACCTCGTCTCTGTATATGAGCAGCGCGAGGAATATAGTTACGAGCGCCGCGGCGACCTCCATCCCTACCGCGATGTTGTACAGCGGAATGACACCTGCCGAGATGAGCTTTCCTATCTCACCTTTCGGCAGGAAGTTCACGAAGAACACGCCGGTGCCCCCGATTACCATTCCCAGTGCTGCTATGATGATGAATACGAGGATCCCGCTTGACTCTGTAATCGAAGATCCTGTCTCTTCCTTTTTGAGCTTCAGAAACTCACTTCCAAAGGCGAGTATGAGCAGCATGAAAGATCCCGCAATGATCGTTCCCCCCGCAAAACCGCCGCCGGGCGTCAGATGGCCGTGGACGATGATGTAGATGCCGTAGAGAAACGTTATGCCGCACATGATCTGGGTTACTTTCTTTACGATAACGGTCATTCCTTTCATAACACCGCCTCAGTCGTTGTTCTTTTTTCTTCCCCTCAATCTCAGCACAGTGAGGACCCCTATGACCGCTGTAAACAGGATCGTCGCCTCGCCGAGCGTATCGTATCCTCTGAAGTCGAATATGACCCCTGTGACGAGATTCGCACTGCCTGTGTTTTCGGCCCCTTTCGAGAGGTATGCCCCGGACATTCTCAGCGTATGCTCACCGAACCTGCTTAAGGAGCCGGTGGCCCTGTTGAAGAAGTAGAGAAACAGACCGGTAAAAACGATGGAGAAAACGATGTATACAACGGATTTCTTGCCCCACTTTGTTTTCAGCTCCTCCCTCGTACTGTTGAGGATCACCGCGATCATTATGATGAGGGTGATCGTTTCCACTACTATCTGGACGAGAGCGAGGTCAGGGGCCTGGAGAAGCAGGAAGCATATGACCAGCCCGAAACCGACGACACCGTATGCGATAACCGCGGATAAAAGGTCTTTCGCCTCGAGAGAGAAGATGGCACCGCCAATCATGAGAGCGAGTAGTACGATAAGGAGTATTTCCATGATTCAAAGCCCCTTACTGGTTTAAATGAGAAGAATGACGACGATAACGATCAAGCCGAGAATGACCCATAGGGCATAGAGGGGAAGTATCCCTGTATGGCACCTGCTGAAAATGGAGTTGATTCCGAGCACCAGTCTCTTGGTGCAGTCGTATATATCGAACGATCCTTTCTCGGACATTCTATAGAAATAGGAGAACGGCTTGAAGCTGCTTATCGTCTTATAGAACTCGGTTGCGGAGTAGTCTCCGGCCTCCTCGATCGTCTCTCCTCCTGCAAACCCCTCTGCCGTCCTGAATTTTTTCAAGTTTCCGAAGAGGTAGATAATAAACCCCAAAACAACCGATACGAGAACGAGGCCCGTGATCGTGCCCGAGCTCCAGATTCCGGCATACTGAAACTCGCCGGAAAGCGGGGTGACGAGTTTCGGAATTATGAATCTTGCAGAGGCGATACCCATTCCCGTACAGAGAAGGGCAATAATGATCTGGGGAAGCCACATCAGTATGCTCACCTCTTTTACATCCTTCAGCCCCTTTTTGAGCCTCCCCAGGTAGATGCCTGAGATGAACTTGATAAAGCTTGCCAGAGTGAGGGCCGATCCGAACACAGCGAGTATCAGCCACACCATCCAGACCTTGTTGGCGGGACCTGCTGCTTTCCCGAACTCTATTATTCCCTGATATATCAGCCACTTTGATGCGAACCCGCTAAAGGGAGGCACTCCGGAGACCGACATTGCGCAGATCAGGGCAGTGATAAAGGTAACTGGCATCGACCGGGACAGACCCCCCACATCTTCGAGGTCCTCCTTGCCGGTCCTCTTCTCCACGCTCCCGGCCGTTAAGAATAGCCCACTCTTGTAAAGTGCGTGGTTCATCAGATGAAACAGGCCGCCTGCAATTCCGATCGGAGTGCCCAGACCAAGGCCTGTCACCATGTAGCCGACCTGGGACACTGCGCAAAAACCGAGGAGCCGCTTATAGTTGTGCTGAACAAGAGCCATGAGCCCTGCAGAAATGATCGTTACCCCCCCAATAATTAGCAGGACAAGATGAAGCCACTGGTTGAGAACGAAAAGGTTCAAGCTTATTCTCGCGAGGAAGTAGATTCCCAGCAGCTTGTCGAGAGATGCCGGGAGGAACGCCGAAGAAGACGCAGGGGCTGTTTCGGCATAATCAGGGACCCAGGAGTGCAGGGGGAACGCTCCGGCTTTCGTGAGGCTTCCTATAAGAAGAGTAATGAACGCGATGACTCCAAGCAGCCCGGTCGTAGCCACGGATATCTCGGACATCTTCATTGTTTTTGCCAGGACCCAGAGAAGACCGATACCGAAGATCATGATAGAGTCCGAAGCGCCTATAAGGATAAATGTTTTTTTGGCAGCTGCGGAGGATTTCTCGTCCTTCCCCTTGATCAGCTTGTACAATGTCAGTCCGAGTACTCCCCAGAATGTGATGAACAGGAGGAGATGGTCAGAGAGTACCGCCCCTGCCGAGGCGCCTACTGTAATGAGAAAGTATGAGTAGTAGTTCTGGATTCTGCTGTCCCTTGTAATGTAGGAAAGCGAGTAGAGGGAGATCATGAGACCGAAAAAGCATATGAACAGTACGATCGTTTTGCTCAGAGTATCGATGTTGAAAACAAGCAGGTCATTTACGCCTTCACTGCTTGCCCCTAGCAAAGGAAAAATTCGCTGCGATACTATTGAGTCGGGAGCCTGAAACAGCAGATAGGAATAGAAAAGGGCCGTCCCGGAAACCAGGACCGCAATAATGCCCTTGACGGCCTTTATCCTCTCAGGGAGGATAAAAAGTGCAATTCCGGCAACTATAGGGAGTAGAATCGTATACTGTAACTCTAGCATAGAAACCCCTTTTTTTTGCGTAGTAGTTCGATGAGCCGTTGACAAAAAGCACTGCAGCGAGGGAAACCGCTCCCCCTAATCGAAAGGCATTTTACATAATTAATGAAATTTTGTCAAGTTTTTTTTTAAAAAAAAATAAAAAAATGCTTGACAAAAAAAACAAATAGTATAAAATGCCAAATCGAAGAAGGAACGGTATTTTCTATACTCGATTCGCGCAGGAAGCCGCCATGCAGTATATTTCGGTAGAAAATTTATACAATCTCCTCAGCAGTCTCAGACAGCAGTATGACGTTTTCGTACCTGCCAAGAAGGGGGAAAACAGGTTTTACAGGCAGTACGGGGAACAGGAAGCCCTTGAGGATGTTCCGGTTATCGGAGAGGTGAGGGCGTTCGAGCCCCTTAAACTCTTCTACTCCCGCGCAAGGGAGAGGGTTGCGGACGGTTTCAGCGACGATCTCCCAGGGACCAGCAGGAAACCGCTCTGTCTCGTCGGCGTAAAGGCGTGCGATCTCAAAAGTTTCAAGATCCAGGATTTCGTATTCATGGAGGGTGACCTTGTAGACCCCTTTTACAGGAGGGCCCGGGAGGAAAACATCGTTATCTCCGCAGATTGCACAGAAGCAATAGAGACGTGTTTCTGTATCGCAGTCGATGTCAAACCCTATCCGACGGAGAGCTTCGACATCAACCTGTCGGAGCTTTCCTCCGGATTTATTGTCGAGATAGGCTCGGAAAAAGGAAACGCCATGGTGGAAGCACACAAAGGGTTTTTCGGGGCTGCGGACAATAGGCTCATCGATGAAAGGGACGAAATCAGGAGAAAGGTGACCGCGGAGGTGAAAGAGGGCATTAAGAAAAGCGGAACGCCGTCACAGGACAAATTCGAGGGTATTATTCAGCGTAACTTCGAAGATGACTTATGGAAGGATGAGGCTGAAGCCTGCGTCGAATGCGGAGCGTGCAACACAGTCTGCCCCACCTGCCACTGCTTCCTTCTCTACGACCAGAAGTCCGAAGAGGCAATGGAGCGGCTGAGAGTGTGGGATTCATGTATGATAAAGGATTTTGCGCTCGTTGCCGCCGGGGTGAACCCTCGACAGTGGCTGTGGATGAGGCTGAGAAACCGATTCGAGAAAAAGTTCGATTTCTTTCCAAAACTCACGGGATTTTATGCATGCACAGGATGCGGGCGGTGCGTGTCGGCATGTCCCGCAAAAATAGATATAAGAAAGGTTTTACAGAGGCTCGTAGAAGATGTCACAAAACAACCCGTATAGGCCGATAGAAGCAAAGGTTCTTGAGGTCATCACCGAGACGCCGGCCATCAGGACGATACGGCTGGGGCCGAAACAAGAGATTCCGTTCAAGACCGGCCAGTTTATAGAACTGACGATCCCCGGTGTCGGCGAGGCCCCGTTTACGCCTTCGTCACGCCCCTGGGTAAAGGAGATAGTGGAGGTCACGGCCATGAAAGTGGGGAAGGTGACCGAAAGCATCCATAGACTGAAGACGGGCGATACCGTGGGGCTCAGGGGGCCTTTCGGAAACGGTTATCCCCTCGATACGTTTTTAGGGCAGGAAGTCCTCGTTGTAGGGGGCGGGTGCGGATTTGCTCCTATCAGGAGCCTGATGTACGAGTTCTTCGACCGCTCCGGGGATTTCAAGAAACTCTTCTTCAGGGGAGGGTGCAAGACACCGAAGGATTTCCTCTATAAGGAGGAGACCGCCGAGTGGGCAGCTAGAAAAGACATAGATGTCGTGCTCACGGTTGATGAAGGCGACGGGAGCTGGAAGGGAAAGGTAGGCCTTGTGACCACCATACTCGACAGCATCGACATGGACGTAAAAAGCGGCTACGCGGTTGTATGCGGACCTCCTGTTATGATGAAGTTCGCCACCGGAAAGCTGAGGGAGATGGGTTTTCAGGACGGGAACATCTACCTCTCTATGGAGAGGAACATGTCCTGCGGGATCGGAAAGTGCGGGCACTGCAGGCTCGGGCCCTATTACGTGTGCAAGGACGGGCCTGTCTTTCAGTACAGCGCCATCAAGCATTTTCCTGATATATGGGATTAATGATCTCCATGCGAATGATACGCCAATAGGTTGGCTTCGGGTGCGCCGGCGTCGTCGACTGGTCCCGATTGCGGAACGTTGGGTGAAATCGTTATATAGTCGAAGGGCGGGATCGGTTTATATCCGCCGTTAATAAAAAATTTTTGTCTTACAGGAACAAATACCACTGTTTCGAGGCGTCGTATGAGTACAAGTGCAGAGCAGATTCACAACAGAATGTTCAGCCTTCTGTCCGAACAAGGAGACAAAACAAGGCTTTTTATCGATCTGGACGTGTGCGGCACCGGAGAGTGCAAAGATTGCGTCGTCGAGTGCAGCTACTTCTATCACCCGGAGAACAACGGGATCATTTCGATCGCGGAACTTGCGACCTACTACCTTGTATGCAGAAAGTGCGAGCAGCCTCACTGTGTCAACGCATGTCCGGTTGAGGCGCTCGAGCAGCAGGAGGACAAGGAAAGACTGCTGATACGGCACAACATGCGCTGCATTTCGTGCAGGTCCTGCTCCCATGCGTGCCCCTACGGGACGATATATCCCGAGAATGTTCCCTACATCGTACACAACTGCGATTTCTGTCTCGACAGGAGGGATGTCAAGGACGAGCCGCTCTGCATCACAACCTGTCCCTACGGCGCGCTGAAAATTATGGATCGCAGCTCGAAGCTTCCGGAGAATACGTTCCTCGCTGGTGAGAACCTGATAGTCCATTCCACACACTGGGAGAGAGAGAAGGCGTAATGTATATCGTATATCTCATCGTCTATGGGTTAATACTGACAGCGGTGCTGGGGCTCGTTGCAAGCTGGATCGACCGAAAGATCACCGCAAGAATACAGTACCGAAAAGGCCCCCCGTTCTTTCAGCCGTGGATCGATATCGTTAAACTGCTCGGCAAGGAGACAATCATCCCGAGTGGCGCCTCGAAAGCTGTGTTCATAATCACGCCGCTTTTAGGGTTCGGGAGCGTCGTGATGGTTTCCACGCTTCTCTGGGCGAACAACAACCTCCTCTTCAACAGCTTTCTCGGCGATATCATCGTCGTCATCTATCTCCTCGCGATCCCCTCTATTGCAATCATGATAGGAGGTTTTGCGTCAGGGAACCCGCTCGGAAGAATAGGGGCCTCCCGGGAGATGAAGCTTCTCCTCGGGTATGAACTTCCCTTTATCCTCGCTATTCTCGTGCCGATTATCAAATCCGGCTTTGCCCTGAAGCTCGCGGATATACTGAGCTTCCAGGCGCAGAACGGTGCGTTCGCACTGCAGGCTTCCGGGATTCTCGCTCTCGTAGCGGCTGTGCTCTGCATTCAGGCCAAGCTCGGGCTCGTGCCTTTCGATATAGCTGAGGCGGAAACGGAGATCATCGCAGGCCCGATGGTGGAGTATTCAGGTGCCCCTCTTGCGGTCTTCAGGCTTACAAAGAACATGCTGCTCTTCACTCTGCCGTTTTTCCTCATAATACTCTTTCTCGGGGGATTCAATTTCGACGGCATACATATACTCTACAGCGTGCTGAAGTACATAGCGATTCTTTTGATAATTACAGTCATCAGGAACACAAACCCGAGGCTACGGATCGACCAGGCGATGAGGTTCTTCTGGGGTCCGGTTACGGGTATTGCCGTAGTAGCGGTAGTATTAGCAGTGATAGGGTGGTGATATGAGTCTAAAATTAAGAGCGTTATTGAAATCGCCGTGGGTGTTCCACCTCTCCACGGGGAGCTGTAACAACTGCGACATAGAGGTTCTGGACTGCCTTACCCCGCGGTATGATATCGAGAGATTCGGAATGCTGCTCGCTCCCAGCATCAAGCATGCGGATGTCCTGCTCATCACAGGCTCCTGCAACCGTAAATCCGTTATAAGGCTCAAGAGGCTCTACGAGCAGGCACCGCAGCCCTGCCTCGTGGTTGCGATCGGAGAGTGCTCCATGTCGCGGGGAATGTTCATACACAGCTACAACTGTCCCGTGCCACTCGATAAGATAATTCCTGTTAACGCATACATCCCTGGCTGTCCGCCGAAGCCGGAGGCGATAATCATGGGAGCGGTCAAACTGATCCAGAAGGTGAAGGGAACGCTATGACAAGAGAAGACGTACTTAAAGGCCTGCAGGAGAGATTCAGGGACGATATCATCGATCTTTATGACAGGTCTCATAAGAGGGTGTATATGGAAATCATACCGGATGCTCTCCCGAGGGTGGCGATGTATATATTCAGGGACCTCGGGGCGAGGTTCAATATAGCATCCGGAACGGATACGCGTACCCATATGGAGATATTGTACCACTTTTCTCTGGAAGAGATAAACCTCATCATATCACTGAGGGTGAAGCTCGACAGAGAAAAGCCGGCTATAGCTTCGATAGCGAAGCTCATCATAGGGGCGAACTGGATAGAGAGGGAGATGTACGAGCTTCTCGGGATACAGTTCATAGGTCATCCGGACCTGAGAAGGCTGCTCCTTGCGGATGAGTGGCCGAGAGGGGTATATCCGCTCCGTACGGATTACGAGGAGTGGGACAAATCTGCTGTAAGAGACAGGGGAGTGTAATGGCAAGATCAGTAATACCCATAGGACCGTACCACCCCCTGCAGGAAGAACCGGAGTTCTTTACCCTCACCGTCGACGGGGAGACGGTGGTCGATATTGAGGTGAATCTCGGGTACAACCACAGGGGCATAGAAAAACTCTCGGAGCGTAAGACCTTCGATCAGTCGACGTTTGTCATAGAGCGTATCTGCGGGATCTGCTCCACTTCTCACCCTTTTGCTTATACGAGGGCGGTTGAGGATGTCATACCCGTCGAAGTGCCGGAACGCGCGAAATACATTCGAACAATCATTGCCGAGGGAGAGAGGATACACTCGCACCTCCTCTGGCTCGGGCTCGCCGGGCACTTTTTGGGGTACAACACCGTGTATATGTGGGTGTGGAAGCTGCGTGAAGAGATACTCGATGTGATGGAGATCCTCTCCGGAAACCGCAACAACTACGCAATGTTCAAACCGGGGGGAGTACGCAGGGATATAAAAGAGGAAGACATTCCGGTTGTCATGCGCAAGATAGATTCGATCATACCGACCATCGACCGGCTGAAGAAGGCAATCCTTGATGACCCGGTGCTCCATGTCAGGCTTAAGGGAATCGGCGTGCTGACGAAAGAAGAAGCGATCAACTACTGTGCAGTGGGCCCGACGTCAAGGGCGTCCGGAGTGGCGAGAGATGTGAGAAAGGACGCGCCGTACGGCGCGTACGACAGGGTCGAATGGGACATGATCGTTACAGAGCACGGAGACGTGTTCGACAAGGCGGTCGTGAGAATTCTCGAGACTTATGAGTCGATAAAGATCGTCAAAACCTGTCTTCAGAATCTCCCCGGTGGAGATATCGATCTTAATATCAAGGACATCCCTCCCGGGGAAGGTATCGGGGCCCATGAGGCGCCGAGGGGCGAGGTATTCCACTATGTTCGCAGCGACGGTACGAACCGTCCGGCACGGCACAAGGTTCGCGCTCCGTCATACATGAACATACCGACCTGTCAGGCGACTGTAATCGGGGAGACGATCTCAGATGCGACGATCATACTCGCCGCCGTAGATCCATGCTACTGCTGTACGGAACGGATGGCCGTGAGGGATTCGAAGGGGGCAAGACTCTACGACACAAAAGAGCTCATCAGGCTTTCACAGCAGAAAACAGAGAGAATAAAAAGGAAGATGGGTATAAAATGAAGCTACCGAAGGTAAGAGAACTCACCGAAGCGGTAAAGGCGCTTCTTACAGGGCCGTACACGTCGAAGTTCCCGAAGCAGCCGCATGTTGCTCACCCGAACTTCAGAGGTCAGCCGGTGTACGATGCCGACCGGTGTGTCGGCTGTCTCGCGTGCGAGAACGTGTGCCCGGTTGAGGCGATCGCTCACGAGGATATCACAGACCATGAGAACCCGAGGAGGGTGATGATCCACTATACGGACACATGCATCTTCTGCGGGAGCTGTGAGGCTGCGTGTATAGCCGACAACAGGGGGATCAAGCTGTCAGGCGAGTGGGACCTCGCCTTCTTCGACCGCTCGGCCGCGATGGAAACGATAGAAAAAGAGCTCGAGCTCTGTGAGATTTGCGGAGGGCCGGTCGCGTGCAAGGATCATCTGCGGTGGATATCCGAACGCATAGGAGAGCTCTCTTTCTCCAGCCCGACGCTCTACCTTTCCCGCCTGAAAGGTCTCGGGGTAATAGACGAGAATATTATCGAAGCTTCACGGGATTACGGCCGCTCTGACCGCGTGAAGATACTCTGCGCCCGCTGCAGGAGGGAGACAACACTCACCACGAAATAGAAGAGCTTCCTTGACGATGAAGAAACAAAATTCCTTAAGATCGATAATGAGAGGCAGGGTTGTCCTCTTCGGAATCGGAAGCCTCCTCAAAAGTGACGATGCAGCGGGGCCGCTGCTCGTCGAGCGCCTCAAGGGTAGGGTAACGGCGTCCTGCATAAACGCGGAGAACGCCCCGGAGAGGTTCTTTGGAGAGGCCCTCAGAGCCCACCCCGATACACTGTTAATCATAGATGCGGTACATCTCGGCGAAGAGCCGGGCAGCTACAGGCTTTTGAGGCCTGAGGAGCTCACAGGCTCCGGCATTACAACGCATGACATACCGCTTGGCGAGCTTTTGGAGCTCTTTACTAAAGAGAGCGGGGTGGATATATGGGTTCTCGGAATTCAACCTGAACGGCTGGAGATCGCCGAAGGTCTCTCGTCTAGGGTCCAAAAGACAGTTGACGAGCTGGAAAAACTCCTCATTGAAGCGGCCCCGCAGTAATCGCTTCACCGGCTTTTACTCCTAAAAAAATTTGCAGCCGACAGTTCAAAGACTTACAATTTAAGAAGAGCAAAAAGCAGATTCTCTCCGTATGAAGTTGCATACACTGTCATATTTTTACCGTTAAAAATGATGAGTATCATATGATGAGTATCATTCGATGAATAAACTCCGCATACTTATACTTGAAAACGACCCTGACGACGCCGAGCTCATTGTACAGGCGCTGAGAGATGCCAGGCTGTCATCCGTACCGAAATGTATCGACAGTAAAGCGGACTTTAAAGAGACACTGGAAGAGTTCAAGCCGTCCATAATCCTCTCCGACTACAGAATGCCTGTGTTCTACTGTCTGACTGCGCTTATGATCTTAAAGGAGCGATCTCCGAAAGTACCGTTGCTAATTATTTCAGAAGAGATATGCAGAGAGGTTACAGCAGAGGCCATAAGTACCAGTAGCTGTGAATATGCGCTCAAGGACAATCTTCTGTCTATCGGATACGCGGTCCAGAAGGTGATGGACAAGTTCGTAAAACGAAACTATCGCAGGATAGAAGGTGAAGGGTCTGCCACAGGAGAAAAGCGTTTCAAAGAGCTCTTCGGCAATTACGGCTCGGGTATAGCCTTCTATAAGGCGGTTGACGACGGAAGAGATTTTGTCCTCTCGGATTGTAACGGTGCTCTGGAGCGCATCAAGCGGTTAAACCGGGAAGACCTCATCGGGAAGGGAGTGCTCGACCTGTTTCCGGGGGTTTCGGATTCCGGACTCTTTAATGATATTCATCGTGTATGGAAGAGCGGGATCCCGTCTCACCATCCGATGAATTATTACAAGGACGATCGAATCGAGGGATGGAGGGAGATCTATCTCTATAAGGTCCCTTCCGGAGATATCGTGGCTCTATATGTGGACATCACGTCGAATCGGCTGCTGGAAGAGGAATTGCAAAAGAGTGAGGAGAGGTTCAGTCTCATCGCAGACAGCAGCTTCGACGCGATATTCATAATAGACAGAGAGGGCAGGGTGAGGTACATATCACCGGCGATTACCAGGGTGATGGGATATGATCCTGCTGACCTTATCAACAGGCCTTTTACGGATTACATGCCTGGGGAGGAGAAGAAAAAGGCCCGGGAAACGCTGAGGGCTCTGTTAGAGGGCAAGATCATTGAGGGTTTTCGTCAAACGGTTGTACGGAAGGACGGAGAATTTGTTCATGTAGAGATCAATGCGGCGCCGATTATGAAATGTACCGAAATAGTAGGGATTCAGGGGGCTTTACGCGATATTACAGAGCGTCTGAGAGCTGAAAAGCAGATAGTAACGCTTGCAAGATTCCCGTCTGAGAACCCGAACCCCGTTCTCCGCGCTTCGTACGACGGTACGGTCCTCTTTGCGAACAAGGCATCGGAAAAATTGCTCGACTTCTGGGAATGCGGGGTTGGAAAACCGCTGCCTGCCGAATGGACAAAGATCATCCGTGAGGTATATGATTCCGGAGAGAACCGGTACCTGGAGCTGGAATTCAAAGAGGAATTCTACTCCCTGTCCATCGCACCTGTCTATACCGAGGGGTATATAAACATATACGGTATGGACATCACCGAAAAGAAGCGCGCGGAAGGACGTCTTCATCTGCTCACCTCGGCGGTAGAGCAGATGGGAGAGGGGATCGCGATAATCGACCTCGATGGAAGGTTTCTCTTCGTTAACAACGCGTATGCGGGAATGCACGGCTTCAAACAGGAGGAACTGGAGGGAAAGCTCCTCACCGATATTCACAAAGGCGATCAGCTTCCAGCTATTGACGAGGCGAATCGGATTCTCAAAGAGACAGGGAGCTTCTCGGGAGAGGTATGGCGCAAACGCCGTGACGGCACGGTCTTCCCGACGATCATGCAGAACTTGCTGCTCAGAAACAGCGAGGGGAGAGAGATCGGGATTGTCAACACCATCAGCGATATTACCAGGCGCAAGAAGGAGGAGGTGGAGCTAAAGAAACTCTCCCTCGCGGTCCAGCAAAGTCCGGTGGGCATCGTGATCACCGACGCAGAGGGAAACATAGATTACGTGAACCCAAGTTTCGAGGCGGCCACCGGCTACAGCTTCGATGATCTGCTCGGTAAAAACCCGCGCATCCTCAAGTCGGGAGAGCACTCGATAGAATTCTACAAGAACCTCTGGGATACAATCTTGCAGGGAAATGAGTGGGGGGGGGAGTTTCACAATCGAAAGAAAAACGGCGATCTTTACTGGGAGAGTGCGTCCATCTCTCCGATTAAAAATGAGGACGGCCGCATCACGCACTTTCTCGGTGTCAAAGAGGACATTACCAAAAGAAAGCTCCTCGAGCAGCAGCTCATACACTCCCAGAAGATGGAAGCGATAGGAACCCTTGCGGGCGGCATTGCACACGACTTCAACAACATGCTCAGCGTAATAATCGGATACAGCGATTTCCTCCTCATGAAACTCGGGAAAGAGGATGAGCAGTACAAGATCATCGGTGAGATAAAGAAATCAGGGCAGCGGGCATCCAATGTCGCACAGCAGCTTCTGGCTTTCAGCAGGAAACAGGTGCTCAGGAAATCGCTGATAAACCTGAATTTTGTGGTAACTGATATGCAGAAGATGTTGATGCGGCTCATAGACGAGGACATCAGTCTTGAAACGGCGTTTGGAGAAAATCTGCACATGATTTACGCAGACAGGGTACAGGTGGAGCAGACCCTCATGAACCTTATCATAAACGCTCGAGATGCAATGCCCCTCGGCGGTACGGTAACCATCGCTACAGAAAACATGCTCGTAGACGAGCAGTACTGCAAAGAGTATCCGTACGCACGGCCCGGAGAGTATGCCTGTCTTTCTGTGGCTGATACCGGAATTGGGTTGGAAGAAAGCACTTCGCCTCGCGTCTTCGATCCTTTCTTCACTACCAAGGAGTTCGGTACCGGGCTCGGACTGTCGGTCGTGTACGGTATCGTGAAACAGCATGACGGATGGATCAACTTGTCCAGTGAGCCGGGAAAGGGTACAAAATTCAACATCTTCTTTCCTGCCTCTGTAACATCAGAAGGGGAGACGATCGAGGTATCTGTAAGGGTGGACAAGCTTGCCGGCAGAGGTGAGCATGTGCTTCTCGTAGAAGACGACAGAATACTGCGCGAGTTTACCGCGAATGTGCTGAGGGAAAACGGCTATACGGTAGTGGAAGCGCGAAACACCGAGGAGGCTCTGAAGCAGTTCGACAAGCAGAACGGCAAATTTGATCTTATATTCAGCGATGTCGTTCTGCCGGACCGCTCCGGAGTAGATCTCGCAGAGATCCTAACCAACCGCCATAAAAATCTTAAAGTGCTGCTTGCGAGCGGTTACCTGGACAGGAGGTCGAAGTGGGAGGTAATTAAACAGCGAGGCTACCATTTCATCCAGAAACCATATTCTCTCCAGAAGCTGCTCAAAGGTATTCAGGATGCGCTACAGAAGGTAGAGTAAGGGACTAACCCCCATTTCTCACACAGGAATGGGGGCTTTGTGGTTTTCTCAACAATAAACTTTTTTTTGCATGTCATTATCACATACTACCGGATCATCATTCAACCCTGATGTTATGCGGCTGTTGAGAAAACCGCACTAAAAAGAGCATACCCTTCACGCAGGGTTTCGAGGTAAATACGGGAAATAGAGCGTAATATGCCAGAATAATTAATCGACTTCTAACCGCTAATCCCTCTTGCAATAAATACTAAAAACTGATATCATACCGAGTAAATCTCTTTAAAAGGAGGAAACATGAAGAGACAGCTACGCTTTTTATGTGTTGTTACATTGGTTTTTGTTATAATGCTTCCGATGTCGCTTCTCTTTGCAGGGAAGGCGGAAGCGCCGCCCGAGGAGAAACCCGCGCCTGCAGAGAAGGCTCCAGAGCCGGAAAAGGCAAAGCCCAAACCCGAGCAGGTCCTGGTATTCGGGAGCTCAGGGGATGCGGTACGGCTCGACCCGGCCGATGTCACGGACGGTGAGTCGATCCAGCGGATGGACAACATCTTCGAGGGGCTCGTAGAGTACAAGACCGGATCTACCGAGATCAAGCCCGCCCTTGCTACCTCCTGGGAGATGTCGGCGGACGGGACCGAGATCGTGTTCAACCTCAGGCGGGGCGTGAAGTTTCATGACGGCACGGACTTCAATGCGGACGCCGTCGTCTTCTCCTTTGCGAGGCAGTACGATCCGGACCACCCGTTCAACCAGTACGGCGAATGGGCGTACTGGGGCTACATGTTCTACGACGTGGACCGAATGGAGAAGATAAACGACTATACCGTGAAGCTCGTTCTAAAGCGTCCGAACGCGTCGATCATGACCTCTCTTGCCATGTTCACGACAAACATCGTTTCGCCTGCGAACGCCGAAAAGTGGGGGGAGGACATGTTCAAGCACCCCGCCGGAACAGGCCCCTTCAAGTTCGTGGAGTGGGTGAAGGACGACCACATCACACTCGTTGCAAACGACAACTACTGGAGGGAGCGCCCTAAACTCGACAAGGTCATCTTCAAGGTCATACCCGACCCCTCAGCAAGGCTGCTCTCTCTCGAAGTTGGGGAGGTGCAGGGAATAGAGTATCCCAACCCCGCCGATTTCGACCGGATAAGGGGAAATTCCGACCTCAAGCTGATGTCTGAGCCGGGGATGAACGTCGGCTACATGGCGATGAACACCGGCTACGGCTACAAGGACGCAAACAAGAACGGGAAGCGCGACGCGAACGAGAAGCTCGAGAAGACGCCGGGCTATTATGAACCTCTCACAAATAAGAAGGTCCGGCAGGCCATACAATATGCGATCGACAAGCGGGCGATAGTGGACCATATCTACAAGGGGACCGCATCGGTGGCAAAGAACGGAATGCCTCCCTTCATGCTCGGCTTCAACGACGACATCAAGGACTATCCTTACGACCCGGAGATGTCGAAGAAGCTTTTGCGTGAGGCGGGCTACTCGGACGGATTCGAGGTCACGCTCCACGTCATGCCCGTGTCGAGGCCCTACATGTTCGATCCGCCGGCTATCGGAGAGGCGATACAGAGCTATCTCGACGCGGTGGGCATCACGGTGAACTTCTATCAGGTGGACTGGGGGACATACCTCCAGGAGACGGAAGCGGGAATGCACCAGATGTGCCTGCTCGGATGGACCGGCGACAACGGTGACCCGGACAACTTCATGAACGTGCTGTACGGTCCCAATTCCGCCAATATAGGTGCGTCAGGGAACTATGCATTCTACAGCGATCCCGAGGCACAGAAGCAACTGGACGCTGCGCTCTTGAGCTACGATATAAATGTACGGGCGACGCACTATAAAAAGGCTCAGGAGATGATCCACGAGTTTTCAGGGTGGGTCTACATCGCGCACTCAAACCAGTCAATCGTTTTCAGAAACAACGTGCGCGGCTACACACTGCACCCCACCTCGAGGAAGTTCTTCTACCCCGTATGGATAGAGTAGGGGAGAGAAGCCGGTACGATGATGAAAGGAGGGGCGGATATGTTCACCCCTCCTTTTTATGTATGGTTCCTGGTGATACACGGGTCACAGCCTACTGTTCTCACAGGGTCTTCTCATAAAATGGTTAACAGCGAGGCTGAATCCTATATGAGTGCACTGTGAGAAAAGCGCTAAAACGACCGTTTCTGACTGTTTACAACGATTCGTAAGAATAGCGTACGGTTCAAACGGGTACGGGGTAACCAAACTGTGACGATTGCTGAAGAACATATTAACTTTTTCTCTTTTATTGAGTACAATGACATACACAATTTTTCCGTGAAGAGAAATACAAATGAAGTGGTACATTGCAAAACGGCTGCTCCAGCTCATACCGGTGCTGGTCGGCGTTGCCGTCATCTCCTTTTCGCTCATACACCTGGCGCCGGGCGATCCGGCACGAACCATAGCGGGAGAACATGCATCGGAGCAGACGATAGAAACGCTGAGGGTGAAGTATGGACTCGACAAGCCTATACACATCCAGTTCTGGATGTGGTTCAAGCAGGTAGTGAAAGGAGACTTCGGCCGCTCGATCGTCTCTAACGAGTATGTAACGAGGGAGATACTCGATCGGTTTCCCAACACAGTCGAGCTTGCATTTTTTTCCATGCTCATAGCAATCATCGTCGGGTTCATCGCGGGGGTGGTTTCCGCATCGAAGCAGTACTCGGTGCTCGATTACACCACAATGGGGGTCGCCCTGTTCGGCGTGTCGATGCCGGTCTTCTGGCTCGGGATAATGCTCATGATGATCTTCGGGGTGTATTTCAGGGTCCTCCCTATCGGGGGGAGGATAAGCTCGATGATCTTGTTCCAGCGCATTACCGGTCTCTATATCATCGACAGTCTCATAAAGGGCAACTGGGCTGCGCTGGGATCGTCGATCAAATATCTCATCCTGCCGTCCGTCGCGCTCGCAACGATACCGATGGCAACGATCGCGCGAGTTACCCGCTCGAGCATGCTCGAGGTGCTGAGGCAGGATTACATCAGGACTGAGCGTGCAAAGGGGCTTTCGGAAAGGGTGGTGATATACAAGCACGCCGTTCGAAATGCGATGCTGCCTGTGATCACCGTTATCGGGCTGAACTTCGGCCTGCTGCTCGCCGGCGCACTTCTCACGGAAACGGTGTTTGCATGGCCCGGGATCGGCAGATATGTGGTGAATGCGGTGCGGATGAGGGACTACCCTGTGGTCCAGGGGTGCGTCCTGTTCTTTTCCTTTATGTTCGTGATTGTAAACCTCATCACCGATCTTTTGTACGTGCTGATAGACCCGAGGATTAAATACAGGTAGAGATAGATGTTTATAAAAAAACCACTGAAGAAAAGCTCGAACTACCTGCTACACAGGTTCACAGACAACCGTTCCGCGCTCTTCGGTCTCGTCATACTCGTAATACTGGTGCTGGCAGCACTGTTTGCAGATGTGATCGCGCCGAACGACCACAACCCCGCGCCGCCCAACCTGTCCCTGTCCCTGAAGCCCGGCTTCTGGAGCGTCGAGGGCGTCGAAGGGATGCCGCTCGGCACTGACGCGCTCGGACGGTGCGTGCTCTCCAGGATCGTGTACGGGACCCGTGTAAGCCTCTCCGCAGGGCTCGTGGCCGTTGGAATCGCCATGATACTCGGGATCTGTTTCGGTACCCTCGCAGGGTTCTTCGGAGGGGCTGTTGACGCAGTCATCATGAGGTTCGTGGATATCATGTTCGCGTTTCCAGCGCTACTGCTTGCCATAGTGATCGTTGCGGTGATCGGCCAGGGGCTCGACAAGGCGATGGTCGCGATAGGGATAGTGTACACGCCGCAGATGGCGAGGATAATACGCTCCTCGGTGCTCTATATCAAGGAGATGGAGTATATCGAGGTGCAGCAGGCCATAGGTTCAAGCCGGCTGAGAGTGATCTTCCGCCATGTCATCCCGAACTCCATCGCACCTGTCATCGTATACGGAACACTCATGCTCGCCACTGCGATCCTTGACTGTGCGGCCCTCGGGTTCCTCGGCCTCGGCGCACAGCCCCCGACTCCCGAGTGGGGAGCAATGCTCGCAAAGAGCTACTCCTATATCGTGAGCGGGGCATGGTGGGCTGCAACCTTCCCAGGACTCGCGATCCTCTTCTCAGTGCTCGGTCTCAACCTCCTCGGAGACGGCCTGCGTGACATCCTTGATCCGAGGCTGAAGCAATGAGTGAGCTCTTGAGAGTACAGGACCTTCGAACGCACTTCTTTACTCACGAGGGAACAGTCCGTGCTGTGGACGGGGTGAGTTTTACGATAATGAAGGGAGAGACCCTCGGCCTCGTCGGAGAATCGGGCTGCGGAAAGAGCGTGACCGCGCTCTCCATCATGAGACTCATCCCGTCTCCTCCGGGAAGGATCCTCTCGGGAGAGATCCTGTTCGAAGGCAGCGACCTCCTGAGCTTGAACGAACGGCAGATGCGGGGTATCCGCGGGTGCAAAATATCGATGATATTTCAGGAACCGATGACCTCACTGGACCCGGTTTTTACGATAGGAGACGAGATCATGGAGACGGTAAGGCTCCACCAGGGTCTTAATAGGTCGGATGCGAAGAAGCAGGTAATAGAGGCGCTGCGGATCGTGGGGATAGCCGACTCCGAGCGCCGGATAAAAAATTATCCTCACGAGCTTTCCGGGGGGATGAGACAGAGGGCGATGATCGCGATGGCGCTCTCCTGCAACCCTGCGCTCCTCATAGCGGACGAGCCGACAACCGCGCTCGACGTGACGATACAGGCCCAGATCCTGCGCCTCATTGACGACCTCAAGAGCAGGTTCGGCACGTCTGTGCTTCTCATAACTCATGACCTTGGAGTGGTCTCCGAGATGTGCGATCACGTTGCCGTGATGTACGCGGGACTTATCGTCGAGTACACTGACATTCATACAATCTTCGAGCAGCCCCTTCACCCGTACACCATCGGACTTAAAAAGTCTATCCCGAGCCTCGACGTGGAGGTTGAACGGCTCGATACAATAAAAGGACTGGTACCCTCCCTCATCGACATTCCGCCAGGTTGCCCGTTCCACCCTCGGTGCACTCACACGATGCCTGTGTGCAGAAAAGAGATGCCTGAGCTTACAAAGGTGGACAAGGGGCATAGGGTGAAGTGCCACCTCTTCGAACCGGAGGGATCGTGATGGAGCCGCTCGTACGTGTCCAGAACCTTTGCAAATGGTTCGACGCAGGAAAGTCTCAGATCGGTAAAAAGGATATCCTCATGGCTGTGGACGACGTGAGCTTCTCCATCGAGAAGGGAGAGGTCATGGGGCTCGTGGGAGAGTCCGGATGCGGAAAGACCACGTGCGGCAAGACAATACTCAGGATTCTCAATCCGAGCTCAGGG
>Ga0307379_10002074_pt1 | contig 30266 bp, 27 predicted proteins | sample UN2MG_FD_202237 | JGI IMG/M metagenome (GOLD analysis project Ga0307379, IMG submission 202237) | Soil microbial communities from Risofladan, Vaasa, Finland - UN-2 | ecosystem: Environmental > Terrestrial > Soil > Coastal area > Acid sulfate soil | place: Finland: Risofladan, Vaasa | collected...
TTACCATCGAGCCTGATCCTTTCCCGCAGGGGGACGGCCCGGTAGACGCCTACCTGGGAATCGACGTCGGGTCGATCAGCACGAACGTGGTAGTCGTGGACCGCGAAAAGCGGGTGCTATCGCGCCGCTACCTGATGACGGCCGGCCGGCCGATCGAGGCCGTGCGGCAGGGCATCGAAGAGGTGGCGGGCGAGGTGGCCGGAAAGGTGAGGATACGCGGCGTAGGCACGACCGGCTCCGGCCGGTATCTCACGGGCGATTTCGTGGGTGCCGACGTGGTGAAGAACGAGATCACGGCGCACGCGCGCGCGGCCGCGCATTTCGATCCGAACGTCGACACGATTTTCGAGATCGGCGGACAGGACTCGAAGTTCGTGAGCCTCGAGAATGGTGCGGTTGTCGATTTCACGATGAACAAGGTTTGCGCGGCTGGCACGGGATCGTTTCTGGAGGAGCAGGCCGAGAAGCTGGGCATCGCGATCAAGGAGGAATTCGGCCAGCGTGCGCTCGATTCGAAAACACCCTGCCACCTGGGCGAGCGCTGCACGGTGTTCATGGAATCAGACCTCAACCACCACCAGCAGCGCGGCGAGCAGAAGGGCGACCTTGTTGCCGGGCTGAGCTATTCCATAGTGCTGAACTATCTCAACCGCGTGGTGGAAGACCGGAAGATCGGCAAGACGATTTTCTTCCAGGGGGGCACGGCGTACAATCGCGGCGTGACGGCGGCCTTCGAGAAGGTGACCGGCCGCAAGATCATCGTGCCGCCCCACCATGACGTGATGGGAGCAATCGGCGTGGCGCTGATCGCTATGGAGGAGGATTCCGGCAGCACGAAGTTCAAGGGCTTCGACCTCAGCAAGCGCAGCTACACGATCGACACGTTCGAGTGCAAGGACTGCTCGAACAACTGCGAGGTGCACCGGGTGTCGGTGCAGGGCGAGCGGCCGCTGCATTACGGCAGCCGCTGCGGGAAGTTTGACGAGGAGAAGCGCACATCGGCTGGCAAACACCTTCCCAGGCTGTTCAAGGAGCGCGAGAAGATGCTTCTGACGGCCTACGACAAGGAGCTGCCCAGGGACTCGGACGCGCCGACCATTGGCATTCCGCGCATTACGACGTTCTTCGAGCTGCATCCGTTCTTCAAAGCGTTCTTTACGGAGCTGGGCCTGCGCGTGGTGCTGTCGGAGCCGACCAACCGCGACATTATTCACGACGGCGTGGAGAGCGTGGTGAGCGAGCCGTGTTTTCCGATCAAGGTGGCGCACGGCCACGTGATGAACCTGCTGCGCCGCGAGCTCGATTACATCTTCCTGCCGGCCATCATAAACCTAGAACACATTTTCCCCGGGATGCACAAGGCATACGCGTGCCCCTACGTGCAAGCGGTGCCGTATCTCGTTCGGGCGGCGATGAACCTCGACGTGCCCGGCACCACGATACTGCAGCCGGTGATCCACATGGAGCGCGGGCAGGCGCACGTAAAGAAGATACTGCGGCAGCTTGCCTCGGACCTGAAGGTGCCGGCCGCTCAGACCGAGAAGGCGATACACGAGGCCTATGCAGCTCAGCACCGGTTCTACCAGATGACGCTGAAACGCGGCCGCGAGATTCTGGCAGACCTGCCACACGACTCGCCGTCGATCGTGATCGTGAGCCGGCCCTACAACGGCTGCGACAATGCGCTGAACCTCAACATCCCCGAGAAACTCCGCGACCTCGGCGTGCTGGCCATTCCGATGGATTTCGTGCCGATAGAAGGCATCGCGCTCGGGAAGGATTTTCCGGACATGTACTGGCGCTACGGCCAGCGCATCCTCGCTACCGCACGACGCGTGGCAAACGACAAGCGGCTGCACGCCGTTTACGTAACAAACTTCGGATGCGGCCCCGACTCGTTCATCATGAAATTCTTCACCAAGGAGATGAAGGGCAAGCCATACCTCACGATCGAGGTGGACGAGCACAGCGCGGACGTTGGCGCCATCACGCGGTGCGAGGCTTTCCTCGACAGCCTCAAGCACGTGCGCGAGTGCGAAAGCAAGCCTTTCCGGCTGGACCGGCAGGAGGTGCGCCGCGACCTCGAACGCACCATCTACATCCCGTACATGGACGACCACGGTATCGTCCTCGCCGCCGCGATGCGAAATGCCGGGCTCAAGGCCGAGGCCTTGCCTATAGCCGATGCGCTGAGCCTCATGATCGGCCGCAAGCACACCACCGGCAAGGAATGCTACCCGTGCATCATCACCACCGGCGATATTTTGAAGGCGTGCATGTCAAAGGGCTTCGAGCCGGAGCGGGCGGCATTCTTCATGCCGTCGGCGCTCGGGCCGTGCCGCTTCGGGCAATACAATAAGTTTCACCGAATGGTCCTCGACGACTGCGGCTTCAACCAGGCCGAGATTTTCATCCTCGATCAGACCAAGGACTACGGCAAGCACCTGGACGCGCTGGGCGCGGGTTTCAGGCGCCGCACGTGGCAGGCGATGATCGTGGTGGACCTGATGCAGAAGATTTCGCGCCAGATCAGGCCATACGAGGTGACGCCGGGGCAGACGGATCGCATTTACCAGGAATGGCTGGACAAGCTGACGGCTTGCGTGGAGACGGGCGGCGAGGTGGCCCAGGTGGCTCGCGGCGCACGCAATGCCTTTCTCGCCATTACGCAGGACCGCTCGGTGCCGAAGCCGAAGATCGGCGTAATAGGCGAGATATTCGTGCGCTGCAATGCGTTCAGCAACAATTTCGCGGTGCGCCGGGTGGAGCAGCTTGGCGGCGAGGCCAGCATGCCGCCGTTCGAGGAGTGGCTTGATTACATCGATTGGGAGCGCAAGCACGATTACCAGGCGGATGGCAACTACGGCCGCCTGCTGAAAGAGCACCTCAAGACGTTTGTGCAGGAGCGCGATCTCAAGAAGATGACGGGCATCTTTGAGGGGGCAATCGGCGATTTCCTCTACGAGCAGCCAACCGCGCACGTGGTGGAGAAGGCGGCGCCTTACATCCACCACGCGATACGCGGCGAGGCGGTGCTGAGCATGGGCCGCGCCGAGGAATACGTGGAGAAAGGCTACCACGGCATCATGAACCTCGTGCCGTTCAACTGCCTGCCGGGCAACATCGTGAATGCGCTGCTCAAGAAATTCTCGGACATTCATCCGGATATCCCGATCCTGAAGCTGTCGTACGACGGGCTGCAGCAGTCAAGCGAAGAGACGCGCCTCGAGGCTTTCATGTACCAGGCACGGCAGCTCGTGGCCCGGCCGGCTCAGGAATCGCACAAGAAAGCAGGAGTGAACGTATCATGATGGAAGGCACCGCGAGAAAATTCGGCGACGACGTTAACACCGACGAGATCATCCCGGCGCGCTATCTGAACACCACCGATCCGGACGAGCTTGCCAGGCATTGCATGGAAGACGCCGATCCGCAATTCATGCAGAAGGCCAAGCCGGGCGATTTCATCGTAGCGGGCGAGAACTTCGGCTGCGGGTCGTCGCGCGAGCACGCGCCTATCGCGATCAAGGCGGCGAAGATCGCCGCCGTTATTGCAAAGAGCTACGCACGCATTTTCTACCGCAACGCAATCAACACCGGGCTGGTGATAATCGAGAGCCAGGCCGCGGCCGACGACATAGCCGACGGCGATCACATCCGCGTGGACCTCACGGCCGGGTCGATCGAGAACGTGACGAAGCAGCGGAAATATAAGGCCCTCCCCTTCCCGCCGGAGATGCAGGAAATCATCAACGCGGGCGGCCTGATGGAGTTCATAAAGAAGAAAGCGGCAGGCAGATGATCCACCGAATCTGCCTTGGATCGAGGCCGAACGTGCGAAGCGCGAGGAAAAAGGCCAGGACAAACGCATTGCCACCTCGTGACGACAAGACGCAGATTGTGGCGTACGCTCACGGGCTGGATGTTTGCAGGTGATCCACACATGACTATGCGAATTGCGATACACAAAGAAGAGATCGCCGGCTTCTGCCGGCGGCACCAGATCCGCAAGCTCGCGCTTTTTGGGTCGGTGCTACGGGACGACTTCACACCCGAAAGCGACGTTGACGTGCTGGTGGAGTTTGATCCAAGTGCACGCGTTGGTCTGATCTCACTGGCAGGAATGGAGATTGAACTGAGCCAGATACTGGGCCGAAAGGCCGAACTACACACGGTAAGGAGCTTGAACCCCAGGTTTCGCGATGAGGTGCTCGCCGAGGCCGAGGTGCTGCATGAGCAGGCGTGATGATACCGATGATGACACCCAAGATCCCCACCGCTGATCGGTTTGCTGCAACCAGCCAATCTGTGGGCGATGATCAACAGCCGATACAGGCGTTTCCATAATTCCCTGAATGGAGCAATCACTGATGTACAGAATCGCAGTGCTCCCGGGCGACGGCACCGGCCCGGAAGTCGTAAATGAAGGGCTGAAGGTTCTGAAGGCGGTCGCAAAAAAGAAGAATTTCACATACGAAACGAAGCCGTACGATTTCGGCGGAGAGCGGTATCTGAAGACCGGGCACATACTGTCGGACGCCGACGTGGCGGAGCTGCGCACGTATGATGCGATATTCCTGGGTGCCGTGGGCCATCCCGACGTGCCGCCCGGCGTGCTCGAGAAGGGCCTGCTGCTGAAGCTGCGGTTCGACCTCGACCAGTACATCAACCTGCGGCCCGTGAAGCTGTATCCGGGCGTGGATTGCCCGCTGAAGGACAAAGGCCCGAAGGATATCGATTTCGTCGTCGTTCGCGAGAATACGGAGGACCTTTATGTGGGCGTGGGCGGCGTGGTGCGCAAGGGCACGCCCGACGAGGTGGCCGTGCAGGAGAGCGTGAACACGCGCAAGGGCGTCGAGCGATGCCTGCGTTACGCGTTCGACCTCACGCGCAAGCGCAACAAGGCCAACAAACTGACGCTGTGCGCGAAAACGAACGTGCTGACCTACGCGCACGATCTATGGTGGCGGGCGTTCAACGAGGTGGGCGCCGAGTATCCGGATATAACGCGCGATTATGCGCACGTTGACGCGACGTGCATGTGGATGGTGAAGAATCCGGAGTTTTTCGACGTGATCGTGACGACGAACATGTTCGGCGACATCATCACCGACCTGGGCGCGATGATCCAAGGCGGGATGGGTATCGCGGCGGGCGGAAACATAAATCCGAAGGGCGTGTCGATGTTCGAGCCGATAGGCGGCTCGGCGCCGAAGTACACCGGCAAGGGCGTGATAAATCCGCTGGCGGCGATCTGCGCCGTGTCGATGTTGCTCGATAACCTGGGCGAAACTGCCGCCGCCAAATCGGTGGAAGACGCCGTGATGTTTGTTACGGCAAACAAGGTCAAATCACTGAGCGCGGGCAAGATGGGCTATTCGACGTCCCAGGTGGGCGACCTTGTGGTTGAAGCGCTGAAGTAGCAGCGGCTTTCGGATGCTCATCGACTATAATCTATCAGGAATCGCCGGTGCGGACTCTTCCGTGCCGGCGTTTTTCATGCGGCGGCCGGGGCGGCTTGAAAATGCAAGGGACGCAGTTGGGTAGCGACTGATACATGAAGATCGTGAGGCTTCCGTTCAGGCCTTCGCACCCGGCGTTTCCACGAGAAACTGACTGCGTCCCCTGGATGCCATTCTCGGGGGAAGTGGAGCCCAAACGAAAAAAGCCCCACGCTGAAAGGATTGCGCGAGGCGGCCTTTTTAGCGTTTTTTTTGCGTGGCGCAATATGGCGCAAATTCCCACGAGGATCAATCGGTGAAAGAACAAAAAAAGCCCGTGCCAGTAAAAGCACGGACTTTGCGTTCTGATGCGTCCGCCTTTTTAGCACTCTCGAAGTGGTGCAATATGGCACAAATCCCACTGTCGGTAATGATACACCAAACGCAGGGGCAAGTCAAGCGATTTTTTCTCGAAATCTCCTTTTCGTGGCTTGTCTTTTTTCTCCTGCCTCCTGTCCTCCAGCATCTTTCTTTGCGGCGTTCACCATTTCATCTGCTGGAGGTATTTTTCGGCGAGAATTGCGGCGGCGGCGCCCTGCCCTGCTGCGGTTATTGCCTGCCTGTAGACGGGGTCTTGCACGTCGCCGGCGGCCCAAACGCCTTTGACAGAGGTTTCGAGGGAACGGCCGGTGACGATGTATCCGCGTTCGTCGGTTTTCACTGCGCCGCGAAGGAATTCGGTGGTGGGCCTCGTGCCGATGAAGATGAAGACTCCATCGATTTCGAGCTCGGAAATCTCGCCGGTTTCGATATTCCTGATGGAAAGGCCGGTTACTTTGCCGTCGCCGTGGATGCGGTCGACCACTGTATTCCAGATGAAGTGCATCTTCTCGTTAGCGAATGCGCGTTCCTGAAGCACTTTCTCGGCTCTAAGGGTGTTTCGCCGATGAATGACAAAGACCTTTCGCGCGTGGCGGGTGATGGCAAGGCCCTCGTCGATGGCGGCGTTGCCACCGCCGACTACGGCCACGTTCTGGTCATTGAAGAACGCGGCATCGCAGGTGGCGCAGTACGAGACTCCGCGCCCGACGTATTCCTCTTCGCCAGGCACGCCGAGCTTCATAGGTTTGGAGCCGGTGGTGATAATGACTGCCTTTGCCCGCAGCTCGCCGGACGGTGTTTTCAGGCGCTTGGGATTTTCGGCGGCCACCAATTCCGTCACTTCTTCGGTCTTGATCTTCAGGCCGAATTTCGTGGCGTGCAGGATGAGCAGTTCGGCGAGATCGGGGCCGGCCACGCCATCGGGGAATCCGGGGTAATTCTCGATGCTTTCGGTGTAGTTGAGGTATCCCCCGCCGCCGGTAGGATCGAGCATGATCACATCGAGCCGTGCTCGGCCGGCGTAGAGGCCGGCCGTGAGGCCGGCGGGGCCGCCCCCGATGATCACCAGCTCGTGAGATACGGCCATACCGATCCTCACTTCACGATGGCGTCGATCCTGTTGGCAAGCTCGGCCTCGGGCACGAATCCGCTGATGCGATCCACCACGTCGCCGCTTCTGAAGATGATGGTGGTCGGCACGCCGAAGACGTCGAATTGCATGGCGATTTCCCGGTTTTCGGCGGCGTTTATCCTGAGGAATTTGACCGAGCCCTCGTAGCGGTCGGCCAGGGTTTCAATGATGGGATCAAAGCGTTTGCAGAATTTGCAAGTGGGTGTGTAGAATTCCACAACAACGGGCATGGTGGATTCGAGCACCTCCGTAGCAAAGGCATCGCCACTGATTTCCATAAGCTTCAGCATGCAAGGCTCCTTCCTTATCTGCCTGCGATTATGTTCCCTATCTGGAATTGTCGAAGCGTTGGAAGAACGAGACACAGAATTTTGGTTCGAAGCCGAGGCCATAGCAGGGCAGAAAAAAACCCCCGCGGGCTTCGCGGGGGGGGTATGGTGGCTATTTGTGCAAGGCCGTTGCCAGCCTGGATGGCACTCTCTGCAACGCCTGCTGAACTCACGATCAGAAGCCGTGGACGATTTTCAGCCAGAATGCGTTTCCGTCGGGGCGGTTGTGGGCGTTCTGCTCGAACTGCGCCTTGAAGCTCAAACTGGTGTGCTCGTTGACGTCGTAGCGAACTATCGGGCCGATGGCAAAAACGCGTTCCTTGGAGTCGTCGATGGTATCGCGTCCCAGCTTGTCTTCCTCGCAACTGGTAAACCAGTAGCCGTTGATGCCGGCGCGGAGCTTCTCGGCAATCGGCAACGTGGCGGCGTAGTCTACGTGGAATTGGTTGCCGGTTCTCACCTGCGTCACCTCTTCCCTGGTGTGAATGTCGTACATGAGCTTCGCATCAAGGACCAGGCCGATGTCGGGGAAAATCCTGGTTGCAGCCAGGGCGGGTTCAAACGTGTAATGGTGGCTGCCGATGTTGGGGTTGGATGTTCCAACAAGCCTGCTGCGCTCGAATTCGCCGGTGGGCAGGATCATGTCGAGGCCGGCGATGATGTGCCATTCAGGCGAGAAGCTCCAGCCGACGAGCAGCGGCGAGACGTACATGTCGCCCAGCCCCGAGAGCGACTCGTCGATGCCGGGAGGGGGCACCGTGATGTCCTTGTGAACCAGCGGGATTACGCAATGCCACATCGCGCGGCCGCCGAAGATGTCGATATCCGACGAGTAGACCAGCCTGACGGCATCGGCGATCATTGTGACCTTCGCACCGGGAATGCCGACGCCTTTGTCGTCATTGATCGCGCCGGCGCCGTAATACAGCGTGTAGTTCATCAGGTAGAAGCCCGGCGGCGGCTGAAAGCCGGTGTAGACATCCTCGACGCCGTTGAGGGCCGAGCTGGTGCCCGGATTTGCCAAGGCCGAGCCTGCAAGGCCCAGCACGCACAGAAATACCACAGCCACAATCACTTTCATCATCGCAATACTCCCTGTTCTCCATAACCTATGGCCGAGACTCGGAAAAAACCACCGGTTGCCCGTGTGGCTGACATTCTGCCTGCAAAAACCTCAGTCCCTGTGTGTCACGCTCATCGCGCCGTAGACACACGCCGGCACGCACAACTCGCAGAGGATGCACTTCTGCGTATCGAGCAGCACTTCGAGCGTAGCGGGTTGCACGTGGAGCGCACTGGTGGGGCACTGCCCCACGCAAACGCCGCAGTGAGTGCACTTTTCCATGTCGCGGTTGATATCGCGCGACAGCTCCCGCACGCGGACGCCCTGCTGCTGGAGGCGCTCGATAGCCTTGCCGAGGTTGCCCTTCACGCCCGAAAACTCAAGCGTGAGCAGGCCCTCCTCGTCTTCGGTTACCTGTGCGCGGAGGATATTGAACGAGACGTTGTAGTCCTTCACGAGCTCGCAGATCATTGGCTTTGAAATAAGCGCGGGCGGGATGTGAAGAATCACACGCTGCTTCACGAAAATCTCCTTTGCGGCACGTTTGGCCGCTCAACGAACGATTTCGAGCTCGCCCCAGGCGCCGAGGTGGCGGCCCATGGCGATCATCAGCCCGAGGAGCTTCTGCCGCTTCTTTTCGCTCTCGATCACCTCGCGGATCACATCCGGCTCGCGGATGAGGTTTCCTATCGCGGTGGCGGCGGCATCGGCCAGAGCAGCCGATGCGGCCAACACGACTACGGCGTCGGCTTTGCCGAAGCTTACGCTGTGGCCTACTGTGCCGGACGACGTGCACAAGCCGCGCGGGCCGCCGGCCGTGTCTACGCTGACCTTCAGTTTCCCGCTGAAAGGCGACTGAGGCCCCGCATACAGCGAGACGATTGCCGGCTGAGCGGTCTTGATGAAGCAATCGCCGCCGTTTTCCACTATGACTTCGGGCGGCTGGATTCCGCGCTCGCTCAGCAGCCGCAGGAGGTCCTCGCCTACGAGCTCGGCCATTGCGCCGGCCACGGCGGCCATCGGGCCCACGCTGTATTCACTGCCGGCTTCGGCCATCAGCCTGGCGATGCTCGGTGCATCGCTTTCGGTTTCCACCGGCTCGAAACTGGTGAGGAACCGCGGGTGGCTGCGGGCGTAGTCGGTGAGCTGGCGGCGATATTTCAGCACCAGCTCTTTCGTTTCTGCACGAACAGACGCCGAGGCTTTCACCGCGAGGTCGGTTTCCTCCACGTGCACGGCGAAGCTATCGAGCCGGCTGCCACTGGCCCATTCGCGGTAGAATTTCGGCTCGAATACGTCTGCCATCAGGCACCCGGCCTGCTTATCTTCATGCTCTTGCATTTCATTCCGGAATCGGCCGACGGCAGCAGTTGAGCCGGCTCCGAAAGCAAAAATCTGCCCTCACTGATCCATTCCTTGAGGATGCCCGCGATTTTTCTGGCAGCCGGATAGCTGGAAATGGAGGCGGTGGGCACCTCCCTTCCGCGGATGGTGATCCGCCCGCTGCGAAGCTGCTTGTAATTCACCTCGCCCAACGAGTTCGAGACGCAGTTTGGATAATCGTGCGAGTAGTCGACAATCTGCGTGCAGATGTCGGCGTCTTTCACCGCGGTGAACCGGGCCATCTGCTCGTCGAGGATCGGGATGGGCACGCCGATGCCGACGGCCATCGAGCAGCCGTAGCCGCGGAACGATACGCCGCGCAGGAATTCGCGGCTCATCGTTTTCAGGTCGCCGTGCACGGCGAGCGTGCCGGCGCCGCAGCGAACCACGCCGTTATCGGTTCGCGGCGCGGAAGGCGTGTGCTGTGTGCCGTACCAGTATACATAGCCCACGCCGCCGCCCAGGAATATCCGTGTGCCAACGCCGATCGTGCGATAAAAGGGGTCGTTCAGCAGCGGGCTGAGCTGACCGGCCGAGCAGTAGTTGGCATTTCCGATGTTCGGTTTCAGGATGCCCATGTAGGTGTAAATGGCCCGCGGCGAGTTCGCGTTCACCGCTACGTTGTAGTTCTGGTAGCAGTTCCGAGGGTTCAGCAAGTATGCTTCGTTCAGGTCGCTCAGCGTAAACGATGTGGTCAGCTCTTTCAGAGGGTAACAGTCGGTTCCGTAGGAGGAGGCTCTGAGCTCGAGCTCTTTGCCGGCGACGAGGTCCTCGATCACGTGGCCGCCGCCGTAGCGAAACCTGCCGGGGAATTCGGCATTCAGGGGATCGTCTGCGCGCGTTTCGGCGGCGCCGATGTAGAGGTCGACGGCCGCGAGGCCGCCGTATGCCGGCACGCCGTTGACGGTGGCGCGCTGGATGCGGATGCGAGGCTTGCTGTGGCCAACGTTTATCACCGCGCCCGACGAGCACATCGGCCCGAACGTGCCGGTGGTCACTACGTCCACCTCTTCCGCCGCCTTCTTCGCGCCCTTCTCGTCTACTATGTCGATCATCTCTTCGGCAGTGACGACGACAACGCTGCCCTTGCGAATTCTCTCGTTTATCTCGGCGTAAGTCTTTGGCATACCAGCCATGATCCCCAAAACACTGAACGGTCGCTCACGAACAACTGAAGAAGTTTACCAACTCGAGCGGCGGTAGTCAACTGAAAACTGCCCATTGACGCGGGCGAGGGGAAACTTTTCTCTTGAACCGCCGCCCCGTTTGTGCTACGCTTGCATTAATTGTGTTACTTGTTGATACGCTTGCGTTGAGTGGAGGCGGCCTTATGAGTGCTCTCGTGCGTTTCGGGGTGTCGATGGAGAAGAAGCTCCTCGACGAGTTCGACGGCAAGATATGCAGCCGCGGTTACGATAACAGGTCGGAGGCGATCAGAGACATCGTGCGCGACAAACTGGTGGAGCTGGCGTGGGAGTCGGGGGCGAGCGAAGTGGTGGGCACGCTGACGATCGTGTATGACCACGAGGTGCACGAGCTGACGGACCGGCTGACGGACATCCAGCACAAGTATCACACGAGCATCGTTTCGAGCATGCACGCTCACCTCACGCCGCACACGTGCCTGGAGGTTATCATTCTCCGGGGCCGCCCGAGCGCGATCCGCACGATAGCCGATGCGCTGCTGGCGGCGAAGGGGGTGCGGCACGGAAAGCTGGTGACGACGACAACGGGAAAGGAATTCTGACATGCATATGCCTGATGTGCTGGTATCGCCGGCGGTGGCGTTGCCTGGTTTGGCGGCGAGCGGCGCGCTGCTGGCGTGGTCGTGCCGCAAGGCGGCCCGCGAGATGGATGACCGCCGCATTCCGCTGATGGGCGTGCTGGGGGCGTTTGTGTTTGCAGCGCAGATGATAAACCTGCCGCTGGTGGTGCTGCCGGGAGTGTCGTGGCACCTGGTGGGCGCGGTGCTGATGGCCGCGATGCTGGGGCCGTATGCGGCGTTCATCGTGATGGCGGCGATCCTGACGATCCAGGCGCTGCTGCTGGGCGACGGCGGCCTGCTGGCGCTCGGGTGCAATATCTTCAACATGGGGGCCGTGTCGTGCTTCCTGGGATACGCGGTCTACTCGGCGGCGACGTCGTGGCTGGGCGGCGCACGCGGTCGAGCGGCGGGTATCGTGCTTGCGTCGGCGGTGTCACTGACGGCCGCGTCGCTCGCGGCGGTGATTCAGATTCACCTGTCGGGCAAGAGCCCTGTGTCGCTGGCTTCGGCCGCGTGGCTGATGGGATCGGTGCACGCGCTGTGCGGCATTGGCGAGGGCGTGCTGAGCGTGGCAGTGCTGGCTTTCGTTGCGAAGGCGCGTCCGGCGTCTGTGCAGGAGCGCTCGCCGGCCGAGCGTGCCGCGATGCGCAAATTCGCGCTGGCGGGGCTGGCGGTTTCGCTGGTGATCGGCGGGTTCGTATCGTATTGGGCAAGCAGCTTGCCGGATGGTCTCGAGCACGCAGGCGAAGTGCTGCGCTGGCCTTTCGTTGAGGAAGCCGAGGAGTCGGCATCGTTTATGTCCAGCGTCATGACCGGCCTGCTCACCACGGCCATCGCATTTGCGGTGTCGCTTGTGCTGGCGGCGGTGATGAGCCGCGCAAGGCAGGCGGTGCCCGAGAGGAGCTGACGCAGGCGGATGCATCACGCGTATATCGACCGCCTATCATTGATGAACAGCCCGGTGCATCGGCTCGATCCGAGGACGAAGCTCGTTTGCACGGGGCTGTTTTGCATGCTGGTGGTTTCGTGGCCGCAGGCGCGGCTGGGATGGATTGCGCTGTGCCTGCTGCCGCTGGGCGCGGCGGTGGTGATTTCCCGTTTGCCGCTGCCGTATCTTCTGAAGCGTTGCGTGATGCTCTCGCCGCTGGCGGCGACGGTCGCCGTGTTCTTTCCATTTACGCACGCGAGCGGCCAAGTGCTGGCGAGCGTGGGGCCGCTGAACCTTTATGCCGACGGCCTGCTGCTGGCGGGCGGCATACTTGCGAGATTCCTGCTTACAGTGCTGGCGGCAACGGTGTTGGCGTGTTCGACGCCCTTCGCCTCTCTGCTGAAAGCGATGGCCACATTGCGCGTACCGCGGCTGTTCATCATGGTGCTCGCGTTTCTCTATCGCTACCTTTTCGTACTGGTGGACGAGGCCGACAGGATGCGGCGTGCGCGCGACTCGCGCACCCCCAGGCCGGGCGGCCTTGGCCGGTTCATGGCGGCGCGCGGAATGCTGGGCATGCTGTTCATCCGCGCATTCGACCGGTCGGACCGCATCTATTCCGCGATGCTCGCGCGCGGCTTTGACGGAAACGTGCAAACGATGCAGCAGCTTTCCTTTGGCCGAGCGGATGCGGCCGCGGCGGCGGCGTTTGCCGTTTACCTTTGCGGCGTTGTCGCCGTTCTTCGGATGTAGCATGCAAACAGCCATAAACTGCCGCAACCTCTGCTTTTCGTATCACGACGGCAGCGCCGCATTGCGCGGCGTTTCCATGCAGGTAACAACCGGCGAACGACTGGCAATCGTCGGGCCGAACGGCGCGGGCAAGTCGACGCTTCTGCTGCATCTCAACGGCATCCTCCAGCGGGCATCGGGGCTGCTGGAGGTGTGCGGGCGCGAGGTGTCGAAGGCGAATATCGGCGAGATACGCGCGAGAGTGGGGATGGTTTTCCAGCACGCCGACGATCAGCTATTCATGCCGACGGTTTTCGACGACGTGGCGTTTGGCCCGCTGAACTCGGGCCTGCCGGCCGAAGAGGTGCGGCGACGCGTGGCCGAGGCGCTCGAGCAGGTGGGCCTGGCCGGCTTCGAGAGCAGAGCGCCCTACCACCTTAGCGGCGGCGAGAAGAAATCAGTCGCCATCGCAACCGTGCTGTCGATGTCGCCCGAGGTGCTCGTGATGGACGAGCCGACGAGCAACCTCGATCACCGCGCGCGAAGGCGGCTCATCCGGCTGCTGCAGTCGCTGCGGCAAACGCTGGTCATTGCCACCCACGACCTGCGGATGGTGCAGGAGGTCTGCGGCCGCGTAATCGTTCTGGACGGCGGAGCGGTCATGGCCGACGGCCCCACCGCCGCGCTGCTCGGCGATTCTGAGCTTCTGGAGCAGCACGGGCTCGAGGCGATATGACACCTTGCCCCCTTCTGCGGGCATTCAAGCGTCACCACTTTTCGGTAAGCGTCACCACTTTTCCCGTTGATTCCGCCCGACTGCGCTGCTATGATCGTATGACTATTTTCATCACGTGGTGTTGGTTCTTTTGCCATATGAAAACGATGCCAGGAGCAAGGAGCAGGCTGGATGCCCTATAGAATGATTGTGCTTGCCAAGCAGGTGCCGGACACGAAGAACGTGACCGGCCAGGCAATGAAGGAAGACGGCACGGTGAACCGCGCGGCGCTGCCCGCGATCTTCAACCCGGAGGACCTGAACGCGCTCGAGATGGCGCTTTCTATCCGCGACCGGTTTGGCGGACACGTGACGGTGCTGACGATGGGCCCGCCGGGCGCCGTTGCCGTGGCGCGCGACGTATTGATGCGCGGCGCCGATGCCGCAGTGCACGTGTGCGACCGCCGCCTGGCCGCCGGCGATACGCTGGCCACCGCATACGCGCTGAGTTGCGCCGTGAACAACGCGGGCCCGTACGATATCATCCTCTGCGGCCGCCAGGCGATCGACGGCGACACCGCACAGACCGGGCCGCAGGTGGCGGGCAAGCTGGATATCCCGCAGGTTACCTACGTGGAGGAAATCCGCGGCATCGACGGCAATAACCTCACCGCACGCCGCAACATCGAAGGCGGCTATGAACTGGTGCAGGTGGCGCTGCCCGCGCTGATTACCGTGGTGGCCAGCGCCAACGAACCGCGCCCATTCGCTGCAAAGAAGCTGATGCAATTCAAGAAGGCACGGACCGCCGCCGAGGTGAAGAAGGAAATGCAAGGCGCCGACGCCGAGAAGGAGATCGACCGTCTGGCCGGTCGCGGCCTGCTGATCAGGGAATGGTGCCTGGAAGACATCGCCGCCGAGGAAGACGCATGCGGCTCGCTTGGCTCGGCCACAAAGGTGATGAAAATCTACAGTCCGGTGCTCGTGGCCGGCTCGCACAAGACGGTTGAGCCTTCCCGGCAGGCCATCGCCGAACTTGTCAGGGAGCTTGTTGAAGACCACGCCCTCGAATAGAATCGACTCACGGAGTGATAATGAACGACCAAAAACAGAATTGGCTTGGCGTGCTCGTTTTTGCGGAGCAGGATGAGGCTCGGCTGGCCGACGTGAGCCTCGAGCTGCTGTCGAAGGCGCGCGAGCTGGCCGACAAGCTTGGCAAGAAGGTGGGCGCGGCCCTGCTGGGCCACAACGTGGGATCGCTGGCCGCGCCGCTGATCGCTCACGGCGCGGACGTGGTTTTCATGGCCGACAATCCCGGCCTGAAAACGTACACAACGCTCCCCTACGCGAAAGCCGTTTCCGACATCATCGAGGCGAACGAGCCTGAGATAGTAATGTTCGGCGCGAGCCTCATCGGCCGCGATCTCGCCCCGCGCGTGGCCGCACGGCTGCGCACCGGCCTAACGGCCGATTGCACCGATCTGCAAATCGGCGACTACTCCGACAAGCGCGGCTCCTACACAAACCTCCTCCTCCAGATTCGCCCGGCCTTCGGCGGAAACATCATCGCCACGATCGTCACGCCCGATCACCGCCCGCAAATGGCAACCGTGCGCGAGGGCGTGATGCCCATGAAGCCGGCCGACGCGTCGCGCAAGGGCGAAGTGCGCCCGGTATGCGCGCAGCTCGATGGCCTGGAAAACGTGGTGCGCATCATCGAGCGGTTCAAGGCCGAGAAGAAGGTGAACCTCAAGGCCGCCCAGATAATCGTGGCGGGCGGCGCCGGCGTGGCAAGCAAGGAAGGCTTCGATCTGATCCGCGAGCTCGCACACGTGCTGGGCGGGCAGGTGGGCGCCAGCCGAGCGGCCGTTGACGCCGGTTTCGTCGGCAAGGAACACCAGGTGGGCCAGACCGGCCTGACCGTGCGGCCCAAGGTTTACGTCGCCTGCGGAATCTCCGGCCAGGTGCAGCACCGGGCCGGCATGCAGGAAGCCAGCAAGATCATCGCCGTCAACAGCGACGCCGCCGCGCCCATTTTCTCGGTGGCGCATTACGGCATCGTGGGCGATCTCTTCCAGGTGATTCCGCTGATGATCGAAGCTTACAAGCAGAAATGAATTAGCCGAAAGGGAACGAATGGCCAATTTCTTTGAAGATAACAGGGACATCCAGTTCTACCTCGATCATCCGCTGCTGGCAAAGATAGTGGGGCTTCGCGAAGGTGATTTCGGCGACGCCCGGCTTTACGCCTACGCGCCGGAGAGCGAGCAGGATGCAATCGACAACTACCGCCGCGTCCTTTCGCTCGTGGGCGAGATATGCGGCGATTTCGTGGCGCCGCGGGCCGAGGCCGTGGACCAGGAAGGCCCGCACTACTGCGACGGCAAGGTGGATTATCCCAAGGGAATCACCGAGGCTATCGAGCGGTTTGCGAAGGCCGACCTGATGGGCTTCACGCTGCCCCGCAAATACGGCGGGCTGAATATGCCCGTTACAGTCTACTCCGCCGCGATTGAAATGATCTCGCGTGCCGACGCCGCCCTGATGACCATCGTGGGCTTGCAGGACATCGCCGAGACGATCAACTCGTTTGCCGACGACACCATAAAGGACCATTACCTGCCGATGTTTGCCGGCGGCTGCGTGACCGGCGCTATGGTGCTCACGGAGCCTGACGCCGGCTCGGACCTCCAGGCCGTGCAGACGCGCGGAATCGCGGCCTCGCAAGACGCACAGGGCCATTGGCGCGTGAGCGGCGTTAAGCGTTTCATCACCAACGGCTGCGGGCACATCCTGCTGGTGCTGGCACGCACGGAGCCGGAGATGTCCGACGGGCGCGGTCTCAGCCTGTTTCTCGTGGAACAGGGCGAGGGCGTGCGCGTGCGCCGCATCGAAAACAAGATGGGCATACACGGCTCGCCCACGTGCGAGATACAGTTTACCAACGCGCCCGGCAAGCTGATCGGGCGGCGGAAATTCGGCCTCATAAAGTACGTGATGGCGCTGATGAACGGCGCCCGGCTGGGCATCGCATCGCAGGGCCTGGGCATCGCCGAGGCCGCGTATCGCGAGGGCCTGGCATACGCGCGAGACCGCGAGCAATTCGGCAAGGCAATCATAAAATTCCCGGCGGTATACGAGATGCTCCTGCGGATGAAGATGAACATCGAGGCCGCGCGAGCGCTCATACACGACGCGTCGATGGTTGTAGACATCGACGAGGGCCTCGAGAGGCGGGCGGAATCCGACCGCAGCCTGAAGGCCGAGCAGCAGAGGTATGCGAAGCTCGCCGCCACGCTCACGCCGATGTCGAAATACTTCGCCTCCGAGCTGAGCATCAAGGCTACTTACGATTCGCAGCAGATTCACGCGGGCAGCGGTTACATGAAGGAATACGCCATCGAGCGGCTGTACCGCGACGCGCGCATCACCACGATCTACGAAGGCACCACGCAGCTACAGGTGGTGGCGGCGGTGGGCGGCGTGCTGGCAGGAAACCTCCAATCGCGGTTTGACGAGTGGAAGGGCAAGGCCTGGCCTGCCGCCCTGCAGCCGCTGGCCGGCAAGCTGGCCGTGGCGCAGCAACGCCTCCAGGATTGCGTGGCGTTCCTCAAGGGCAAAGACAAGGACTACGTGGACATCAACGCGCGGCGGATGGTCGACATCGCGATGGAAACCTACATTGGTTACCTATTGCTCGACCAGGCCGAGCGCTGCGAGCAGAAGGCGACCACGGCAACGATGTTCATAAACGACATGATGCCCCGCCTCGAAATGAATGCCGCTTACGTAACCGGCGGCGACCGTTCGATGATCGACGCACACGAAACCGTGCTGGGCTGACAGCCGAAAGCGGAATGCAACAAGCCCTGCAGGGGCGGCACATACGCTTACCCGATGATCTTCGGCATCGCGTAAAATTCCGGGCCTTTCCTGATCACGCGCACGGGCAGGTCGAGCCGTTCGAGCCGCAGGAAGATGCCCCACGCGTTGCCGCGGTTGGACGAGAGCGCCACGACAAGCTCGTGCGTGCCTTTTGCAGCATTGAAGGGCGTTTTCGAGTCGCCGGGCAGCGCGGGATTGGTGCCGTTGGGGTCGTGAAAAACCTGCGAGCCGTCCAGCCACATCTTCACCGGGCCGTCGTAGCCCAGCAGTGCGCACAGTTTCATCGGCTCTTCGCATTCAAACAAGCACACGTAGATCACGAGCACATCCTCGGGCGCCCGCTTCACGAAATCCTGCCGGAAATCGCAGAAATCGGCTGCGAATGCTTTTGCCTGCAGCGGCGGAGCGCTGGGCTTCGGGCACTCGAGAGCATCGAGCTTGCCGGCCGAGGGCAGCAACTCGCTGACGCGGAAGTCGCGTATGAACGGCGTGACGGCGCGATCGGTCGAAATCTTCACCGGGCCAAACACCGGCAGCGAGCGGCCGGCCGCGTCGGTGATGTTGCAGTAGGGATTACAGCCATAGCCGTAATGGACCGAAGCGCCGGCGGAGAGCGTTTCCTCGGGGACGGTGCTGCGGATGATCGCGCGGTTGCCGTCGAGCTCGATGTCATAGACGCCCACCAAGGTGTTGTTGTTGACGATCGAGAATCCGGTGGGCCGGCTGCCGGATCGCAGGCCGCCGACCACGTTGTCAAATTCCACCACCACCGTGCCAAGCGCCCTGCACGACGTCACCGATACTTTCTTGAGTGCAATCGGGAGCTTGCCGGCCTTCGGCCCGATCCTCAGCACGCGCATAGCCTGTGCAAGGCGCCGCCCGAGAACTATCTGGCTTTTGCCGCTGATGTGAATGGCGTCGACGAGGCTGAGGTCTATGGCCGGCACGACCGCGAGGTTCTTGATCTTCTCGGGCAGGCGGCGCTGCTGGTCCTGGATCATATTCCATCCGGGGTTGTCGCCCCAGCCAACGACTGTGGCGATCTGCACCATAGCCACCGGCAAGGATTTGTCGCCGAAGTCGCGCCGCATCGCTGCGATCAGCTCGCGCATCCTATCGGTGTAAAGCTTTGCCACATTCGTGTCGGCGTCGCTGCAGCCCTGATACCAAACCACGCCGGCCGCCTTCGCTCCGTTTTTCCTGAACCGCCTGACCATAGCGCCGTAGAGGCTCTTGGATCCGAGGTGCTTGAGCTTGGGGTCCCACTGTGCCATCGACGTTCCGCCGTGCGCGCAGGCAATCACGCCCTGCGGTATGCCGGTCAGCTCGTGCATAGCCTGCCCGAACGAAACGCCGGGGCCCACGCCCCAGTCGGTGGCCGGCGCGTGCGGCATGCCGCCGTTGAGGTCCACGTGCACCTGGTCTACAGTCTGCCACATGTTATGTATGGGTTCTTTGGCTACGCGCCACTGGTCGTCCATGTAAAACGCCCTGACGAGCGGCTTCGGCTTGGGGCCATCCTTCAGCAGGCCCACGCCCTGCATGTTCGATTGCCCGCCCAGCAGCCACACGTCGCCCACCAGCAGGTCCTTCAAGGTCTTGCGGTCAACAATTTCGCCGTCGGCGTTCTTGACCGAAAGCTCTACGTCGTATGGCCCGCCCACCGGCAGGCCCTTCAGCACGGCCGCAAAGCGTCCCTTGGCGCTCCTGCCCAGGCTTACGCCCGCGAAGCCCTTCAATGCCTTGCCCGACTGTTTCACGCCGGCAAGAAGCTCGCCATCGGCCGCGGTGCCCGCAAAAGCTGCCTCGCTCACGTTGCGTGCATTACGCTGCAGCACCATATGGTCAAAAAGACCCTGCTCAATTTTCATGAATTATCTGTCCTTGCCTGAATTACGTTGGATACTCCCACCGACACGGCGGAGATTATAGCAGTATTTGCGACTGAATTCAAGCAAGCCCAACGCGCGATTCAGCCAGTTTCCTGTCGGCATAGAGCGCCCGCAATTGCCTTGACCTTCGGCCGAGTTTGCGCTAACATTTTATGTGCAATCATCATCCGCTCGTTTGAAAGGAAACCATATGGCCGACGTCGAGCGCAAGGAATTTCAGGTATACGGAACGGAACGCAAGAAAGCCTTGGCAAAGATGAAGGCTTGCCTGCAGGCCTGGGAGCTGAAGATGCCCAAAGTGGAGCCGCAGGTGCTCGATTTCGGGCTGGGCGAGTTTTACAAGACCGGCCTGATCGAATACTGGATCGCCAACGAAATTGCCGAAGGCTACTGCGGCAAGTTCCTGTTTGTATTTGACGGCCAAACCTGCCCCTATCACCACCACGACCTAAAGCACGAGACGTTCTTCATACTCAAGGGTGCGGTGACAATGAATATCGACGGCAAGAAGATCGTGCGCAAGGAGGGCGATTGCCTGGCAATGGCGCAGGGCAGCGATCATCTATTCACCGGCAAGGGCGACGCCCTACTGCTGGAGGTGTCGAAGCCGTGCTCGGCCAACGACAATATTTTCGCGAACAAGTCCATCGGCGATAATGGCGTTGTCTGACACGCCGCCGGTCGACCCAGGGAAGTAATGGGGCACAGGTGATCTGTGCCCCTTTCCTGTTTGCAGTCGCTGGAGGGAAGCCATTCACACGTTCGCAGCGGCCATCTCCCTCTCGCGCTTTTTTGCGGCTGCCTCGCGGATCATCACGCCAAACGCGAAATTCGGGTCGTGGTTCTGCACGTAAATCATGTCGATATAGAGCATGGCCAGCGCCTCGGCTCCCGTCCGTGATCTTTTGCCGCGCCTTGAATATACCGGCGAAACCCTGTAGCATGTGTATCGAGCAAAATCGCTGGAGCCGCCTTTCCGCGGCCGGCTGCTGTTTTCATAGGTGGACACCTCGGAAGATCAATCACCCGGAGAAGAGACGGATGAATTCCCGCGAGCGCTTTCTCACTGCCATGAGCGGCGGCAAGCCCGACCGCGTGCCCTGCGCCCCCGATTTCAGCAACATGATCCCCTGCCGCCTCACCGGCAAGCCGTTTTGGGATATATACCTGCACGGCAATCCGCCGCTGTGGAAGGCGTATCTGGATGCCGCGAACCATTTCGGCATCGATGCTTGGTTCTTCGACGGCGGCATCTCATTCCGAAATCCCGACGTGATGAGGTACGAGAGCCGCATCGTTTCGCAGGACGACGAGCGAATTGTCCAGCGCACGCTCATCCGCACACCCGACGGCGACATGGAGTCCAGCGCCACCTACTACCGCGCCGATCCGCCAACCGTCACCGAAAAGGCCGTGAAGGACGTCAAGGAGGAGTTCAAGAAGCTGCGCCACTTCTTCCCCACACCCACCGGCTACTCCATCGAGGAGGCCCAGGCCCGCAAGCGCGAGGTGGGCGACAAATACGCTTTTGGAGTGCATGTCGGTTTTCCGGGTTTCCAACTATGGCACGTGTTTGTTGAAGGTGGTGTGGAGCCGCTCGCATACGCCGAGGCCGATGATCCCGAGGTTCTCGAGGAATTGCACGACATCCACATGCGCTCCGTGGTGAAGCAAACCGAGATGATCGTTGATTCGGGGCTTTTCGATTACATCCTGCTGGGCGGGTCGGGAGCCATCACGCTGGCCAGCCCTGCTCTGTTTGACAAGTACGCCCTGCCCACGATTCAGAAAGTGACGCGAATATGCAGGCAGGCAGGAATGCCCACGATGCTGCACAGTTGCGGCAAGGAGGCATACCTGGTGAAACGCTGCGTGGAAGCGACCGACCTCTCGTGCGTGAATCCGCTGGAAATTCCGCCGATGGGCGATTGCAACCTGGCCGAATTGAAGCGCCTCTACGGCACGAGAATCTGCCTGATGGGGAATATCCATACCACCGACGTGATGCTGCGCGGCAGCGTGGAAGACGTGGAGCGGACGGCGAGGAAATGCCTGGACGATGCCGCCGCCGGCGGGGCGTTCATCCTTTCCACCGGCGACCAATGCGGGCGCGACACGCCAGACGAGAATATCAGAAAGCTTGTGGAAGTGTGCGAAACGTACGGGCGATATGAGTGACGCGGCTCACGCGGCAAACGTTATTCCGGCCTTGAACAGCCCCGGCTTGCGCGCCATGAGGTCTGCAAAGGCCGTGTTCATGCCGTCGAACGGATAGCACGTTACCAGCGATTTCATGTCGAGCCCGCCCGATCGGATCATCTCGATGCCGGCGGCCATCGCGTCGCGTTTCTCGTCGTCTCTGCGCACGTGCCCGTTGATCACGTCGATCGCCTTCCAATTCCACAACGCCATGGGAACCGAGCGCATGCCGTTGTTGGATTGATGGTATCCCACGATCAGCAGCCGCCCGTGGAAGGCCACGAGATCGGTGCACATGTCGAGGGCGCTCTGCGTGCCGGCGGCCTCGATCACCACGTGGCATTCGCCGGCATCGCGGATCACGGTTTGGGGGCCGTCGGGCGGGGGCACGAACGTGAGCTGCGCGCCGAATTTCCGCGCGGTCTCGAGCCGCCACGGAAGCAGGTCGAACGCAGCCAGCGAACCGGCGCCCATCAGCCGCGCGAGCTGCAGGCACAGCAGGCCCATGAAGCCGCTGCCCACCACCGCCACGCGGTCGCCCGGCCGGATGCAGAACCGCGCTCCCGCGTGCACCGTGCAGGCCAGCGGCTCGCCCATCGCCCAGACGGGGTCCACCTCCTTGGGCAGCTTCACGAGCGCAGCCGGAGCGGTCGGGAAGTACTCGGCGTATCCTCCGCCGAGCGCGGTTACTGCGTCGCCTTCCTTGAATCCGCGTACATTGCGGCCGACCTTGACAATGATGCCGCTGCCCTCGTGGCCCATCAGGATTTCGGTGGGCTGGCCTTCGACCGCGGGGCTGCCAATCACGCTGCGGTAATGGTGAACATCGCCCTCGCAAATGCCGCACGAGATCGTCTTCACCACCACGCCGTCCGGCCCGCAATCGGGCACCGGCCGCTCACGCACCTCGAAACCGTTTCTGGTCAGCACTGCTATCTGCATTTTGGTTACCCGCACAGTCTAAAAAGAGCTGCCGCCGCCGGTCATGCTACGCCCGTGAATGGCTGCTTCTTGCCTATTACTCAAAAATGATCTTGCCGTATTTCAAGTAATTGTGGAAACTGGTGCCGGTGCGGACGTCCCACGCCCATTGGTACACGACTTCCTTGAAGTCGTAGTCGATGCGAAAGATGTTTGCACGCCAGTACGAGCCGGGCTTCGGAGGGTTGTTCGGCAGGCCGGACAGCAGTGCAAACGGGATGAAGAACTCGGCGGTCCAGCCTTCGACCTCAGCCATCGATTCCTTCTTGCCACCACGCACGGATGTGGCCTTGCGGATCACGCGCTCGCCTTCGTAGTGCCACGGCGCCCAGCCGAAGAAGCCGTGGCCGTTGTTTGAAACCAGGATCGGAAGCTCAACGCCCAACGGCGAGATTTCGTATTCGAAATACAGCGGCTGCTTCTCATCGGTCCACAGAAACATCTCCACCACGTCTTCGGTGTATATGTCGTCGAGGAACCTGGTTTTTGTGCAGGTGAGCTTCTTATCCTCGCAGTCTACGAGCGCGTAGATGCCTTTCGCCGAATAAAGCAGCTTCGCCTTCGTTTGGTATGGGCCGGTTTTCCTGCCCACCATGCCCATCGGCTGCCACTCGGTCTTTTCCCAGGCCGGGTTCTTGCCGGTGCCGTCCAACTCGAAATCGTCCGTCTTCTTTACGACCATCTCCATCATCTGTTCCTGATTCTTGTTGTTCACCAACCTGCCCCTTCGGCTCCGCAATTTCCGCTGGTGCCCGACGTCCACTCAGGCAAGAAAGCGGCAAATCGTATAAGCTTGCGCATGGTGAAACTCCTCTCAATCCTGAGAGGCCTGAGGATCATCCCCACGAGGCGGCACCACGCCCCTGCGAACGTCAATATTAACAATCGACCCGTCTCTTACGGTGAACATGTAATACACAAAGTGGCCGCCGAATGCCGCGTGCTCTACCCAGCGATAGTATACGCTATTGCCGGCCGTACTCGTAGGCGGGCCGGCGTGGCCGATCAGGCGCTTCAGCGACCAGCCCGGCTGCACCTTCGCGAGATGCTCGTCGAAGGCCGCGCGATCCTGTTTCCACTCGAATTGCTCTGCGCCCGCGGCAGTCTTCACGTCGTGTGTCGAGCGGCACGACACGACCGCCGGCGCCGACAATCCGAGAGCACCAATTGTCAACAACACTCGTAGTTTTCCTGCGATTCTCATTCTTCTGCCTCCTCTGGATACAACGCCGGCGCAGCTACGTCCTACCTGTGCGCCAGCTCAGCCGAAAGATCGAGGTATCGCTTGATTCCTTCAGGCGTCACATTCCACGGAATGTGATTTCCAATGCACATCATGTAGCCGCCGGTCATCCTGGCGGTTTCAACCATGCTTTCCACCATCGCCCGAATCTCGGCGGGGTTGTTTCGCGTGAGCACGCGGTTATCGCCCTCGCCCGCCACAAAGCAGTCCTTGTGCTTCCTGGCGATGGCCTTGTAATCGGTGTAGGGTTCGCTGATGATGCCGCGTGCGCCGCACGCGAAAATGTTGTCGGCGTAGGCGTCGATGCGGCCGTCTACCATGAATATGACTTCCTTGCCGGCGGCTTTGCAGATGCCCCAGAACTCCTCGTAGCGCGGGAAAATGTACTTGTGCATCCAGGCAGGCGAGCATGTGGGGCCGCGCGAGGTAACGATGTCGTCGTGGCAGACCACAAACTCGACGGGCAGCCGTGCAAACGAGCGGAAGACACGGCGGTTGATCTCGGCAAACTCGTCCATGATCCGCTCGAAGCGCTCGTCGAGGCACGTCTCGAGAAAAAGCTCCCAGCCGAAAGTAAGCAGCGGCCACATGAACATGGTGTTGTAGAAGCACGCCATGGCTCCGCAGCCTTTGGGCGCCGTGTTGCCCCACTCGGCCGGATAGCCGCTGCGGTACATCCGGAACAGATTCTCTTCATCGGAATAGTCGCGCGATTCGACGACCGGGATGCTCGTGAAGTCGCCTTGCTTCAGCGGCGAGAAGGCGAAGACGTCATCGGCGGATTTGAACTGCCGGCCCCAATCCCAGTGCGTCGTCTCGCCGTCGCCCCACCGCACGTGATGCCCGCCATCGGCATCGGTGGCCGAGCTCTCGCCCGAGAGATTCAGCCTCGGCCGCTGCCTTGGGTCATCGTTTTCCGGGATGCCAAGCTCAAGCTGCGGGTAAAGCTTTGCCAGCCTTTCGCGGCAGAGCTTTGGATGCTCGTAATAGTCGATTCCGGTGAGGTACGTTTCGGCGTCGGGGCAGGACCAGTGCTCCCAATGCGGGATGCGTTTGGGGGCCAGCCCCATGAATGCCATGTACCTTTCGCTGTATTCCATACTTCTGTTTCCAAACCAGGAGGAACCCGAATGCAGATGAAGAATATACCAGACAGAGCCGACGGAAGCAAGAAAATATGCGGGCTCTTGCGTTCACGGGTCCGCTTCCGCCTCCTGCCTTTCAGAAGGTGTAGGCGAATGTGAGGCTGATTGCGGTGAACTGGTCGCGGTTGCGGCCGGCGACAACCTGCTGCACGCCAAGTTCGATGCGGGTTCGCTTCAACGGCATCAGAAAGCCGGCGGACAGCGCGAGGTCGTCGGAGTCGGGCTCGCCCACGCGGAAGAGGTGCAGGTAGTTTATCTCCACCACGGGCTGGAGCCAATCCGTCGCCTGGTAGCCTATGGCGAGGTTCGTGAGGAAAACGTCGTCGACGTCATCGGGGGTGGTGCCAAAGAAGTAAACCCAGCCGATGTCGTAGTTGGCGGTCCAGTTGTATGGGAAGTCTTTCGCCGTCGTAAGGCGGATTTCGACGGCTTCGGAGATTTCGCTGGGTCCGAGTTGCACTGGGTTGGCTTGCCCGCCGGTCGGGAGGAACACGCGAGCCAGAAGCCCCATGAAGAAATCAACGTCATTGTTCGAGTAGAACATCCAGGTGGACCCGAGGAACACATCGGTGAGGCCATCGCCCGTGGGGGTCAATTCCAGGTTATCGCGCAGGATGGCATACCCCATTGTCACGTTGAAGTCCAAGCCTGGCAGAATGCCTGCCGTCGTCGATATGAAATTCAGGTAATCGGAGCGGTAGGGCCTGTCCTGACTGTGTCGTTCGTTGTCGAACCGCCTCTGGGCCGTTATGAAGAAGCTAGTGAGTTTCACCTGCACGCCGCCCAGTTGCACCGGGAAGGGGTCCGAGGTAAAGAGCTTGGTATGCTCATAGCGGTATTTCACATACGCTTCTTCCTCCTGCCCGGGCTTTTCACCCCACAGCAGCGGCATGAGCGCCATCTCCAGCGGCGAGAACTCTTCGGCTTGCACGTCGAGCATGCAAGCGACAACCGCCGCCGCAACGGCCGCAAACAGCCATCTGGAGCCACGGGCAAACTCAGGCAACACGATCCTCCTTCCGCAAGCACCTCTCGCGTCACTCTATTATCGGTTGCGCGCCGGGCGGTTGCCTTGCCGCTCTGCCCACAGAAAGAAGCCATCCCGGATGACGGGTGTGTAAACAATTACGGACCCCGCATGACTGAACGGCCGGATTTGTTTTCAGAAAAAGAGGAGGCTCGGTTACAATGGACATGGCATTACATACGAAAGGATCGCGCATGACATTGACGTTGGCCGAAATGCAGCGGGTTGTGGCCGAGCTGAACGACACGGTGAAGGGCGCCCACATACAGAAAATCCACCAGCCGGGCGACAAGACGGTGGTGTTGCAGGTGCGGGTGCCGGGTGCAACGCATCAGGTGAGCATTTGCGCCGATCGCAGCCTCGCCCGAATTCACCTTCTTTCGCAGCCGTTGAAAAATCCGCCAAGCCCTCCGCAGTTCTGCATGGTGCTCAGAAAACACCTGGTGCCAAGCAGGATCGATTCGATTGAACTGCTGTCGCACGACAGGGTGGTGCGAATTTCCCTGGAGGCCGGTAAGGACGGCGGCACAATAATGCGCTCGCTTATTCTCGAGGCCATACCGGGCTGCGAAAACATCATACTGGCCGACGAGCAGAACCGCATCATCGAAGCTCTCGAGCACGCGGCGTTCAGGGACGGCCGCCAGATTTCCCCACACAGGCCATACTCGCCGCCGCCGGCCGTCGAGCATGGCGCGCAGGCGATGGACGATCGCTTCGAGCAGCCGCTGCGCGAGCAGCACCTGCCCACTTATTCCGCCGCCATCGAGCAGGCGTACGGCAAGGCCGGCGCCGAGCAGAAATCGGCCGACCTCGTGCGCGACGTTTCCACCGTGCTGGCCAGAAACGAAAAGCGAATGAAACGACGCCTCGAGAAAATCGAGGCCGATTTTGAAGCCACCAACAATAGCGATCTGATCGCGCTGAAGGGCGAGCTGCTGAAAGCAAACCTCGACAACCTCAAACGCGGCATGGACAAGGTGGCGCTGCCCAACACCATCAGCGGCACAAACGAGCTGATCGAGATCGAGCTCGACGCCACCCTCCCGCCGCTTGAAAACATGAAGCGCTACTTCAAACGCGCACGAAAGCTACGCGACGGGCGGGCCATCATCTCGGCACGGATGGCCGAGACGCGCGCCGCACTTGCCCGCATCGCCCGCACACGACAGCGCCTCAAGGCTGCCCGGGCACTCGATGAAATCCAGGAGATCGCAGACGAAGTGCTTGCCACCGCGCGGCGTGCCGTGCGGGGCGAGCCGGCCCCGCAGGTTCGGCTCGAGCCGCGGAGGTTCGTCTCGGCCGACGGCATGATCATCCTTGTGGGAAGGAATCCGGTGCAGAACGACGACATCACGCTGCACGCGCACGGAAACGACTATTGGCTGCACGTGCAGTCGTACCCCGGCTCGCACGTGATCATCAAGCTCGACAAAGACAAGCCGCTGATGAAGGAAACGCTGCTGGACGCCGCGCATCTGGCCATGTACTTTTCAAAGCTAAGGGACTCGTCGAAAGCGCTGATCGATTACACGCAGCGCAAGAACGTTCGCAAGCCCAAGGGTATGCCGCCCGGCAAGGTGATTTACTCGCAGCACAAAACAATGATGCTCCTGCCCGACAAGCACCGCCTCGACCGCCTGCTCAAGAAGCACGAAGGCGGCGACTGAGAGCATTAACGGAGCATCCGATGAACGACAAGCTTGAACAACTGAAGCAGATAATTGCCGAGATGGAAAGCGTGGCCGTGGCGTTTTCCGGCGGCGTCGATTCCACTTTCCTGCTGAAAATCGCACACGATACGCTAGGCAACGACCGCGTGCTGGCCGTTACCGCCAGCTCCGAAACCTATCCGGAATACCAGCTCGATGAGGCAGCCGAGCTTGCAAAGCTGATCGGCGCCCGGCAAATCGTGATCCACACCGATGAGCTTTCGATCCCGGGCTTCCGCGACAATCCGCCCGACCGCTGCTACCACTGCAAGAAAGAGCTGTTCCGCAAGGTTCGCGAAATCGCCGACGAAAACGGCCTGAGGCACGTGGCCGACGGGTCCAATTTCGACGATTTGAAAGACCACCGCCCGGGCGCACTCGCGGCGGCGGAATTCGGCGTGCGCAGCCCCCTGCGCGACGCCGGCTTCACGAAGGCGCACATCCGCCAATACTCCAGGCTGCTGGGCCTGCCCACGTGGAACAAGCCCGCATTCGCCTGCCTGTCGTCTCGATTCCCATACGGCAAAACCATCACACCGCAGGCGCTCAAGATGGTGGCGCAGGCCGAGGAATTCCTCCGCGAGCAGGGATTCAGGCAGTACCGCGTGCGGCACCATGATACCGTTTGCCGCATCGAGCTGATGCCGGAAGATATCGGCCGCGCCCTGAGCGTCGACATCAAGAGCGCGCTGATCGCGCGCCTCAAACAAATCGGCTATGCCTACGTGACAATCGACCTGGAAGGCTATCGCACCGGCAGCATGAATGAGGTGCTATAGCACGCGCGGAGGCACGCCCTCGGCAACTGCTCTTGCCGAGCAGGCGAATTTGCCCGCGGCTGCGGGATTTTTTTTTGACATCCTCCCAAAAGGCGCGTATAATGAGTAAGAGGGCTTGAGCGGCCGACCGGGTTGTCTGCACATGGAGATGCTGATGAAAGCACTTTGGCCTGTAAAAATGTTGCGTGCTATTGCAGAGGTGCCCGTAAGGGCAGGCGTGTGGTTCGTACGGCAGCGTTTTGTAATGGGCATAGCAAGCCTGATCTGGCTGCTTTGGCGCAGCGGCTTTCGGCCCAACAGGCTTTCGTATCCATGCCAGCAAACGGCCGCCGCGCACGTAGCGGTCTTGTTTGGCGGCAGTGCGTTTCTGGGCCTCTTCACACACAAGCGCTGGCTGCCGCTGCTGCGGCGTAAGGTGATCGTGGCCGGGTTGATAATCGGAATCTCCGGCATCATTGCGGCCAAGGGATACCAGATCATCGCCGACGGCCTATCAACGCGCGAAAGCTGCCTGATCCCGCAAAACCACCTGGCGGACCTGCCGAACTACCCTGAGGCCGCGCTGAGCGTCAGCCCGATGTATCCGTCAGGCGACGAGGCCGTTGTAGCCATCCGCCGCAACACCTCCGTCACCTACGGCACCACTTCTCCGTTCGACAAGGCATCGAACCCCGCGTATCAGCTCGTGTGGGACGCCATTTGCGAGCTGAAGCTCGGACCGGCCGACAACCCCCTGCGCGATTTCGTGGCGCCCGGATGCACGGTGACGATCAAGCCTAACCTCGAAAGCGGCGACTGCACGCAGGCGGCCGCCGTGAGGCCGGTGATCGACATGTGCCTCGCAGCCGGTGCCGCCGTCATCAACGTCGGCGATGGATCGGCCTGCGGCTACACGCAGGCCAACCTCGACTCGATGGGCTATACGAGCATGATAAGCACGCTTCGCAGCCGCGGCAATACGCAGGTGCACGCGGTGCTGTTCGGCCCCGCAGCAAGCTGGTCGTGGATCAACCTCGGCGCCGCCTCGGCCTACTCCGGCAGCAGCTACACGTCGAGCGACCTCATCACCTCCACTCTCGGCTCGCCCATCACCACGTATTTCAACACGCCCGACAGCCACGCCGTGAATCCCAACGGCCAGATCATCAACTGGAACGCCGTTACCGATTACTTGCTCGGCGCCGACGTGGTGATCAACATGCCCAAGTTGAAGGTGCATGACGCGCTCGTCGGCACGTTTGGCATCAAGAACTGGGTGGGCGCAGGTTTGCATTCCACCTACAATCCCAACCCGAGCTGCGACAGCAATTTCGCGCGCGTGGCCCACTGGCACGCCGACGCCGGCACCTTCGAGTATGGTCTTGGCAACGATATCATGTGGCGCGAGCTCGCCAACATCCACCGGGCCACCATCTACTGGAAAAACGGGCAGCTCCAGTCCACCCCGCAACGCAAATACCTCATCATCACCGATGGCATCACCGCCGTCAACAACAGGCAGCACATGGGCTCCGGTGGCACAGCCGTCCCGATG
>Ga0307379_10002076_pt1 | contig 30252 bp, 30 predicted proteins | sample UN2MG_FD_202237 | JGI IMG/M metagenome (GOLD analysis project Ga0307379, IMG submission 202237) | Soil microbial communities from Risofladan, Vaasa, Finland - UN-2 | ecosystem: Environmental > Terrestrial > Soil > Coastal area > Acid sulfate soil | place: Finland: Risofladan, Vaasa | collected...
AATTGATAATTTGGCAGATGAATGAATTGTATTTGCGGCATTATCTATCCGTTCCTCGGTCATTCGTCCTCCTTCCTCAGTATGATATTGAGCTCTTATCGAGCTTCATCATTTCCTCGTAACTACGGCCGCCGATGGATTTATAGACTTGACCCTTGAGCGGCCCATCCGCAATGTATTCGTGCAACCAAAAACCGTGAATATCGGCGAACCGCTGCAATGTTCGGGTAACAATCTTCATGTTTTCGACTGTTGCTTGTGCTGAGGGTAGGGAGCTTTCCACCCCGTTCAAGTCGAGATACGTTGGATATCCTTCGGGAACTGACATTCTCAGCATTGCGTCGTGTATTTGCTGCTTGGTGTATTTCGCTTCTCCGTTTTCATCCAACACCTGTTCGGCTAAGTCCTCGCAATGACCGTAAAATCTATTGTTTTGACTACGCGGACCAGTTGTGCGGGGTCGACGAGGTAGATCAAGTCGCAAATTTAGATAACCGCCGCATTTCTTTTCTGACTGTTCAATCAGAACTGCAAGAGCATCCTCAAATCCCCTTGGTTTCGCAATACAAAAGAGTCCATTTCCATCGGCTGATATCTTCGTGGTGAACTGAATCATGCACTTCCCCCGTTGAGATAGGTGGCAAGGATCTTTCGCCATTCTGCAACCTTGCTTCCCGGATCCGGAGCAACAGTCAAACGAGGTTGCCCATTCTTCTGGAGATTGAGGATTGCCAAATCGACATCGGCCACATGTTCACCAGCGAGAAGCAGAGCATAGGCCGCGATCTGCAACCAATATCGCTCTTCTTTTCCCGATCCGACTTTAATGTCAGCCACGATGAGTCGCTCCCGGCCAGGCAGACGGAAAACTCGATCCAGTCGGCCGCCGTGTGTGCAATCCGAGGCGACGACTATCAACTCCGAAGCTTCTACGATCGGATGGGACATCTCGAGAAAGGATTGATAGGCTTTGCAATAAGGAGTCAGCCGCGGATCAAGTGCTCTCCAATCAAGGTTCCCCGCATCGATCATCACGGTTGCGTTGTGGATCATAATTCCTCTGGTCAGATAGTAGGGATTGATCTCCGGCATCGGGAAAACTGTATTCAAAATTTTCCCCACGGATTTGAGGTAGTGACCTTGATAGGTAAACCAGTGCCCACCATCCTTAAAATGCGTAATCTCAAGTCCTGCAGGGAGCTTGTATTCGATCATGCCCGAAATGCCACGGTACCAACATCAGAAACTTCCCACCCCGGAATCCGGGTTTCGCCCTTGAGCGCCTTCGTAATCCGATTAAGTTTCACCAGGTCTGGAGTCATGTACTCGCGGGGAATCAGACTTTCATCGACCACTTTCCCTACCCAGTTCTCTCGCGTCGAAGCTCCCTGGACCTTTACCTTCGGTGCGGGAGCAGCAACCTCCTCGACTTCGACCACGATAGGAGTTTCCAGCATTTCATCGGCCTGCTCTTGCATCCCCTCATTGGAGAGCCTTTCGGCAGCGGCCAGACGAGCATCTTCCTCGACCTTCCGTTTCGCTGCAGCCTCTTCCTCAGCCAGACGCCGGGCTTCCTCCGCTTCCTTGCTCTTGCGATCCTCCTCAGCTTTCTGCCATGAATATGCCAGCCTGGAAAGTAGTTTCTTTGCCGCCTCCAGCGGTTGGATGAAGGATCTCATCACCCGCATCACTTCCTGGTAAGCTTCGTAGGTCTTTCTTTTGGCCGGCCCCAGCTTATCCTCGACGAGTTTAATTTTCGCCGAGCAGGCCTTCCCCAGCTCCATCGCCTGCGTGTAACTTGTGGCATCATTCACCACAAGACTCTGCGCCGCAGCGACAACCGGATTGACCTCGCTTTCGATTTCGGTTCTTTCTGCTACCATTACTTCGTTCATGATTCCTCCTTGATTTTTAGGCGCCGCTCCTCGGAAACTACATCGAGTCCCTGAAGCAGTGCGAGTATTTCTTCCAGGTTTCCCCGGGCCATATCCGCCTTGGCCTTCCATTCAATCTTTTCCTGACTGGCAAACAACGCGATCATGGGTCCTTCTCTTGATTTCTCTTTGGCGTTTAGGATCGCCATTATTTCTGAGTAAGGATCCTGGTTGGTATTTTCTGGCGGGGCTTCTACGATCTCTATGGGGAGTTCCGGAGTTGTGACACTTGGGAGAGCGGGCTCGCTTGGTTCAACTATTAATGCCTGGGGTGCACGGAGCTCACCTTCTTCTTCTTTCGGTGTCTCGCCATTCTCAGAGTTTTCAATCTCGGCATCGACATAGGGCATTCCCCGTAAACTCTCACGGAAGGCAAGCCGGAATCCCTGGCCGATCGTGCATTTCTGCGTCATGAAGTGGCCCCGTTTGAGCCACATTGAATTCGGTTCATGGCATCGCTGGGCCTTGTTCCACTTCAGACCGATCGCCTCGGTGTAGCGGACGGCCCACCGGAACTCCTTAGGCCAGTCCCGGCGCTTAACGACTAGCGTCACCCGATAGGTGGATTTCCTCCAATCCGTAAAGTCAATCTCGCCGGCTTCTTCGATGTACCAGTACTCGAGACGTCCTGTTTCCTCGGCCCGGTCGATGTAGACTTCATAACCGACCACCGGAACCAGGGTGCCGCCACCCTCATCGCCATCCCCACCCATCTTTACGGCGTGGATTTCACGTCTTAGCGGATTAAGGCGGAAATCCCGTGCTACTGCGAGGAAGAGATTCTTCTGCTGGGCGTTGAGTTTCGCGGTGATCCCCATTAAATCGAACGCCTCGAGGATCTCTGCATCAGTCATGGGCTCTCGCTGGACCTGCGGGAGGGCAGTCTCTATCACTGCCGGGGCTGCTGCGGGTTGCTCAATCTTTTTGACTGGTGGTTTCTCTTTCGCAGTCTGCCGCTTAACAGGCTTTCCTTTGGTGGCCTGTCGCTTCACCGGCTTCCTGTTCGCGGTTTGCCGCTTTTTGGATTTCTTACCTATTTTTATATTCATCCCGTACTCCTTGGATGATAAGACCCTGGGGAAGCTGGACGACGCCCAGAGCGATCTTCCCCAGGTAGCCCATTGTGGAGTACGGGCAGACCGAACATCGCTTGTTCAATCAACCCGCACCCTATTACTCTTTGGATCGCCTCTTACCGAAACAGCCCTGTATAAATGCCAGGATCAGCCCGGGTACTACGATCACGGCTACCAGTGCCGTCAACAGTATTCCCTCCGCTATTTCAACTGCACTCACAGTTTGCGTTCCTCAAAGAAGGACGGGAACGGTTGAAGAACGATGCGGGCCCCGCCCCGTCCTGGCCGTCTTTCTCGGCCATAATCTTCGCTTTGCATGACTCACAGATACCGTGAGTTATCCCCTGCTGCTCCGGGGCTATCTCGCACATCGGCTCTTTACACCAGGCACAGATCCGCTTCAAGATTGGCCTCCAAAATCCAATTCCTGTTGATCCAACAATTTCTTGTAGGCTTCCATTTCTATATAAATAGCATTCAAAATGATGCTAGCCGGAACAAATACACATTGGGATTGCCAGGAACGTCCGTTTTTCTTTGATTCTTGAATTGATATTTGGTAATCTTCTTTCCAGCATGGATAATTTTTGCGAAAAGCCATGCGATAAAGCTGAAAAGGTAAAAGATAGACTTTGTTACTATCTACCGGATCAAATGTGCAGAAGATATAATCAACTTCTTTTTTTTCATCGAGCGTCCAACCCACTTTCGCCTGCTCTGGTGGAATATTGAATTTCCCATATGGCATAACGCTCCATATTTCAGGTGCAAATTCTGGCTCTTCATATCGCCAGAATTCAGAGCATCCTTTCTCTCTTGTCTTTGCATCAATTCGAATAGTGGCTCCACGTCTCAAAGTCGCAATATAGTCAATTCCGCTTTTGTCTATTTCTGTAGATGTTTTGATGATGGAATCACAACCATCAATTAGTTTTTGCAATGTCTCGATATCAGTTTCCTGTTGAACACCCTGAGAAAATGCTAGTTTTTTTTCAAAATCAAATACTGGCTTCAATTTCTGCCCCCCAACAAATCCATCCTGGACGCTTTCGGCGAGCATAAAGATCCATCCATGGCCCTGGGCTGCACGTCTCTATCAGATCGTAAAATTCTTCTGGCTTAGAACTATGGTCTTTGGCGCGATTCCAATTGAAACAGGTTCCTACGTCCTGTCTGAGTAGTGGCAAAGAACCACGAACACCAAACAGAATATGTTCTGTTTGCCCCCGGAAATAATTGCCGATTCCGAAAGAAGGTTTGCACCAAGTCAAACAAACGATGTAACGGAAGCCCCAAGCTTCCAGTAAAGGGAAACCTTTGGGCAAACTGCGGTTGGTGATCCAGAGATAGAGATGAGCACTTTTTTCAGCTCGTTCATTGATCTTGAGTTTGAGCAGATCTTCATATTTGACCATTTCATAGGTAGGTTGGCCCCGGCCCATTTGATCTACATCCCCTTCATCCAACTTATTCCAGGGTGGATCGATCACTATGGTTTGTGCTTTTGCATCGGGAAGGAGAGCGGCCTTGGCTGCCAGTTCTGCATTCTCTTTTCGCCTTTTCTCTCGTTCGATTCCTTTCGCTATCCGAAGTGCGGCAGTAAAATTCTTGTCTGTTTTAGCACAGAAAGCTTCCCACTTCGGTTCTGGAATTGTGAGTAGTTTGTAATCCTTCTTGACTTCGTGTTTATCAATTCCCTGTTCTTTTAGGGTAGGAGCAACGGGGTCATTTTTACCCCGTTGCTGATACTGACCTGGCTCTTGCTTCGGCAACTTCTCGACTATTTCACCCCGTCGCTTACGGGAGCGTAAATAAAGCTCCATCGCCTTTTCCCGCATTTCTTCCGTATCAGTTACAGCCAGAATCACCTCAGCCAGTTTTATCAGTTTTTGGACATGTACTACGTCATGTGCCATAGCAACGGCTTTTTTTGCATCACTCAGGATTGCAAGACGGTCATCACTCACGCCCGCCCCTCCTGCTCAGTCCGCACCCTCCGGGCCTCCTGCCGGCCAGTCTCATAAGCGGAGCGGTACTGCCGGAAGCCGACACCATGGACGATGTACAGCCACCGCGCCTCACGCTCGTCGCCTATACGTCCGCAACGTCGGATACGGGCAAGGATCGCCTGCCGCACCTGGACAGACAGATCCCCTATATGCGGGGTGACTTGGTGAGGAAAATTAACTGTAGAGGTAGTCTCAGTCCTGCCGGTGGGGAAGCTTATGCTCGATAGCTTCGAGCCGTCGGTCGACGTTCTCGCGCCATTCGCCAAGCTCGTTGAAGAAAGACCAGAAGGTGACCATGAACACTCTTTGGTCCCTGGCAATCTTCTCGATATCCTTGCGTGCTGATATGCGTGGGGTCGTCGTAGGGTTGGGAATAGGTGTGAAGTTACGCATTCTATTCGCCTTTTAAATATTCTGTCTACTAATGCGCCATTCATCCTTTGCAGTTCCCCCCCCGCTAGTTTTCAGATTTCTGTTCGTTCTCGTCGATATAACGCAGGATAGCTTTCTTGGCAATGGCAATCTTTTTCATACCACTTTCGCACGCAAAAGCCTCAAAACGCTCTGATTCGTCCTCATTGAGCCATATTTTGAACGCATAAGCTTTTGTTTTTTCTGCCATTTCCACTCCCATGATTAAGACAATAGCACATCTACGATGCCTTGTCAACACTTTTTTTCAATATTTCTTGCTTTATTTTACCCGATATGCTATGCTTGTCAATAGGAGGTGCGAGAAAATGAAAAGAACATTGCTCAGGATTTTACCTTCCCTTGTGATAGGGATTTCCTTGATTGTATCTGCACTGATATTTGAGAAAGGAATGCGTGATTTAGCCGGTGGCTTGTACGACATTTCTTATTCTGTAAGAAATGTGGCAGATTCAGCAGAAAAAACGTACCAGGAGATACAAGATTTCCCGTCATCTATAGATGTTTATGTAAGGGGTAAATTGCAAGTATTGGGATCAATTGGCACATATTAGTCACCTTGTTAGGCTATACTCTGTCAATAGGAGGTATTGGAAATGAGCATAATCACACGGATAGGAAACCGTATCGAGAATCCGGATAAACTGGATACTAATCCCTGGAGCGATTCGCCGGAAGCACTTTTATGCGATTACAAGGCAGAAGGCCAAAAGATGAGTATACGGTGTCCTCATTGTCTTGAGTTTGTTGAACTAGCAAAAGGAAATAAGTGTTCTTGTGGAAGAGCCGTTGTGATAAAGCGGCATGGTAATTGGTGGGTTCAATTTTTGGACGAATCCAAACATCCCCAAAAGGATGTTACGCTGATAAGGACGAGTAAATGGAGAATGTTTTTCGCCCGGTTGAAAATCTGGTTAATTACCCGGAGGAACAAGATATGAATAGAATAGCGATTCTGATCATCTTAGTTAGTATATTGTCTGGGTGCATCACCGCAGATTTTATCCGTCTTGACTCAGAGATCAGGGCAGAGACAAATCCAGAACAAATAGAAGTATTAGTGGAAGATCCAGAACGGCCTTATAAAGTGATTGCCATGATTGAAGTTTCAGACGAAGGCTGGGATTTTTATCTTGAGGAATTAAAAGATAGAATGGTTATAGAAACGGCAGCCTTGGGAGGCGATGCTGTAATAATCGGGATTGAATCGAGAGATTCAGGTACAATCTTCACTCCGATGGGCGCCGGTGGTTTTATTGGCACGAACCTTAAAGAGAAAAGGATCTTAGGCAAAGTAATCGTTTATACGAAAAACTAGTCAGCCAGCCTGCCGATCCCGTACCCCGCAGCTCCGGCCGCGGCAACCGCCAGGATCACGTAGATCGCCGTTTTAATCTTCTGTCGGCGGATCTCTTTCTGAGCCGTCTCCGCTATCTCCTGACAGGTTTTCTCCAAATCCTCGTATTTCTTTAAGTCCTCTTGTTGCTTCTTCACCGATTCGTCGATTGAGCTCTTCAGACCGGAGATTTCCTGCTTCAATTCCGTCGAATCGGTCTGTAAGTTCTCTAAATCGCTGCTCATTCCGGCGAGCTCGCTCTGTAAGTCGTTCGCTTTCTGCCTGTACTCGGCCAGCGAGATCTTCTGCAGTCTCAGCTCTTCGGCCAGCTGCTTCGAGTAGGCCAATATTGTAAGATAACGCTCTTCGGTAGATCGAACTATCGCGGTCGTACTGTTCGCGTAACTCAACGATGGTAGCAGAAGCAGGGCGATACACAAAGTAAAGCACAGCACCCGCACCGACCAGAAGGCCGATCGCAAAGGCAACCAGAATCCATTTTGCTTTGACATTCATGCCTCCACCTTCTCTAACAACTTACTTTTACGAATATCACCGGGCACCGTATACTCCTCACTTTGCCTCGGTAAAAGATCCCAATTGGCACCTTTATATGCCTCATCCCAAACGATGCTACATACGTCACCAAAGAACGCTGCACTGAACGGAACCCACCCTATCTTCTCCCAAAATCCGCGCGTCGGATAAACAATCGCCAGTACCAGAAACTTTCCGAAGTTATACGGCCGTCGTTTGTTAACGCTATCAATGAAGTAGCGCAGTATCGCTAATTTTTCCCCTGGAGTGAGTTCTCTGATTGGCTGCCAATACTCATCCGCTTCCCGTGCGCCGATACTGATGTAGATACCGCTTTTAAACCAGATCCCCGACCACCAGACCGAAGAAGTAAAGGTGAATCCCTGGATATAACCAGAGACGTGTGCATAAGGCATTCCGGTGAAATACGCTATGGCTCTGCTTATAAAACCCTTGCCTGATCTATACAATAAAATTGTTCCATCTCGTAATTCTTTCATTTCGTTTCCTCACTATTTAACTTCGATACCTTGATATCTCTTGCCCCTTCCACTCCCACTACGCCGGCGATTATAGCCAGGCACGGCGCGGCAACCATCGACAGTAACAGTGGCGCATTTGGCTCTTTGATGTACCTGCAGAAAGCGACGACGGATAATAGGCAAAGTACCGCACAGAAGATAGCAAAGGCGAATTTCCTTCCCAATTTTCGTTTCATCCTTCCCTCTCCCCCGCCTTGTCCAGTTGTTTCTGCAGTTCTATCGGCCAGATCTCCGCTGGATCGTCTCGCTTCTCCCATCGCAGCCATTCCCGTCGATAGTGTAGCTCCAGATGGATATGCGCCCCGGTAGAATAGCCGGCGTTGCCGCTGGATCCGATGCGGTCTCCCGCTTCCACATAATCCGGATCTTTCATGTTCCACAGACTCACTATGCTGCCGTTCTTGTCCGTCTCCTCCTTGATCTGGCAGGAGGAGTGCTCCCCGAACAGGTCGTCGAGAATGCTTTGAGCCCAGATGTGGGCGAATACATAGGTCAGTCCACTATCTCCCTCGAGGATCAGCAGGCCGCCGAATGTATCGTAAAAATAGTTGGAGAAGGCGAACCACTTCTGATCGTCCCAAAATAGATTGTGCGTCTGACTGTTTGAGCGGAACTGGACCAAGCGGTACACCTTGCCCCGCTCGGAGGCCATCATCGGCGTACCCTCGGGTACCGCGAGGTCCCAGGCGCCGTGAACGTGGGTCTTTTTCTCCGGAGGTGCGTTGATCGGCCGCATTTCCCCGAAATCAGAAGTCAGTTTCCAATCGATCTGTATGGGAAATAATTTATCTTCCATAGTTCCCCTCCCAGTTCGCTATGTCACAGAAAAATGATAAGCGCTCCTATTCCTGCGAATATCACCGAAATGATGCCCATGGTGAGCATGAGCTCGCCCCTGGTCACGTAGCGAGTCTGGGCTTTCTGCAGCTGCCGGATATCCTCAAGGACTCCGCCACCGTTACCCATCACGCCCTCAAGCCACTTGACGGTTCCATACGTCTTGACCAACAGATCGCGGTCGGAGAGCTTCTGCGCCTCCTTCTGGGCCTCTTCAAGAAACTTCTGGATTGATAGTTTTTGGATCTCTTCCGGTTTCATTCTTTATCTCCACCTCTATCTGCTTCGCCCTGTCGCACAGTTCTTGCACCAGGGCTTCGGGGTTGTCTTTGTTCTGCAGGATGATGTCGGGCAGCTCGGCTACAAGTTGTCTCTTGACCGCCGCCTTTCGTTCTTTCTCTAGTTCTTCGGTAGTCGGTTGAATCGGCTTTTGCTCAATGATATATCGATCATCCATGTGATCTGTTTCAGAGTCATAGTCTGGATTCTCTCGTATCGTCCACTGAAGTTTCCCATACTCATTCACAAGATTCTTTGCAAAAGGCTTTGTGAATTCATAAAACTCTTTTGGTCCTTCTTTTGTAGAAATAAGTTGGGATTGAACGATATAATTTTTTCCGTTTATTGTTTTAATGTCATATCTTACTCGCATCAGATTGCTCCTCCTAGCTGAGTAATTGTAAGAATCTCGTCAGTAGAGGCTCCGGGTACTGAAAAATAGTACTCAATCTTATCGTCATCTCCGATAGGACACTCCATCATAATCACGTCCGACATCAAGGTTAAGTGTGCCGCACCGGTAAGTGCCTGACTACTCCATCCCGGTGTATTGCTAGTAGTGCCTTTGTCCCAAGAAGTTCCTTTAGGACGGAAATATATCGCCATGAAGGGATAATTCTGAGCAACGGCGGACCAGCTCATATGTATTTTAAACAAACCCAATCGCATGTTATCGTTACCAGTGTTTAAACAAGTAATCTCTGTCCAACTATCCAGTGTTGGAGAGGTTGTATTCAGTAATATATACGTGCCTAGATCCTGAAACCAATGCCGATGCCCGCAATAACGATTACCGACCAGAACCGGCGCATCAGCTATATCGTGGATACACTTTCCCGCAGCATCCAGCGCCTTCATCCCATCACGGTTGGAGATCAGGATTTGCCTATTCCGCCAGTCGGTGATGTTCAGCTCTGCGTTGTGTAGCCGGATGCCGTTGCGGTCGATCCGCACCTGGCGGTCAAAGCTCGCCACCTCGCTCAAAGAGTACCAGGGTCGCCTGGTGTTGTAGTGCCGGTCCATCTGCTCTTCGGTCAGCAGGACGTTAGGGAGGATCATTAGGTCACTCAGGAAAGCATCGGCTTCCCATCTCCCGGCCTCTTGCCCAATAGATAGAGTAGGAAATGAACTACTTTTAGCGTCGGGAGCTGCTCCGAAACCTGTACTTTCTCCTATAGTGTCGGCGTAGACTTTTAATCGTGAACCATTTGCATCTTGGCTCGAAAGGTCTACCGAAGCAGCAACAAAAATCTCTTGATTTATATCATCATTCGCCGTTCCATCATCAAAAGTTTGAGATGCAAGTCCTCTAGCAACCCCACCATCTATCCAATAAAGTTTGATTAGATCATTATCGCTATCGTAATAGATCATAAATCTATGCGTAGCATCAATGATCCATTCTATAAAGCGATGAAAATTAGTTGAAGTGTATTTGAACCACGGCCTCACCCAGAAACAAATCGAGAACTTCTCGGGCATCTCAAAGGGATAGTTGAGAATCCCGTCCTTTGCCCGCTCTGTCGGGGTGTAGGGAGTTGGGTGGGCTATGTCTTCTACCATCACGGCGGTGACGTAGATGTGATCAAGGTTGGCTTCGGTGGTGTCCGGGTAGATGTGTATCTCAACATCGTTGGCTATGACAACAGCCGCGGCCGTTGCCGCCACCCAGACCTTCTTGTCTGTAATCCATACATACTCGAGGTTGGTCGCCCCGTCTGCGACTGCTATAGTTTTTGTGCTCCAGGTTATCGTGATGGTCCCGCGAGTCGCCACGCCGCGCTCGGTCAGGTCGATAACCGTGACATCTGACAAGCCATGCATGAAGATCGCCTGAAAAGACGGTGTGGCTGTAGTTACTTCCACGTCCTTGTAGGTGAAGGCAGGGTTGGCGTCGGTGATCAGGAGCTTCGTGAACCGCTTACCATTGATGTAGTAGTCCGAGAGGGAAGGCGTGATGTTCGCATTCTCGTCCAGCCAGCTCGCGTCGGTCAGGTCTTCGGGGAAATCTACCAGGTTCTTGGTCTTCTGGAAGATCCCGATCGCGCCCTGCTTGGAAACGGGCTTGTATCGAGCCAAGGAGTAGTCTTCAAGGGTGAGATCGAATAGTGAAGTCAGATCAGCAGTAACCCGGTCTATGTCGGTTTCATCGGCAAGAGTACCGAGAGCAGCCCCATCCCAGGTCCAGAACTTAGCGTATTCGATGAGGGAGTCGGCATGGTTTGCCGCAAGCTCATGGCCGATAGAAAGAGTTGTTAAAGTAGCTGAATATGCGTCAGGAGCACCACCCCAGTCGTTATCTTCTGCTTGTTTTACGCCAGCTACAATAGCAAAGAAAGCGTTATTCCCTAGCTGTGTTGAAAGATCAATCTGTCCGTAGAGGATAATCTCCGAATTGACATCGTTAGGGGCGCTGTCGTCAAATACTTGTGTATAGAGATAACGTGTTGTACCAGCAACATCATTCTTCCACCAACAACAAAACTTATCACTTCCCGATATATAATAGAGAATAAAACGGTGATTTACATCTACATGCCACTCCGCTATTCGATGACCTATGGCTGTATCATAAGCAAACCACGGCCTGATCTTCACCTTAAAAGCAAACTTCTCCGGCATCGTCACCGCGTAGTTAGGAGAAACAGCAGGTCTTACTCCTGTTGGATATCGATATTGATCTATGTAGGGAGTTGGATAAGGGAGATCTTCGAGTTGAACAGCGGTCCAGTAGGTGTATTCACCATCTGTCGCATTCGGGCTACCATATAGATAAATACGTATATCATTACCTGCCGCAGCGAGAGTTCCTATCCACTGAATCTCAACAGTTTCAGAGTCAATCCAAGTATAATTATGTAGCGTCCCGCCGCCACCCGGTGCACCAGGAGCATTAGGATAGTTATCGAAATCAATAGGTAAAGTAAAAATGTTTGCCGCACCATCGATATCGTATATCCTTATATAGGCAACATTCCCAACTGAACTACCCTTGCGGCAAATAACGGAACCGGCAATTCCTGCTTGAGTAAAAGCCGCCGTATAGACTTGCTGGACGTAATCCGCCGCTGCGCCTGTATTTCCGATCTTGGTCAGCCGTTTTCCATCAACATATTGATTGGTCAAAACTTGTGTGGGTGCTCCTACAGGAGTCCAATCAGCAGTAGTAAGATCTTCAGGACTCTTTATCAAGTTCTTAGCGGTCTGAAAAAGCGCCTCACTCTGGCCGATCATTCTCGGCGAGTGAAACCCCCGGAACTCCCGCAGGACCTCGTCTATCGCAGTGGGCGGTGCGTACACCACCTCCTTCCCAGCCGCCGGGATGGTTCCACGCGATCCCACACAGTCGGGCTGGGACAGGTCGAAGATCTCTGCGGCAGGTGCAGCAGGATCGGCGTCTTCGTATACCGAGTACCCACCTTCTTCTGCACCAAAGGCCATCTCCCTGGCCGTGAGTTCGCCAACTATCATTTTTGTTGCCGCAATACTACGGGCTGCGATGTCCCCAGTCTCGATCAGAGAAGTGGTTGCGTTGGCCACGTCACTCCACGCCCCCTCGACACCCAGGATTGTGACCTGGCGCACACGGTAGTACAGCCTTATAGCAATGGGATTTTCCGCGGTTCCCCCGAACGGGATGGGAAAATGAGGGATGAAATTGTCCGGGGTGCTGGTCCACTGATTAATCGTGCCCTGCCAGCCCGTTCCGTCGAGTTTCAGGGAATACCAGTTGGTCTGGTCGGCAGACACCTGGATCTCGTAGTGGTCGAAATTCGCGAGGTTGTACTGCCGGTCCCAGTGAACGACGATACCCTTATACACCCCGTCACAGTGTGTGATGGTGAGTTGCACCGGAGTCGTTGTGCCAGAGACAAGTTTGGTGATAGCCATGACGATGTTTGCTATGCTCGGTCCGATGAGCCAACCTGTAACCTCGACATCGCCACTGAACTTGTGATAGCCGGCTGAGGGAATGCGCTTGTTGAGATCTCGCCGCAGGCGCCTGCTCATTCTTCCTTCCTCCAGCCGAGAAGTGCGCCCAAATTTTCCTCACTGATGGCCTTGTAAGCTCGTCTGCCGGCAGTATGTGGCAGACCCACGGTGAAGGACAGCGCTTGCAGACCTTTCTGCACCATCATATCCCAGTCGCCTTCCGTTAGCTGTACGGCTGTATTTACCCACATCTGCACTTGTGGAAATATGCTCACCCCTCCTGTCTGGAAATACTTGCCCGAGATGGTAGAGAAAATGTCATTCCCGAACATCGGTATGCTCTCAACGTACTCCTGGAATAGACCGAGGATCAGTTTCTTTTTCTTTTCCTCATCATCACCCTGGAGAGCGCCGGAGGCTATGGCGATCACAACCCCGGCAGTAGCTATGCTCACGATGTCAGAAAGGCCGCGATACAGTTCCATACGCCGCATCGCCAGCGGCATATCGAAAGTCAAACGGTTCCAGATGACGTTCAACTCGGAGGTGAACATCGTGAACCACTTGAGTATTTCCCCGTGTCTGTACATCTCAGCCAAGTCCTGCACTCTGGCAGACGGGGAGTTGCGGATAGTCGCAGCATCTGCCGCTTCGATAGCCCTGGCTTCGTTCCCTTGAGTATCCTGCATCGTTTTGTCATAAACTGCCGTCCAGCCGATACTCACAGTCGTAATATCCATGACCTCCAGACCCTTCATGCCCCATTTGCCGATCTTCCCGACGATGGCACTGTAGAGTCCAGGATCAATATGTTTCAGGTTCTCCAGGTCCACGCTGATCTGCCGATTGCGGACAAACTCACTGCGTTCCTTCACGAAATCCACCTGCGTATTGCGAAAAAAGTGGCCGCCGGCAACAGCCTTCACCGATCCCGCCGCAAGTTTCGCCGAGGCTTCCAATAGATACGCCGGCGCCAAAGGTCCCAGGTCCGCCATAAACGCATATGCACCGACTGACTGCTTGGCTACCGACAGAAGGTTAAACCCTAACCAGGCGACCGTTGCGTGTTTCCTACACGTTCGTGCAAGCTTATCTATCCCGTTCATGGCTCTGTAGGCATCTGCTTGTGCGAGATCGCTGGTGTACTTCTTCAGCCAGTGATTTAGTACCGATCCATATTTTTGCTGGACTGCGGCTGTTACCTGGTCGCTTCCAAATATATTGTGCATCTCCCTGACCAGTCCATACTGATGGATGAATCCTTCCTGCTCCTGCACTCCTTCGACCCAGAGATTGAATAGATCCGTGCGGATAGGTTTCTGGTGTTCCGCCTCTATGTCGATCCGTGCGTAGGTAGAGTGTCGAGCAACAAACTGCTTGGAGATACCCGCCCGCCCGGTGAGTTCTACGATGGCCTGGTCCTCTCGCATCTCATAATTTGCTTTCAGGCGGACCATGCGGACATAGTGTTCCTCACCCGGAAGGTCCATATTAAACTGGTCGATAAAAGCGTCCCGGTAGCGGGCGAAGTTCTTTGATCCATCCTCGTCGATCGCATCCGCCATCGCTCGTTCTTTCTCGGAAAGTTTTGCTATACCCTTCATCACTACCTGCGCAGGCAGGTTGTTGCCTTCTATCAAGGCCATAGCAGTGCGTTCGTTTTTCATCCCGATGTACCAGTACATCACGTCCTGGAGGGTCGGCATGTTCCCATCACTGTAGAGGAACCCGTCGATGTCAAACTTACGCCCTACCCATTCTTCACCTTTGAGTTGAGCCAGTGGATTGAGGGTAAATCCCAGTTCCTTCATCTTGTTCAGCACGAAAGTCTTACGTTCCCGCTCTGCTTTCTTGAAGGCACTCCAGGCATCGTTGACTCGCTTCCACCCCAGCTCCGTGAACGGTCCTTCTTTTACCCCGGCGAACACGCCATCCAGAAGGGACAGCACCCGGCGCGGTGTCAAGGTTTGAATCCATAATGCCAGAGACTTGCCGGTGCGCTTCGCTCTGCCTATAACCTTCTCCGGCTCCTCGCCGCGTAGAACTGCGCCTTCCAACCGATTCTTCAGGTTCGCCGCGGCACGGGCCCTTTGCGCCAGTTCCAGGTGCCGCTTTAATCTGCCCAGTTTGCGGAGTATGTCGATGGAGTCGGCAATCTCCTCAAGTTGAGCCAGCGTCATGTCCGGCAAGTTGACAGAGTAGAACCGCTCCAGCTTCTCCATCGGCACCTGTGCTGCAACTTCTGGGTTCTCTTCGAAGAACTTGCGGGTCTGCTCCCTGGCGTACCCCTTCATGGTCTTTTCCATGACCTGTACGCCGTTCACGATGCGGTACTCCCGCATAGTGGGATCCAGCCCCTTTTGAATCAACCGGATCTGCTCGGCATAACCCTTAAATTGGATGCTTCGTCCAGGTGGCCGCGTGATGTGAGCGATCAGCTTCCTGCGTACTTCTCTGAGCTTTTTGGCCGCTCGTCGCTGTGCTGCGGCCTTGCGTACACCCTCCTTGACTTTCTCCACCGCCGCCCACTTCTCGGCGTACATCCGCATCTTGGTTTCTTTTAAGACCCCCTTCGCCTTCTCGGTGTCGATGATCTTCTGGATCTCCCGCCCGAAGGTAATCCCCTCGACGTAGGCTTCCGCCTCTTCTACCGGAGCCTCTCGAGAAAGTATCCGCTTCCATGCTCCCTGCTCGTCCATGATGACCGCTACATGAGCATTACCAGCCAGAGCATTGATCAGACGGGTACGAAAACTCTTGATCCTCCGCTCGATCGCCAGCATCTTCACTTCGTTGCCGGCAACTCTCTCCCGCTCTGCCATCGCTGCCTCGAGCTCGTCGCCGGCTTTTATGGCGAGTTGTTCCTCGGCTGTCAATCCGGCTAGGGCTTCCTCCGTTGCTTCGGTTGCCTTGGTAGCCTTTTCGGTTACTGTTCCCTCAGCTGCCTCCGCTTCTCCGGCCAGTTTGTCGATACCCTTCTCCGTGATTTCGCCAGCTTCGATCTTCGCGGCCAGCTCCCGATCCTCGATATCCCTCGAGGCGTCCACCTTTTCTTGATAGTCGTAGGTGGCAGCGCCGGGGATGACCGGCGACTCGATGGGAACGGTAGGCGGAACTTCCGGCTCGATGGCAGGCTTATGTGCTTCATCCCAAGTTTCCTGATAGAACCTGGCGGCCACTTCGCCAGCGATATCCGCCTCTCCCGGCTCACCGTATTTTTCCTCCATATCGGCACGGAAAGCCTCGGCGCTCTCATAGCCCTTGGCGACCTCCACATACTGCTGATAGATTTCTGAGTCTATCTCGGTGCCGTACAGAAAGTTTCCTTGCCAGTCATCCGGGTGTAAGAGCACCCCCGGTCTCTTGCCGCTTATTCTTAATTGAGCTTTATAACGTTCAACAAATCTCATGGTATCTGAATATACATCCGCATCATAAACGCCATCTTTAACCCAACCACCACTTACAATGCGCCCGGGAGGGATTCCCATTTTCTTGATAAACGGAACGTGTGCCGAGAAGCCCAGGGAAAGATCGACATAAATGCTGCCATCATCCGTCAAGATAGCCAGATAAGTTCCTGTCTGTGGTATCGGTGGAGCTTCTGGTAAGTCAGGATGGAATAGCTGCAGCCTTTGAGCCAGGGTAGCCGTAGCCCTGGTGTAGAACTGGCGAATGTCTCGCATATCTGGATCTTCCAATTTCTCATAGCGCACCGACCGCTCGTAGTCCATCTTGCCCGTGGGGATTGCCATCACTTCGAGGAAGACCCTTCGCTTTCCCATCGCCGCATCTTCGATAGTCTTCATCTGCTCGGAAGTCGGCACCATCGTGCTCTGGAAGGACATATCGCCCGGATGCGTACTGTCTATGCGGATCGCTCCAGCCTGCCATGCCCCAGAGTAGGCACCACGGAAGTAACGGATCTTCTTCGGGTCAATCTTCTCGAATACTTGGCTGATCTCGACGTGATAGATCCGCCCGAGGTATCGGGGCTTGTTCTCGTGCTTGTTCCAGTCGAAGTCGAGCATTTTGCCATCCGACAGGATCCAACCCGCGAGTTCCGGGTCGTCTGTCGTACCGAATATCTTGACCGCTGCCTTGTTGAACTCCTTCTGTGCCGCTTCATCCCGGTGGAACAGGGACAGGTTATCCGCCAGGTCTTTCATCCTGGTGAGCTCTAGCGCCGTCTGTTTGTCGGCTATCTTGCCGCTGATGTGCTGCCAACCCTCTGGCGTCTTGGTCCAGTCTTTTAGACCGACATCCCGCTCCTCGGCAAACCCGAATATCGGCTGGGTCGCCTTCTCTTTTGGTCGGAGTAGCTTGTCGTCCCACGGCGTCAACTCGAATCCCGGTGGTTCCTCTCCCTCCGGGTGCAGTAGTTCTTTGGCTACAGGCAGACCGGCCAACTCTCGAGCTTCTCGCATCTTCTGCGGGTCTTGCGTCCAGTTCTCCCAGCTCACGAGCTCCGCACCCAGCACGTCTACACGGTCCTGGATCGCCGCCACATCGCCGGACTTGAATCCGTATTTCTCGACGATCTTCGCCTGTGCTCCCTTGCTCAATCGCAGGGCTGAGGATAGAGCCTGACGCTCCTGCAGGAGCTCAGCTTTCTTGGCACTGACAGCCTTGGCGACCTTCTCACCTTCCCGAATAAGAGTGTCGTCAAAGCCGAACATATCCGACTGGACACCTTCGGTTGTAGTTACCTGCTGGCGGGCCAGAGCAATAAAGTTACCGAGTTCGTCTGCTGATAGTTTTTTGGATTTGCTGATCCCGAGTCCCTGGAGGCGTTCATCTCCCAGGGATGCCGCGGCTATCGCACTAGCTTTAGCTTCGGGTATCTTATTGTTTCGGTAGAGAGAATAGAGACCATCGGCGGCATATCTGCCAATCGCAAAGCCGCTTCTTCCCTTGTGGCGATCCAGAAGTCCGCGGCGGGATGCTTCTTGTACGGTAAGGCCTCTGTTTTTGAAATACGCGGCATAATCTCTTACACTCCCCTGTCCGTCACGAATATTTGACTCGGCATCGAAACTGCCAGCCATAGCAGCAGTAAACCCATCCGCCTCTCTAACTATCTGAGAGAGGATGGTCGGCAGTCCCAACCTTTGAGCCAGATCCAACCGGTGACGGCCAGTTATGATCTCTAGTGTACCATCAAAACGCTCCCAAAGTACAATGGGCGAGATCCCGACTTTGACATATTCTTCAGCCAGTAGCGGCTCGATGATCCCCCGCTTGTCGGCCATCTCCTTGAAATTGGGAACCTCTTCACTCAAAGTAATGCGAGATAGCTCGATCTCCTGCGGTGTAACAGAAGACGGGTGGATGATGGTAACAGCGTTATCAGCAGACGGCTCTATGCCTTCCTCGACCTGGCTTGTAACGATCGGAGCAACCGGAGGAGCTTCAGCCCTCGCCTGTGCCAGTCCACTGTCCGGCTTGGCAAAAAGAGAATCGTAGGCCTTCTCGAACTCAGGTGACAGGAGCCTTACCTCTCCGCCCAACCGTTCTTTGAGAAAGCTGATCAGTTCTTTGAGTGCCGCTGCTATCTGCTGGAATACAGTTTGCAGTTCCGGTGTGGGTGCCTTGCCGGTAGCCAGGTAATCCTCGAAATAGTCGGCTAGTTTCTCGATGTCTTCGGTGGTCCAGGTTTCCCGCAACTTGCCCAGAGCTGTCTCAAACTTCTTGATTTGCTCTGGTGAAAGAGACAGCCTCTCGACCGCATGAAAGAACTCGTGGACTCCGGTATGGAAGTCGGCCTTGCCCAGTGCCGTGAATACTGCCTTGACCTGTCCCTTGAACTCCTCCAGGTCCACGGCCAATGGTGATATCGGCCTTCCCTCGACCATGAACCGGGTGGCCGCTACTCCCCGGCCTGCGGCCAGTGCCTCTTTTGTTTCCTCGGTAATCGCAGTCACTTCGGGAGAGATGTACTTCCGTAGCCACTCCTCTGTCGTCTGTCCGGACACCTTGGCGATAACGTCTGTAAGTTTCCCGTAGAACTCAGCCTGCTCCGGCGTGTCGGCGGTGAACAGTTCCCCCATCCGCTGTACGAACAGACCACGGGTAAGCTCTTGCTGTGCAGCCGGCGCAGCGGCCGCCTCGAACCACTGTAAGCCGTACTCAGCTCCTCGAGGGTTGGTGGCAATCAAATCCTGCTGTAAGGCAACATCCAGTTCATCGGTGGGATTCCACTCAATCTCCTGCCCAGGGTAACGAGCAGCCAAATCCAGTACGAGCTCTCGACGCATATCTGTCTCTGTCTCGTTGACAACATCCTCGATATAGATGTGGTCGCCGACCGTCTCATATTGCACGTATCCGTAACGTTTTCCGGTGGTAGGATCTCCTGCCTTTAGAACCGCAGTAACTCCTTCTCGGGTCCTGGTGCGCTCCTCTACTTGGGTGTAAAGCCTTTCCTCGGGAGTGCGAACCACAGCCGCTGCGGGGGCTGGTGCTCCTTCAGCAGTAACCGGAACTGCTGCCACCGGTGCCTTGCCGGGATGCTGCTGATCCCAGACCTTTCCCAGGTATTCTGCCCACTTTCCTTTGTTGACTTCCGAGACTTCCCGCCCGTAGTTGTTCCTGAGTGCGGTGTTGATGAATCCAAGTCGAGAAGGAGTGGTTGCCGCCAGACCCTTTATCTCGTTCATAGTCTGGACATCAGCCCGGACTCCCAGAGGTATCCCGACCACGCCGAAAATCAAACCGCCCAGTATCCCGCTTGTCGTCTGCTCCCAAAGTTGGTTGACACCTTCCTCAAAGGTCAGACGCTCAGCACCCGGCACCAGGATCTCTTGACCACCCGGTCCAACTCCTGAAAAGTCATATCCCCAAGTTTTCATCAGTTCCCTGGCATAGGCATCCGTAGCAATAGCCGCAATACCTTGAGCCGTTTCCTCTATCCCTTCTGCAGCCCCAGTAGCTACGGCACGGGAAAGACCCAGAGCAAGATGGCCCAAGACCCCAGTGGACAGCAGTTTGAGAGCTACCTTTTCGGCTACATCCGATAGCAGTTGACCGCCGGGAATGGGAACATGGAAGAGGGCCATGATAGCAATGTTCCCAAGGGATTCGATAGCACCCTCAATGGTTCCCTCTATTTGCGCCAGAGGCGAAGCAATATCATGGGGTACTCCATCCTCACGCATCCTCTGGTAGGCCAGCCCGATCATTGATTTCATTAGGTATTGGGTAGATCCGGTCGCAAAACCAACAAGTCCCATCATTGCTGTGATGGCTGGGACACTCGCACCTTCGCTTATCCCGGCAAGGACCAGTCCAGGAGGACTGACGGCAAGAAGGGCGCCTGCGGCTATCCCGGTAGCCCCGCCCATGATGCTTCCCATAAGGTAGGATTTGATCATCAACGGATAAGACCCCGCTGCGGTCACGATCCCCTTGCGAAGCAACTCTGCCGCATTTTGCAAAAATCCTTTCGCTATGGGTCGAGGCAGTTCGGTCAACGGCTCTCGAATCTTTACCAGTTCATTGATTTGTCTTTCCAGCTCCGGGTTTTCCCCGTTTGGACTCATCATCCAGCGCTCGGCCAGCTTGCCAATCTGGTCGTTTATCTGCCCAGTATCCCAGGCATTTTTCACAGACTTCGCCAGAGTTGGTGGCGGTACAACTTTACCCAACCAGAACTTTGAAACTTCCTCTAGATTGGCTTGAACAAACGCCGGGTCCAACTTGAACGTCTGGGCTATATACCGCGTAGTGTTGATTTCGTTTAGTTCTTTTACCGGATCATCAGAAGAGGCTAGTAAGTCTGCCAGTGAGCCACCCGGCTCTGGTGGTTCTGGAATAGGCCCCCTGCGCCTTTTATACATCGCACTAGGCTCCAGGCCCACACCTATCAGGTATTCGTCTATAGTTTCATCCGGCATCTTGATGGGACGGTATTCCGGCTCAGGCTTGGGAGCAGATGGAGGTTGTGTCTTTTTGTGAAGTAGTCCTACTTGTTCCAGGTAATAATCTATATCAGACACGTATCCATCCTATTTATTCAATTCATTCAAGCGTTTTATCAGATCAGGATTCGTAGCGAAGCCCGTTTTTTTGTTGTACCAACCTCTTGCAGTCAAAAACCAATCTTCGAAAACAATTTCCGGCGCTTTGCCAGCTCCCCTCAGTTCTGGAACGATCTCTCGGTAGAGTTCTCGCCCAACTTCTCTTCCTGCGGCCAGCTCCTCCTGCTCCGCCTCTCTCTCTTGTTTTCTGATGATTTCCTGCGCCTGTTCCGCTCCGGTGGCTGCTCCCGGTTCACCGATCTTGACCCAGGATTTATCCATCAGATTCCCATGGGTTCCCAGGTAGCCGTAAAGAACCAACTTATTGTCTTCCAGTTTGAACCGAAACTTGTTCTTGTTGTTATCCAGCAGAACCGCAGCCCCATAGTCACCCGTTTCCGTACCTGAAGTATCCGGGGAAACAGAAACAAAGTTGTAGTCTGGATATCTTTGCTTTGCCAGCCGGAACATATAAGCCGAATAAAGAAGCAGGTCTTCTCGCCATTCCTCGGTTATTGCGGTGAATCCGCCTTTGTCGATCTGTCCCGTCATCTTCTCCGCATTAGTTAAGAGCCGCTTATCTTGTTTTAGCACGTCTTCTGTTATTTCCTTGGTTTCACTCCAAAGCGTATTCAGTACCCAGTCTTTGTGTTCATTTATAAAATTCTCTGTTGCTTGCATGTACTGTTCATCCGTGGCGTCAGGGTGCTGTTCAGAAAACCGTACCAACTTTATTCCTACCTCTGCCCTCAATTTCGGATCATTTTTAATCCTCGCATTCAGTTCGGCCAGTGCAAACTTCAATCCGGTAGGTTGTGCTTTAGTAAGATCCGCATACATCGAAGCGGCATCCTTGAGCAATATTCTAGATCCACCTTCAGCATATAACTGGCTATCGAGTATACCCCTCCTTACATCTACGCCTTTGCCGTCCAATTCGGCTTGGTACATCGCTATCTTCACCTTATAACCATTCTGCTCCATCTGGTCGTCCCAGGCTTTCTTGCCTGCTTCGTCTGTCAAGCCTTGATCGTTAATGAAAAGTTCACGTAACCTTGTGAACCTGTCCGTCCATTTAACTTTATTGTCTCCCTGGAAAAAGTCTGAAGAATCTACCGCTTTAAGAGCCATTTCTGCCTTCTGGAGAGTGTCTGTCCGGCTGTAAAGATCACCAAACGAGTCATCAAGTGCCAAGTCCTGGATCTTCCCCTGATATTCCCACTCCTGCCTGACATCCTGGAGTACACTCGCCCTGACTTCCGGATTGCCGTCATAAAAGGGTGTGTTTTCTGCAAGCCACGCCTCGCCGGCAGCGGGATCTCCGGTTTGCTTCATAATGGTCATCGCACCGTCGCGGGCAAAGGAATACTGTGCGGCCGCCGTGAACTTAGCCAAGAAAGCATCCGCGTCTTCCGGCCATATACGGCCTACCCGTTCCATATCTTTCAACCTGATGGACATCTTGTTAACTTTGACTTCCCACGGATCGTTGGATAAAAGAAGCGTACTAGAAAGTTTATTCAGGCCGGCCATCGCCTCATGGTCTGCCGCAACGTTCCACTGACCGGAGATGATCTTCTTGTTTTGGATATTCTTCATATTGAGATGCTGGATCATTTCCCTGCGAGCATCTCTATTGGTGGTGTTCTTGTTTATGTATTCCAACTGTGACTGGAAGAACTTATCCTCATCGGCTTCTATGTCTGCGAGTGATGCCTGACCGAAAGGTTTCTGGACAACCGATGGAGCTTGACCGCCGGATGGACCGGTGATCTCCAACTCTCCACGGGCATCAAACATCTTCTGCTGCAGGCTTTCGTTGTAATCCTTATAGGCTTGCTCTAAATAGGCCAACTGCTGATTGACCTGGGACACCCGTTGGGCATCATTCAACATGCCGGCGAGACCCCCGACTGTGCGGGTTATCTGTGCCAGAGTTCCAAACGTCTGGGCTTGCTGTCGTAACTGCCAGCTAGGTTTCATTATCCAATTCCTCTATCTGAATTACTGATCCCATCCCCAGTATTGACCCCAGTTTTGCCAGGTTGAACTACTGCCTTCCCACACTACCGCATCTTGAGTTGTGCCATATGGTTGATACCGTATTCCTCCGAGTGCCTTCATCTTCCTCCAATATTCACCATACTGTCGCTTATATCGTTCAGTTAACAACGAAGTGGCGGCCCCAATATCGGCCAAGCCAGTCTTCAATTTCACCCCGCCGAGGGTTACACCGGCACTCCCGCGTTCGATCGTTCGATCGGCTGCGGCGAAAGCCAGATCAACGTTCTGTTGAGCGGCCGCCAACGGCGATCCTTTTGCACGGACTCCGGCAGCTCCCAATCCCGCCTCCTCTGAAGATGCGGCCATTTCCGCTCCGGTCATCGCCATGCGTCCCTCGTAGGCGACTTGGGCACCCTGTTCTTTAAGCGAAAGGACACCTTCTTCTTTCATAGTACCTAGACGTCTTTCACTCTCGACACCGGCTTCCGCGGCCTGTGCTTTCATTTCTTCCATGGCATACCAGTAATCGATGATCGCTTCTTTCTTCTCCGCTTTGGTAGCACTCGCTGCTGATACCGCACCTCCTATCTGAAAACCAAGTGAAGCTAAAGCCGTAATGGTCGCTATCGCAGTACCCATCTTATTTCTCCTTCACCAGGGCATACATGATCATATCTTCTCCGTGTGTACCGTAACGCTTCATCAATCCTTCCGACTTGAATCCTAATCGCTCGTCGAACCGGATAGATTCAGGACATTTTTTAGGGTCTAAGGCTGCCTGCAGGCGAACATACCCATTCTGAGAAAAACAACCATGAAGCAGTTTCTTTGCCACAATCCAGGTATCCGGATATTTCTTCGCCAGAGGAGAGAACACAGCCCAGATCTCACCAACGCCCGGCCACATATTGTGAATGCCGCAACAGAACACGATCTCTCCGAATGGATCCACCACAGTTACAGCGGGTCCAGATATCTTCTTGATATCCGCCCATTGTTTGATCGGCTGTCCCTCCCGGCACTTCTTCTCATAGTCCATGAGCTCGATGTTCAAGAAATCCTTGGGTTCGTATTGCCGCACTGTCAGCTTGGTCATGCGGCCACCTCCGGTATCAGAACCAAGATCGTTGTCCGGTAGGGCTGGTCTTGAATGAACCAAACCCAGGCGTCCCGATGGGGAGTACCCTGCACGGGAATATGAACATCTCCCGTGTAGGCAGAAGTCCAGGCGGAGCCGTCAAACTTCTGCGCAGTTTCCAGGTTGACAGCCTCCGCATAGCCCGCTTTAAACGGCATACTTTCCAGTACTCGAGCGGTGACCGCCACCATTCGCTTTGTTTGGCCCTGCCCGGTTCCCGTCTGTATCTGGGTATTCAGGCGCATGGTCTGACCCCTGCAGGTGAAGGCCATGCCGATGACGACATGATCGCCAACACCGTCGCCGGCGGGATAGGTCAGAGATCCGCTGGCTACCGCCACGGTATGGATCGTTGAATCCGTGATGTTGTAGATTGTAACTGTCTCGTCGTTGAACCGTGCAAGTCCGTTTTGTGTTGCGCCGGCGATTGCCGCGATATCAACATAGGAATCCAGCGGGATGTCTGCGGTAGCCCACAGGTGGTCGAACTTCTCAACTACCCGGCCGGAGGCCCGGTTGACACTGATATACACTTCATCATCGGTAGTTCCCGGAACCACGCACACACTCTCGATCGTCCCGCCGGCCGTGGTGATGTGATACCAGGCCAGCACTCCATAGGCTTTGTTGTATAAAAGTGCAGCGAGTTCTCCGTTGGTCACGGCGAAAAGAGTAGGTTGCGGCATCTTTGCTACGGCTATTTGCGTGACCCCATTCTCAAGCATGTGATCCGCGCCGAAGGTCAGATCCGGGGATTGTATTTCGGGACTCTGTGAGAGATAAGGATATTCACGCAACAGAGCTTTAGCCAGGGTGCCTTGTGCGAATACAGGCGCATCCTGAAACATGGTCGCCTGCAGAAAAGCGCTACCCAGTCCACTTCTTCGCTTCGGCTTGATATTCAAGGCTGTTACTGTATCAGGCAACACCCATTCGGCGCTGCACGTTCCAATGATCAGGGCATCTGCCCCGATCATCCAGTAAATATCATCATCCTCCTCTGAAGCGATCTCGAAGAAGAATGCGCCCCCCTCTCCGTATACGCTTCGCGTGTAGCTGATATCCTCGGTCTCCGGAACAAGCGGGTTTGCCCACAGAGATTCATCTTTCAACTGTTTGGTGGTATAGGTGATCATGTTGAAATAGTTGAAATCCCCGTACCAGAACGGTTCTGAAGCCCAAGTAGTCTGGGGTTCGTTGATGCTGCCGGCGTAGAACATCCTGCCGAGGAAATGAGCGATACAAGATGGATAATCGTCTGCCGCACTGAAGGGTTTCGTACATACCCAGTACCAGTGGACCGTGTTATCGGTGATATCGTCTTCCTCAGTAGTAGGTCCAGTGGCGCCCGCGCTGGTTCCTGCGGTGATACACTGATAAATCTTCATCGGGGTTCCGTTGGTAACCATATCGTCCACCACGTAGGCGGTGTTCGCCGCCCAGGCATCCACGCCATCCGCGAAATCAATCGTCAAGTTTGCGAGGCTAAACGCTGTTCCCCCGTTCCAGGTCAGGGTTGCAATCGCATGACTGTAATGGACCAGGTACAGCACATTGCGCACTTTCTGGTACTGGATCTGAAACAGCTCGGTGGTCGTGTAGGTGGTGGTAACTTCGGTGGGAGCCCCTACTAAAACTCCATCTTTCCAGATACGTATTTTTAGGTTGGTGAACTCCAGGACAAAGGCACTGGATTCGTTGACGACAAAGGGGATAAGTCTTGCCTTTGCCCCCAACTTGGTAATACCCAGATACTCTTCTCCCGGACGGGTCCGCACTCCGCCCTGGGTGAACGGAACCCAATTATCGACGATCTGGTTTCCTTTATTGTATAGCTCGGTATCGAATCTGCCGGAGAACTTTTGGCTGAGCTCCCCTGCGGTGAAATCGGTAATGACAGGACGCTGTAACATCAGACATCCTCCCAGCGCACCGGTTCCGGCGTTCCTTCAGCTCCTTCATTCAACGCAACAATCCGCGCACTGGCATATGCGCCTGAGAACTTCTGAAAAGCCAGGATCGCAATTTCTTTACTCCCAGTGACCTCAAAAGCAATCTCGGAGGCGATTTTCAGTGCTACGACCTCGCACAATAAGGAATCCCAATTGGATGGATCTTCCGATAAAGACAGGGCATTCAAATCGCGCTTCGTGTATTTGATAAATGAATTGTCTTGATCGCAATACAGGCATTTGCCCTCCAGGAGATACTGCACTCCCTGGTCGCTCTCCTTCGCCGCGGCCAGGTTCGGAACCTTGAATACCCGCAGAAAATCATAGGGAATCACGTACTGGTAGGCGTACACGGTGCGGTTGTAGGGAGGCGTTCCGTAATAGTCCCATCTGGCCGATCCATCGACCTGATTTGCGAGTACTCCCGTGGGTGGTGTTGCAGCCGCGGTCGTGCCGGCCTTGTCACAGACATAGACCTTGCCGATATCCCAGGTCACCAGGTCGCCCACCACGTAGGCGGTCGACGGCCAGTGGCACCAGTTTGTCAGTGCCGTGGATGGTCCCACATAGGCCCATATCACGGTACCATCGGTAACCCCGGCACCCGTACCCGTTGGCCCTCCGGCTGCAGCGGAGATCCCTGCGGCGGTACATCGATAGATTTTGTTGGTGTCGTTGGTAACGCGCTCGCCGAGCAGGTAGGCATGGCTGGCGGTCCAAGGGCAGGCCTGGTCGATCATGTTTTTCGCAAGCTCACGGTGGCAACACGAGGGCCAAGGGATCAAACGTAGGATCTCGTCCCGGCATAGAGGGTAGGCGGTGATCGCCCGGGCGGCATTCTTGGTTGTGTCTGTTATGATCGAGGCCGGCAGACTGCCAAGACTGCGGAGAGCTCTGTTTATGATCTCCAGATTCGTCATCTACTACCTTTTCTTCTGGGTGCTTGGCTTCCAGCCGGTCTTTTTTCGCATAGTTCCGTAAACATAGCGGCCGGTTCGTTTTTTCCCGTATCCCCGTTTCTTCGCTGTCGCCTTCAGCTTTCGTTCCATTTTGCGAGGCATAATCCCCTCCTGTGGAAAATCCGGGGGGATTTCGCCCCCCGGACTATTTTTCTCTGCTCTGCGAACTACTTCTTGGCCTTACGACCTATCTGGCTGCCGAGAATCTTGTCCTTATGACTTGTTTGAGACTCAGGACCTGGATAGGACTTCACCGGTTCCGGCTTTTTCTCTGTGATCTTCGCTTCAGCCTCTTTGTTGGCCTCAGTTCGCTCCTGATTAATCTTTTCCCTCTCGGGTAGGATTTCATCATGGATGCGATCCTCAGCCTCTTTCGCCGAGACTTCGCGGAGCGGTCTGAAATATTGCCAGATGTCCCTTTTCTTGGCCCACACCATGTCGATCGTATATTCACGGCCTTGCTCGAAGTAATCGATATCCGCAGCTGTATTCTGGATGCACTCGACCTCTACTAAAATCGGTTCCACGTTCTACCTCCTTACGGCGTAGCCGCGATGAGGTACGGCGCATCGACAGTGAAGAACGCTCTCCAGCTGCCGGCAGTGAGTGCGAAACCTGCGATGGTGTAGTTGCAGCCCATATACCGCAACGCCATCTGGGCGGGAATCTTGAACGCGAATATCGTGCTGTTTGCGGCCCAGGCTACGATTGTCGCATTCGCCAGGATCCCGGAACTCCACATCACTGTGGGCGTTGTGAGGCCGGTGGCTGCCGATGTGACCAGGTCGATCTGGAGTGTCCCGCCTGCTGCGGAGATCGGAGCGACTGCGCACTGGAAGACGAAGTACAGCTGGTTAATGATGTTGCGCGGGATGTGCGTAAGGTCGATCACGTTGGTTGACACGTGGGTGGCGACCGTGGTTTCAGCCTGGGGTGTTATTGATACCACTCCGGCCGTAGTAGCGACGGCGCAAAGGCAAAGATCTTTGTCAATGATCATAGCTTTTCCTCCTTTCCTTAAATCGTGAGCACTTCGGCTTCGGTGTTGATGATCGCATCGCACCGCTTGATGGGAATGCCCATGTAACGAGTGATCGGTTTTCCGCCGACCTCTTCATACCGCAGGGCGGCATTAGCCTTGACTGCAGCCTGCTGCTGTAGAAATTCCAGGATCAGGTTGTTGCAGTAGAAAACTGCCTGGCCCATCCCGAAGGAAGGAATTCTGTAGTAGGCTTTGGTCATTGCGGCGAATAAATCCACCACGGTTGAAGATAGCAGTGCAGTGTCTACGTTGGCACAACGTACCACGTACCTCCAATCCCTGACCGTGAAGCCGAGATCCCACTTGTAGTGGGTCCGATAGCCCTGATACCGCCCGGCCGGGGTCTGAGCATCCATCAAGGTGACTTCCCCAAGATCCTGGTGGTTGAAACCACCACCCTCGGCACCTTTCGGATAGATCCCGTGTGCGGTGTTCGGACCCCAAACGATCAACCAGATCGAAGTCTGATACGCACCGCTGGCCGCACCGTGAGTATCAATACAGTTGTATGCTGTAATGGTGCTCAGATTTGCTCCGTACTGTGGGTAACGGGGCATCAGACCGGTGAACCGCTCCGGATTCGTGTTCTGGTTGCCATAGAAAATGGTGGTGGCCATAGTCTGGTTCATGGCCTCGAGGAAAGCGTTATCCTCTGACAGCCGCCACGCTGCCGTGTTGCCGTTCAGGTCCGCAAGGGCCTTGTCAACCTCGGCATACGCCTCCAGCATCCCACAGGTATCGGTTACCTGAGATGTGATGGATTTGCTGGGCTGGATGCCGTAGTTAAGCAGGCGCCAGGCGACCGTTGGCAGTCCTGTCCGTATGGTCGATTTGTGACCAGTGGGCAGGTTCCCCTCGACAACATGCATATCATCGAGAATCGTGTTGGTCCGCTTCATCAGCTCGATGATGCCGCTTATCTTGTTGTCGGGGCCTAATCTGGATGCTATATCCAGATAGGTTACGAGAGTTCCAATGGTAGGCATTTCCTACCTCCGATTGGACTACTCCTGGAACTATTGGCCTTCCTTCGGAGGGTACACGACTGCGGCGATCTCTTCGTCCGACCGCTGGCCTACAGTACCGGTCTCGAGATGTTCTCCTCGGGAACCGTCTACGAACTCGTGTTCTTTTACTCGTTTCCCAAGTTCGATACATTTCTCGATGAACTCAGGATCGTTACCAATTCCCGATTTTGCGAGTAGAACAGAGATGTGCGGTGTGCGTATTAGATTGAATCCGCGCTCCATGTAGGACATCTCGGCGTCGTAACCAACTCCATGCTTTTGCCGCAGATAGTCCACAGTTTCTTTCTCTGTTGCCTTCACGATTTTCTGTGCATTCACGAACTGCTCGCCGATAGTCTTCATGTACCACTGATGGATCGTATTTACCTGTGTGTCGTTCAGCTCGGCGGTATGGACGATTTGCAAGAAATCTTTCTGCATCGCCTCGTCTATCAGGAGTCCCTCCGGCAATTCGGCCTTTTCCAGTTTGTAGTCTTCTGGTTTTTCTGGCACGCCGATCGCTTTGCGATAGCGTACCTTTTCCTCCTCGGTCGCCTTCTCGTTAGGAACACTGACAGCTTGACTTTGCTTCTTTTCCAGCTCTGCATACGACCTTACGAGATCCGGTATCCCTTTCTCGAACTTGGATACGGCCTTGATCAGATCTGCATCCGCCTTCTGTTCAGTAGTCATCCCGTTCATCCATGCGTGGGGCAACTCTAGAGTCACACTCTCCGTCAACGACGTGGTGCCTTCGCCCTCGCCGGTGAGGAGGGAACCCCCCTTTGCCGCGTTTTCTACGGCAGCCGCGTTATCCTTGTCGGGCGCGGTAGCCTGTTGATCGCTCATACTTACTCCTTCTGTTTTAACAGGGCCTCCATGACCCTGTAGATTGAATCCTCCCCGAAATATCGGAGAAGAAACTTCGCATAGTTGTTAAGAGCCTGATGCTCTTCAGTCTCGGCTCTACGGAAGAAATAGAGGTTCTCGAAGATGACATGAAACACAATCTGGCCGTCTTCGGTCACCGCCACATTGCCGAACGCTTCCTTGATCCGTTGCGCACGGTCTTCTTCCGAGAGTTCGCCCAGCCATTCAAGCACCATCAGATGCTTACGCCGGGATCTCTTCCCAGTTCATCGAGAAGAAACCGTGGACCACTGTGAGCGTGTAGATGAATATGAACCCGCCCGCGGGAATGATGATCGAACCATCCA
>Ga0307379_10002079_pt1 | contig 30183 bp, 27 predicted proteins | sample UN2MG_FD_202237 | JGI IMG/M metagenome (GOLD analysis project Ga0307379, IMG submission 202237) | Soil microbial communities from Risofladan, Vaasa, Finland - UN-2 | ecosystem: Environmental > Terrestrial > Soil > Coastal area > Acid sulfate soil | place: Finland: Risofladan, Vaasa | collected...
AGCTGGTTCAATTCAGAGAGATCCATACCTGGCGGCCATGGGTCATTAACGGAAGCCCGCTCGCTGACTTTCAACAGCCATCGATTTTGTGAATCTATCTGATTGTGATAGTACATCCGCAAATTGTCCGGCGAAACCCACGGCGAGAGAACGTGTTGGTGGTTTGATTTAAGCACTTCGCTTACCGATGTAAATGGTCCAAAAGGTTCCTGGCGCGTCGCCTCGAATATTCGGGCATAGTAAAAACTATTAGTGAACGCCCTGCTAAAGTAAAGTGTCAGTCCGTCGAAGGACAAAAAAGGTGTATAATCAACGTACTCGGTATTTAGTTCCGTAACCGGCACCGGTTCTGTCCACTCTCCCAATGCCAGCCCGCACACAGCCGAAACACCCAAAACTGCCACCAACAATGAACTTGTTCTTGTCCTCTTCATTTTCCTATCCCTTCAATGCAAATTGAAATTACACTACCCCCGGATCGACGTGCAAGTTCGCCGAATGCCACCTTATCGCCCTGTAAATGGGCGTCGAGCAGGCTTTTGTATGTATTCTCCATAGAAGCCGGTTACTGTAGTCTACCAGTATAGACGTTATCGGAGCCAATCCGTTGACAAGTAATTGTAGATTTTTTGTAAAATTTTGCCTTTTCAGTCCCGCTCCGCAGCCATAAAAGCCCGCCATTGCTACAAAAACCATTCTCACCTTCATAATCTTTGCTTCCATATACATGAGCGCATGTACTTAGCTATCAGAGTTCCCGAGACTCTTTGTACTTCCCGATCATATAATGCTTTATTATATACGAGATACGGCTTTGAAGCAAGCTATTCATCATTTTTTAGGACCTTTTCATTGGCAATTATTTTAGGGGATTTAGATAGTATATGGTCTTCAGTGGAAAGATTTAGTCGGTTTGCGGGAACTTCTATCCGATAATAGAAGTATATGACTACTCATGGAGTTTTTTGTCGAGGCTGACGCAATTATAGCTATGAACCCAAAAAGCAGGAAGGTGTAGGATTGAAGAGCTCAATAGTAACTGATATTTAGGTGGCCATGAGTACTTTTTGTGAAATATAAGGCAGGAGCTTGAGAAGGCGTCCATTGTATGTCGAAAGATAAGGAAATCACGGTTCAAAGGATTGCAAAGAACACAGGGATATTGCTCATTTCGCAGGTAATCAGCTACCTGCTGGGTTTCGTGTATATAATGTACACGGCCCGGCACTTAAATAAAGAAGGCTTCGGTGTTTTATCCTTTGCTCTTGCTTTTGCCCAGATATTTGGCGTTTTGATTGACCTTGGACTTGGGCCGCTAATTGTAAGAGAGGTATCGAGGGACAAATCATTAGCCTCAAAATACCTCGCTAATATCGGCGTGATGAAGCTTGTTTTAGCAGTAATCACCTTCATGCTGATTTCCTCAGTTATAAATCTCTTAGGTTACCCGACACAAACAGTCAGGGTTGTTTATCTAATTGCCCTGTCTGTTACCTTTTTTGCTTTGACGCGAATGCTTTATTCAATATTCCAGGCATTTGAAAAGATGGTTTATCAATCGTTGGGGCAAATCCTGAATGGTGTTTTAATGCTTATAGGCATTATATATGCCATACGCTCCGATTTTAGCGTTATCGGTTTTGCCTTTATGTATTCGGCAGCGGCTTTTATTGTTTTTGGATATAGTTTGGTTATTTTAAGATGGAAGTTTGCCGGGCCGATATTTGCCTCTGGAGCCAATCTTTTAGAAGTAGACCGGAGTTTTTGGAAGCAGACTCTTAAGGAAGCCTGGCCGATGGCGGCGGCCGCAGTATGGCTGATTATTTATTTCAGAATTGATACTGTTATGTTGTCGCTGATGAAAGGTGATGCCGCCGTTGGCTTATACAGCGCAGCTTATAGATTGTCAGAAGTATCGACGATTGTTCCGGCCATGTTCATAACATCCGTATTTCCCGTAATGTCGAGGTACCATAAGGATTCCAGAGACTTGTTTGTAAGTGCCTATGGAAAAGCAGTTAAGTTTATGCTTTATATTGCGTTGCCTATGGCTCTGACGGTAACATTATTAGCCAGACCCATTGTAAATCTAATATATAAAGAGGAGTTTTTGGCATCAACCATTGCTTTACAACTCCTAATATGGTCGGCAGCGTTTTCGTATGTTGGTATAGTGCTTGGCACGGTGATGATAACGGCCGATAAGCAAATGCTCATGCTGAAACTACTTGTTATAATGCTTTTTTTAAGTGTTGTTTTGAACTTGATTATGATACCGAAGTACAGCTATGTCGGCGCTTCAATAGCAACAGTCATAATGAGAGTAACGGGACTTTTTCTGAGCATCTTTTTCCTGAATAGATGTGGTTACAAACTTGCTCTTGGCCGTATATGTCTACCTCCTCTTGTTGGTTTGTCAGCTGCCGGGGTTCTTATGGCGCTTTTGGCTCATTTCAACGTTAACGTTTTTATAGTTGCTTCAATATGTTTCGTGGTATATAGTCTCGTAATTTACCTAATAGGAATCAACGAAGAAGATAAGTGGATATTAAAAGTTATATTACGCCGTTAGTCAGGGCCGTGTTGGCCTGCATAAAGATTCTTCTGATGGTTAATCAAACTGTCAGATAAAAAAAGAAAATTTACAGCGGGGAATGGATTTTCCTGCGAAAGATGAAACAGCGCTTGACTTGATGTGTAATATCACAAAAAGATTTTGATAATTACGACAGAGATAGAATTAAGCTTGTATAGTCAATGGACAGCATAAGTAACTTTTCGAGAAGAGTAAAGAATATTTGAAAACAATCCGGAGGTAATCCTATAGAGAGTAAGAGGTTAATTTTTGTCGGTGGTAGCCCGCGCTCGGGGACGACATTGGTACAGCATATTTTAGACTCACATCCGGCAATATTTGGCGGTCCAGAATTTGACAGGATTGGTGATATTATTTCTCTTAGAAATAAACTTCACCAGTCCATTACATCAGCAAGAATTGATGTTTTTTGCTCATATGATGATGTGGATCGGGCTATTTGTTTGCTTATAGAGAATCTTCTTCTGCCTTCGGCTAACAAATATGGTTGCAAGATGATAAGCGAAAAGACACCCTGGAATGTTTTAGTCTTTAATGAGTTGCTCGAAGTATGTCCCGAGGCAAAGTTCTTACGTGTGGTTCGTGACCCCAGAGCAGTTGTTGCATCTATGTTAGATGTGGGAAAAAGATTTAAAAAGAAACGAATGGCTGTCCCCCATTTTACTGAAAACACGGCGGGGGCTATTAGGTGCATTCAAAAATGTTTAGCTGCTGGGTTCTTGGCAGAAAAAGCATTTCCAAATCGAATATACACAGTGACGTATGAGTTATTAGTGAAAAATCCAGAAAGCATGACAAGAAAGATATGTGAATTTCTGGAGATTGAGTGGGAACAGGAAATGATTTGACCTGGTAATAAGAAACATGTTTGCGAAAAAAACGTGGATGGGATTTGGTGTGACATGGAAATGTATAATCGGAATCCTGTGGTGTCTGAAATCGATAAATGGCAACATAAGCTATCCAATATTCAAAAATCGCAGGTGTATGCAGCATTTAGGGCAAGCGGTGATCTTAAACGGTTAGGATATATTTTTGACGACGACAAACCGTCCAAAATTTATAGGACTATCGGTATAACCACAGTTGCATTTTCATCCACTTTACGGGAAGTTTTTTGCAAGTTAATCAAATTAATGCGAAAATCTCACATATTACATAGATTTTACCGATTGTTCTTGGAAGGATTAAATGTAGACAGGTAGATGCAGTGATGGTTTATGAAGATGCGTGAACTTCTTAAAGCCAGTTTCAAAATTCTCTTCATTGGTTAGTTAAATCGTTCCGTAAAACAAGGAGTTGCTACGTGATAGCCGGTATTTGATACAAGGAGAACAAAGAATGCGTTCACATCTTATTCCGCCCCACGGTGGCACACTCGTCAACTTAGTTGTTGGTCAGGAAAGAGCCGAAGAGCTCAGAGGCCTTTCGCGTGATTGTCCTTCCTGGGACCTGAAGCCTCGCCAGATTTGCGATCTTGAACTGCTGGCGAACGGAGGCTTCTCACCGCTTCGCAGCTTCCTTGGTCGCAGCGACTATGACAGCGTTTGCGAAAAGATGAGGCTGGTGGACGGCACTATTTGGCCGATTCCGATTACGCTTGACGTGTCTGAGGAGGTGGCAAAGAATCTGGATACCGGCTCGATGTTAGCGCTTCGAGACCCTGAAGGTGTCCTGCTCGCCGCTCTGAATGTGGAAGAGGTTTGGCGGCCCGAGCGAATGCAGGAAGCCGAGCAGGTATTTGGAACAGTGAATCCCGAGCATCCCGGAGTCGCGTATCTGATGAACGGCACGGAGCCATGGTATGTGGGGGGCAAACTGGAATGCCTGCAGCTTCCTAACCATTATGACTTTGTGGAATTGCGGCTCACGCCGCCGCAGCTCCGAGAGCGATTCACAACCATGGGCTGGCGTCACGTGGTTGCCTTCCAGACTCGCAATCCCATGCACCGTGCCCATCAGGAGCTTACTTTCCGGGCGGCAAGAGAGCTGGAAGCGAACCTCCTCATTCACCCTGTCGTAGGCCTCACGAAGCCCGGGGACGTGGACCATTACACCCGTGTCAGATGTTATCTATCAATCCTTGGACATTATCCGCACAACACGGCGATGATAAGCCTGTTACCTCTTGCCATGCGATTAGGCGGGCCGCGAGAAGCTATACTGCACGCAATCATTCGCAAGAACTACGGATGTACCCACTTGATAGTTGGCAGAGACCACGCCGGACCGGGCTCCGACTCCAGCGGTCGCCCGTTCTATGGACCCTATGATGCGCAAGAAGTATTCCAAAGCCATCAGGATGAGCTTGGTATGCAGATGGTCCCCTTCAAAATGATGGTGTACGTCGAGGACCGGGATGAGTATATGCCGGTAGACGAGGTCCCGGAGGGGGCATCGGTCAAAACGCTTTCAGGAACCGAGCTGAGGGGGCGACTGGCCGAGGGCCGCGATATCCCTTCCTGGTTCTCTTTCCCGGAAATTGTCGAGGAGCTCAGGCGCACCTATCCGCCACGAAGCAAACGAGGGTTCACGGTGTTCTTTACAGGGCTATCGGCTGCCGGCAAATCAACTTTGGCAAATGTGTTGGTAGTAAAGCTGCTGGAGGCCGGTGGACGGCCGGTAACGCTGCTGGACGGCGATATCGTTCGAAAGAATTTGTCCTCGGAACTGGGTTTTTCAAAAGAACACCGAGACCTCAATATCCACCGGATTGGTTTCGTTGCCTCGGAAATCACAAAAAACGGCGGCATCGCAATCTGTGCGCCCATCGCGCCGTATGACAGTGTTCGCAAGGATGTCAGGGGGATGATAGAGGGCGCAGGGGGCTTTGTTTTAATACATGTCGCAACACCGTTGGAAGTTTGCGAACAACGCGACCGCAAAGGCAATTACGCAAAAGCGCGTGCGGGAATCATCAAGCAGTTCACGGGAATATCTGACCCGTACGAGCAGCCGAACGACGCCGAACTGACTATTGATACTACCGAGATGTCGCCTGAAGAGTGTGTACAGCAAATCATCCTGCACCTTGAAAAAGAAGGGTACATAGACTCAAATGATTAGTTGCAGAGAAGGAAAATGATAAACGGTTAATCAGAAATATGTTCAACCCTCCGGGGATTAAAGCTTTACGGAAAAGGTTATTATGAACCTGTCAAAGTGCAAAATAATAGAGCTTCCGAAAATAACGGATGTGAGAGGCAGTCTCACCTTTATCGAGCAAAATAACCATATACCTTTTGAACTTAAGAGAGTGTATTATCTCTATGATGTTCCCGGTGGCGAAACAAGAGGCGGCCATGCCCATAAGCAGCTTCAGCAATTTATAGTTGCCGCAATGGGGAGTTTTGACGTTATTTTGGATGATGGGTTTGAAAAGAAAAGGTTTCATCTGAACAGGTCTTATTATGGCTTATACATCCCTCGTATGGTATGGCGTGAATTAGATAATTTTTCTTCCGGGTCGGTTTGTTTGGTTTTAGCATCCGAGCTTTACGACAGAGAGGAATATATATATGATTACGAAACTTTTAAGAGAACGGCTCAATTTAATGTTAGGAGTGGGTTGGGAGAATGAGTAAACGCATTAAATCGATAATGAGAGAGATATACGACAAATATTCGATAATTAGAAAGATTTATTATATTTATCGTAAGATTTATTATTCTACGATGGATATTATCGACCGGCTATTAGGTTGGCGAGGACCGGTAATTTCTCCACTAATTGCTTCAAGGAAGATTTTTCGTACAGATGGATGTAGAAATGCCTTAAGTTACAAAAAAACTGGAGAGGCACGTCTCAAACATTTGATAGAACTAGGCGGGTTGAAGCCAAATGAAAAGATCCTGGATGTCGGATGTGGTACTGGTCGAATAGCGGTTCCATTGACTAAATATATAGATGAAACTGGTAGATATGAGGGATTTGATATAGTCAAAGAAAAAATTAACTGGTGTAAAAAGATATCAGCTAAACATCCCAATTTTCGTTTCCAACATGTTGATCTCTTCAATAAAAGTTACAATCCGAAGGGAAAGCTTAAAGCTTCAAAATTCAAATTTCCCTTCCAAAATGATTCTTTTGATTTTGTATTGCTCCATTCTGTTTTTACTCATATGTTACCTCAAGACATGGAAAATTACCTTCGTGAGATTGCACGTGTATTGAAAAGGGGTGGAAGATGCTTCATTAGCTTCTTCTTATTGAACAAAGAATCATTACAACTTATTAATATTGGGAAAAGTTATGAGAAATTCAAGTGTGATTTTGGATTGGAAAAAAATCGTACAATAAGTGCCAATACACCGGAGGCTGCTGTCGCTTATGATGAAGTATTCGTTTTGGGTCTTTATGAAAAATATGGGCTAAGAATCACACAACCTATCCGTTATGGATCATGGTGTGGCAGATCGAATTTCTTCCCTTTCTATTCTTTCTTACCCCGCTCGCTTTACAGCTACTCACAAGACGTTATTATAGCCTCAAAAGGATAAATTGATGGCACTATCGACTGACAGGGTGTACATGAGGCACTGGGAAACTTTTAGGAAAATGGTAAGATAAAAAATGAACGAAGCAAAAAAAAAACTAATAATAATAGGAGCCGGCGAATTTGCTGAGATTGCTTATGAATACTTTACATACGATTCGCCCTATGAAGTTGCAGCGTTCAGTGTAGAAAAGGATTTTCTTGAAAAGAAAGAGTTATTTGGGTTGCCTGTAGTTGCTTTTGAGGAATTGGAGAAGTTGTATGATCCTTCAAAGCACAAGATTTTTGTGGCTGTTACATATACGCAGCTCAACAGGGTTAGAACGAGGCTTTACAAAGAGGCAAAAAAGAAGGGTTTTTCTGCAGCCTCATATGTAAGCTCGAATGCCTTCGTATGGAGGAATGTAAAAATAGGAGAAAATTGTTTTATATTTGAGAACAATGTTGTTCAGTATCATGTCGAAATAGGAAACAATGTAATTCTCTGGAGTGGTAACCATATTGGACATCGTACCAAGATAAAAGATAATTGCTTTATATCTTCTCATGTTGTTGTTTCCGGTTACTGTGAGGTGGGGGAAAACAGTTTTTTTGGAGTGAATAGCTGTATAGCTGACTTTACGAAAATAGCTAAAGACTGTATTGTAGGGGCCGGAGCGGTGATTATAAAGGGAACAGAAGAAGGGAAAGTCTACGTGGGTAATCCAGCCAAGCCGCTGGAAAAAAGTAGTTTTGCTGCATTCAAAGTTAAAGAGGAATAGTGTCGTGAGATGGATTAAAAAAGGTCTTATTTATGGCCCCGACGGCACATATTCCTGGGCAAAGCACTCTGCTTTGACACCCACCCCAGTGCTGATCGACGCAAACACAATAAGAGTTTACGTTGGTTTTAGAGATGAATATGGTGTTAGCAGAATAGCTTTTGTGGATGTTGATGCTAATAATCCTTCCAAAGTAAAAAACGTTTCCAAAACACCTGTTTTAGATATTGGTTTACCCGGTACGTTTGATGATAATGGAGTTATACTTGGTGATATTTTAGAGAATAACAACAAATTATATATGTACTATGTCGGGTTTCAATTAGTTGAAAAAGTAAAGTTTTTGGCCTTTACCGGGCTCGCTATTAGCTCTGATGGCGGTAATACCTTTCAAAAGTATAGTAAGGCTCCTATTTTAGATAGAAGTGATAAAGAGCTATACTTTAGGGCGGTTCATTCGGTGATGATCGAGAATGGGATCTGGAAGGCCTGGTGCGGGATTGGTAGTGAATGGGAATGGATTGATGATAAGCCCTTTCCAAAGTATCACATAAGATATTTTGAATCACGAGACGGAATAACGTTTCCAAAAGCGGGAAGAGTATGTATTGACTTCAAGGGAAACGAGTATCGATTGGGAAGACCCAGAGTAATCAGAGAAAAAGAGATATATAAAATGTTTTACACCAAAGGTACATTGCAAAAAGACTATATTCCGGGATATGCAGAATCTGATGACGGCATAAACTGGATAAGAATGGACGATAAAATTGGAATTAAAAAATCGGAGAAAGGATGGGATTCAAAACATCTGTGTTATCCAAGCGTTATCCAGTACAAGGATAGGTTTTATATGTTTTACAATGGCAATGACTACGGTAAGGATGGTTTCGGATATGCACTTTTAGAGCAATGGAGATAATATGGGCAAGAAAGACTATAAATTGCAGAGTAGAGCTTCCAAGAGTCAGGTATTAGCGCGCCAAAAGCTTTTGGACCTGTTTAAGCAATGTCCAATACCGGATGAAGAACTCTTAGTAAACTTAGGTCTGTACATGAGAAGTTCTGTTGTGGCCAAATTTCTTTATGTCAATGAACTGTATCAGAAAATAGTCCATATTCCCGGAACAATCATGGAATTTGGAGTTTGGTGGGGACAGAATCTTGCATTATTCGAGTCGTTGAGGGCCATTTACGAACCATACAACTATACGAGAAAAGTTGTTGGATTCGACACTTTTGCTGGCTACAGTTCTATCTCTTCCAAGGATGGAAAATCTGAACTTGTCGAAGAAGGTGGATATTCAACGATAGAAGAGGAAGAAAAATATTTAGCCGAACTTCTTGATTATCATGAGCAAGAAAATCCAATGTCTCATATCAAGAAGTATGAATTAGTTAAGGGTGATGCTACCGTTACGATTGGAAAATATTTGAAGGACCATCCAGAAACAATAATTGCGTTTGCTTATTTTGATTTAGGGCTATTTGAACCAACCAAGAGGTGTCTGGAGGCAATCAAATCGCATATTACTCGTGGAACTCTGATAGCTATGGACGAGTTAAACTCTTGGGAATTTCCCGGTGAGACACTCGCCTTTAAAGAGGTTTTCGGGCTGGATAAATTTAAGATCGTTCGCTCGCAATTTCTGCCGGACAGATCATATATTATCATCGACTGAGACGTGCCCTTGGAAGGATGCTGATGATCAGCGTTGTCAAATATGAAGAAAAGCATAAATCCTTGTGGGACGAGTTCATATCCAAATCGAAAAACGGTATTTTCCTTTTCTACAGGGATTATATGGAATATCACTCAGACAGGTTTACAGATTTTTCGATTCTGTTCTTTGACGATGACAGATTAACCGCCGTTATGCCTGCCAATATCAGTGAGGGTATATTGTATAGTCACGGCGGTTTAACTTTTGGCGGTGTTGTATCGGACCGTAAAACGAAAACACCCATGATGCTAAAAATATTTGATGCGTTAACGGACCACCTGAAAAGACGGGGAATTAGAAAAATTGTATACAAGTCGATACCATATATATATCACGATGTACCGGCGGAGGAAGACTTGTACGCCCTTTTTGTTCATAATGCCAGGCTTTTTCGACGAGACGTCTCCTCCGCGATATGTATGCAAGAAAGGGTCGCCTTTAGTAAAGGCCGAAAATGGACGGTAAAGAAAAGCAAAGGTTCCGGGCTGGATGTTAAAAGGAGTTACGATTTTGGGACTTTTATGGCCATTGAGAAAGCCACTTTACAACAGAAGCATGGGATCGATCCTACCCATACCACAGATGAGATACAATTGCTTGCAAGCAGATTTCCGGAAAACGTGAAACTCTTCGGGGCCCACAAAGATGAGACTATGCTCGCCGGTGTAATTGTTTATGAGAGTAAAAGCGTCGTCCATACTCAATACATTGCAACCACTGATGAGGGGAAAAAGGAGTATGCTGTAGATTCAATATTAGACCTTCTTATAAACGGATACTATGCTGAAAAGAAGTATTTTGATTTTGGCATATCAACGGAGGAAAATGGATTTCATTTGAATGAGGGTCTTATTCGTTTCAAAGAAGAGTTTGGCGCGCGCGCGGTTGTTCACGATTTTTATGAATTGGATATAGTCTGAAATTTTGGGGATAGAATTATGAAAGAAGCGGTGATAGTTTCAGGCGTAAGAACCGCACAGGGAAAGTTTACCGGTGCGTTGAAAGATTTTTCAGCACCACAACTGGGGAGCATAGTGATAAGAGAAGCTGTTAAAAGAGCGGGCATAGAGCCGGAAGATGTTGAAGAAGTTCTCATGGGAAATGTTGTATCGGCAGGACTTGGACAGAATGTCGCAAGGCAGGCAGCAATATGGGCGGGTTTACCATACGAAGTTGGTGCTGTTCACATTGATATGGTCTGTGGCTCTTCCCTAAAAGCGGTTGCTTTAGCCACCCAGGCCATCAAGTCAGAAGACGCAGATGTTATTGTTGCCGGTGGTATGGAGAGTATGACAAATTGCCCTTATCTGTTAGATAAGGCAAGGTTTGGCTATCGTCTCTTTGACGGGACATTAATTGACGCCATGGTGAAAGATGGATTATGGGATATTTACAATGATTTTCATATGGGAATGACCGGTGAAATCATAGCTGACAAATATGGTATAACTCGAGAAGACTGCGATAAGTTTGCGCTGTGGAGTCATCAAAAGGCCGCGAAGGCAGCCAAAGAGGGGAAATTTAAGGATGAAATAGTCCCTGTAGACATAAAGCAAAAAAAGGGTGATGCTGTTGTTTTTGATGAGGATGAGGGGATAAGGGAAGATACAACACTTGAAAAATTAGCTGGATTAAAAACTGTTTTCAAAAATGATGGGGTAATTACGGCTGGGAATGCATCACAGATAACAGATGGCGCTGCAGCGGTAGTGGTTATGAGTAGAGAGAAAGCAAAGGAAAAAGGGATTGAGCCATTAGTCACAATAAAGGGATATAACACCAGCGGGGTTAAACCTGAAAACGTGATGGAGGCTCCCGTACACGGTGTAAGAAACCTGCTCAAAAAATTGGGTATTGGTATGGACGATATTGATTTGGTGGAACACAATGAAGCTTTTTCCTCTGCGTCCATCGTTGTTATGAAAGAATTGGGCATAAAAAGGGAGATATTTAATGTGCATGGCAGCGCAGTAGCTTTGGGGCATCCTATCGGGGCCAGCGGCGCAAGGATTTTAGTTACGCTCATTCATGCAATGAGGAACCATGATAAGACAAGGGGTTTAGCTACATTATGTCTTGGGGGAGGAAATGCTGTTTCTATGGTTGTTGAAAGATAAGAAGATGAATGATGAGTTAACGTAAGAGGAGTATTACGATTAGCTCAGAAACATCTAATGTTTATCGATATTATAAAAGAGAATATGCAGCACCAAAAGAGAAATCAAAATAAGCGGCAGATAGCAATTCCATTTGTTCATTTAAAAAGAGAATATACCCAGGTAAATGAAGAAGTAACTCTTGCAATGCAAAGAGTTATACAGAGTGGATGGTTTATCTTAGGGGAAGAACTTGAAGGATTTGAGAAAGAGTTCTCAAAATATATAGGTGCAACATACGGGGTGGGTGTAAATTCGGGTTCTGATGCTCTTTTTCTGGCAGTTAAAGCCCTTGGAATAGGAGAAGGCGATGAGGTAATAACGGTTTCCCATACATTTATATCGACAGTGGATGCTGTTGTGAGAAACGGGGCCAAGCCGGTCTTCGTTGATATTGATCCTGATACATATTGTATTGATGTTTCAAAAATAGAACAGGCAATAACAGATAAAACAAAGGCCATTTTACCTGTTCATCTTTACGGCCACCCGGCAAATATGGACCCTATTATGGAGATTGCCCAAAAGCATAAACTCTGTGTAATAGAAGATGCCTGCCAGGCACATGGCGCAGAATACAAAGGTAACAAAGCAGGCAGCATAGGGGCTGTGGGATGTTTTAGTTTTTATCCTGCCAAAAATCTTGGGGCTTATGGCGATGGAGGCATAGTAGTAACAAATGATGAAAAATTGGCTGAGAAATTGAGGATGATGAGGAATTATGGTCAGCCAAAAAAGTACTATCACGATTTTGTAGGAGTTAACAGCAGGTTGGATGAAATTCAGGCGGCAATACTGAGAGTGAAGTTAAAACACCTGGATGAGTGGAATGAAAGAAGAGGAAAGATAGCCAAACTATACAATAAGTTTTTTGAAGATTCCGATGTAGTCGCGCCTGTTGAAAAAGAATACGCCAATCATATTTACCATCTGTATGTGATAAGGCACAAAGACAGAGACAAGCTCCAACAGTATCTGCTAAAGAATGGAATTCAAACACAGGTACATTATCCGATTCCCGTTCACAAGCAGAAGGCTTATTTGGACTCTGGTGGTGACGCTCAACTACCCGTTACTGAAAAGATGTGTGGTGAAATACTGTCTTTACCTATATATCCCTCGTTAAAGAATAAAGAGTTAGAATACATTGCTAATACGATAAAGGGGCTGCGCGGATGAGATGTAAGAAGTGTGATGATGGCCGACCCCAACCAGATGTATCAATAATAGTAATAAATTGGAACACCGATAAATTACTGGAACAGTGTTTAACCTCGATTGTGGAGAACACAAAGGACATTTCTTATGAAATGATGATAATAGATAACAATTCTGCAGGCACAGGCTTTAAGAGAGTCAAACAAAGATTTTCAGAGCATACAAACTTTAACTGGATAGAAAATAGCGAGAATATAGGGGGCATAGCGAATAATCGAGTTATGCCAGACTGTGGGGGAAGATATTTGTTGTTAATGGGACCTGATACGGTTGTACATCCTCAATGTCTCGATAAAATGGTGGATTTTTTGGATAACGAGAAAGAGGCGGGAGCAGTAACAGCTAAATTGCTGAATCCAGACGGGACGCCGCAAAATTATTATTTTAAGTTTTGGAATTTACCTATGGTCTTCTTTTCAACCGGGATTGGACAATTAATAGATAAAATATTTCTTAAAGGTAGGTTTAAGCGATATTATTTCGGCGGGGACATTGATCCAAACATGATAAATGTTGTTGAACAACCTGCCGGGGTGTGTTTTATGTTAAGATGGGATTCATTGGCCGCGGATTATATAACAGATGAAAGCATACCCTTTTACTGTGGCGATGTAGATTTATGCAAAAGGATATATCAGAGCGGCTATAAAATTTTCTTACTGCCTTCTGCCGAGGTAATTCATTATACTTCTTCCTCCTTCAAGCAGACAGATAAGAAGTGGAGAGTCAGGGAACAGAGAGCAAGTTCAATAAAGTACTTCAAAAAACACCATAAGCGCAAAGTTATATTTCTTAAACTAATAATTGTGTTGGATGTGGCTACAACATATGTTTATACAAAGTGCCTTCCAAACTGGATTCGGAAAAGACTTGACAGCGCTGGTTCTTGACGTAAGTGCTCCGCTTTTTCGGTGTTTTTTGCGGTGCGGCGTGTTGAACCTGCCGGAAGATTGTTGAAATTGAGATGAGATTTTAGTATTGTAGGACTTATGCAAACAGGAGTGTATCTCTGAAGTGTAAATGGGAAATCCCAGATATGGAATCTTAATTTCTGGAAGGATTGTTAATTTTCGTTTAGACGACACATTATGAAATGTTTTCAGACACTCTGCAAGAGAATCTTGGAGATATTGAACATGCCGTTCATTCTCTCCGAGTATTTTCATAAGAAGACCGGTGAAGGATATCATGTCGGCCTCCTCACGAAACTCGTTCTCGTTTTCAAAATCATGAGGAACACGCGAAAGATCGTTACTGCATCTCATTTCTTCGAGCATCTTGTAATGGCAACGAGAATATTAAACATTCCGAAATCTGTTGAAGGCAGTGTGGTGGAATGTGGGTCTTACAAAGGCGGCAGCACCGCCAATTTGCCCCTGATTTGCGGGATTACCAATCGTCAACTTGAAGTTTTTGATTCATTTGAGGCTTTGCCTGAACCTTCGAAGCATGATGAGGCCCATGTTATCTTGGACTTAAAGGAGACTCATACTTATTCTAAAGGTGCTTGGTGCGGCAGCCTTGAGGAGGTCAAAAGAAATGTTTCCAAGTACGGGAGAATAGACGTTTGCAATTTTCATGTCGGCTACTTTGATAGTACGCTGCCGGGGTTTCGAAAGAAGTGTGTATTCGTTTTCTCTGACGTAGATTTAAGAGATTCACTGGTCGCTTGTGTTAAGTATCTGTGGCCATTGCTTCAAGACGGATGTAGTTTGTATATACACGAAGCGAACCATCTGAACCTCGCAAGTCTGTTCTTCGATAAAGAATGGTGGCGTAGCAATTGCAATTGTGATGCTCCCGGATTGATAGGTGCTGGCAGTGGGTTAGGTCTTGTCCCAAGTAGTGGTGGTTTCAAAAGCGCGTTAGGCTATACTGTTAAAAATCCAAAGGTCTAAGTCGTAGATGAGGTATCACAGATGAGAGTTTAAGCGTGATTATTGCGACGAACCTCCAGCGAGGTGTTGCTTTCAGGCTGACTTGACTTCGCCGAGCACCTTGCGCAGCATAAAGATGGACAACGCTATACGATAACAGGAATTTTGTATTAGAAGCAGTACGACTTTATAGGAATTCAAGTATGAAAATATTCAGAGTAAATACTTTGGAGATCGGAGCCATAAAAGTTATCAGGTTTGCGCGTTTTTGCGACCACCGAGGCTATTTTACTGAACATTATAGAAAAAGCGATTTTATGAATCAGCCGGAACTGGATTTCACGAAAGATGTGGAATTTGTGCAGGCCAATGAGAGTTACTCCCAGAAAGGGACAGTCAGAGGTTTGCACTTTCAGTGGAATCCGTATATGGGGAAGTTAGTGCGCACCTTAACAGGTAGAATGATTGATATGGTTTTAGACATAAGAAAGAGTTCCCCAACATTTGGCCAGATTGTCCTCTATGATATGCCTGCTGATCATAGAGCAGATTATCAGGAGTGGATTTGGGTCCCTCCCGGATTTGCTCATGGCAATTTTTTTACCGAAGATACTATGATCGAATACTTTTGTTCGGGCGAGTACAGTCCAGGTTGCGAGGGTATTATATCGCCTCTGGCGAAGGACATAGATTGGACATTGTGTAATAATGAATGGAAAAAGCTATTTGACAGCATCGCACCTACGACAAACTTGATAACAGACAAGGATAAGAATGGCTTATCTGTAAATAGCTGGGAGAGTGACGAGCAATCGGGCAATTTTGTTTACGGACAATTGTAATTTATCACTTCAGGGAGATCTGATAATTGACAGATAAATCAAAGACAATTTTTACGGACGGAAGCGGTTTACTGGGCTCCGAATTCAAGAAGATATTGCCAGACATTAAATACCCTTCTTCAAAAGAGTTTAATGTTACAGACTATGCTCAAATGAGAGGATATTTAGGGCCAACCGGCTGTGATCTGATAATCCATGCAGCAGCGTTTACTTCCCCGCCTCTGATAGACAAAGATCCATTGAAGGCAATCGAAGTGAATGTTATCGGCACTTCAAATATTGTGAAACTCTGTTCAGAATTCGAAGCCCGATTAATATACATCAGTACTGATTATGTGTTTAAGGGCGACAAAGGCAACTATAAGGAAGACGACCCTGTTTACCCTGTGAATAAATATGCATGGTCAAAATTAGGCGGAGAGTGCGCGGCAAGGATGTACGACAAGTCACTGATAATAAGAACAACATTTGGCCCTGATGTATTCCTCTATAACAAGGCATTTGTAGACCAGTGGACGAGCAGAGAAAGTGTATCAGCTATAGCAAAAAAAATCAGCAAGCTGATCGACAAGAACATCACCGGTGTTATACATGTCGGGGGAAATAGAAAAACTGTATTCGAATATGCAAAAAATCTTGATGAATCCAGGGACATAGGGGAACTATCTATAAACGATGTTAGTTTTGCCGTTCCTGTCGATACATCACTGAACTGTGAGAAGTATAACAAATTGGCAAATGGAGGGGGATAAAATTAAGGACAAGAAAAATGAGGATTTTAATTGCAGGCGGTGCAGGATATATCGGTTCGTTCTTGATACCTGTATTGCAGGAACATGGGTATGATATTGACGTCGTGGATCTGTTGTGGTTTGGCAACTTCTTGCCCGACAGTATCAAGGTCGCCAAGAGGGACTTGTTTAAGTGCAAAGAAAAAGATCTGGAAATATATGATCAAATTATTTTTCTGGCCGGCCTTTCAAACGACCCAATGGCCGAGTTCGAACCCTCAAAGAACTTTATATATAATGCGGCGCTTCCTTCTTATTTGCCTTCGTTGCAAAGAACGCGGGCGTCAAACGCTTCATATATGCCTCATCCTGCTCGGTTTACGGATACACTGTTAATGAACTTTACAATGAAGACAGCCCTGTGACGTGTGGCTACCCATATGGGATATCAAAACTACAGGGTGAAAGGGGAGTAATCCAACAACAGGATGAGAAATTCTCTGTGATAGCGCTGCGAAAAGGTACTGTGTGTGGTTTCAGTCCGCGAATGAGGCTTGATTTGATAGTCAATACAATGTTCAAGTTTGCTATGAGTGAGAGAAAAATCACGGTAAATAATCCTTCTATTTGGCGTCCAATCCTTGATATCAGGGATGCTGCAACTGCATATTTGAGGGCTATACAGGCCGATTATTCCTTAAGCGGAGTTTACAATATAGCATCTGACAACTACACGGTCGGCCAGGTCGGCGATATGGTAAAGTATGAAGTTGAAAAACTCACAGGAGAAAAAATAGGTATTACAATAAACCACATCGAGGATTTTCGAAATTATAAGGTCAGTATAGACAAAGCGAAGACATATCTGGGGTTCCAGCCACAGCATACGATAATGGACATTATCGAAAACCTGTACGAACACAAAGAAAAATTCGAAGATTACAATAATGACCAGTTCTATAACATCAAAGTTTTCAAAAAACTCAAATAGTAAATACGTTATTATTTTGATTTGGCTAAACAATATGACCCTTGTTAAATGTGTATTAAAAATTGCAAGCCGGTATTAGAACCCGGCTGCGGCAGAAATAAATGCCCTGGAGCAATTGGGTGCGATTTAACAAGTTACCGGATTTTTTGTTTTTGGTGTGTGAATTGATTATCAGGCGCAAGCAAAAAGCCGATATGATTTTGCTGTGCTATATTCGCGGCGGCTGGGTTATTTAAGAGCAGCTTATGGAGCGGACTAATACAATCACTGTAGCGGCGCTGACAGGTGGTTCTCGCGACCCCGCCTCCCGCTTTCGGGGCAGACAGTACATCCCTCGGCTTGCACGGCAGGGGATTCTCGTTGAGGAGCATATACCGTTTTTTGGGAAAAGCTGTGGATTGCCGAGCCCTTTCAAGATTTGCTCAAGAATCCCGGCGCTTTTCAGCAGCCGTCATGCCGACCTTGTCTGGGTGAGCAGGGAACTGGTCCAGGGTTATGAAACCTTTGAGCGTTTACTCAAGCGTCCACGAGTAATAGATGTTGATGATGCTATCTGGTTAAGCAGGCCTTTTGGTTTTTTTGCGGTGGCTGATATCGCACGATCAATGGACGCAGTAATAGCAGGCAATGATTACCTGGCGGAGTACTTCAGCAGATATTGCAGGAAAGTTTATGTCGTGCCTACTGCTATTGATTTGAATCGATATCAATTGCGTCCTGACTCCGGGAGTGAGACGCCTAAAAGGTTTGTCATTGGCTGGACCGGCATGGCATGTAATTACAAATACTTGAAGCTCATTGAAAAGCCTTTGAAGCGTTTTCTACAAGACTATCCGGATGCCGAATTACTGCTCGTGGCACAACGAGCCTGGAAATCTCGTGAGATTGGAGGCATAACCGAAAGTTGTGGGATTGCACCTGAAAGGATAAGATTTGCTCCCTGGAGTAAAGAGAACGAGGCCAAGGTCTTACAAGAAATGTCAGTGGGTCTTATGCCACTGTCGGATGACAAGTGGACACGGGGCAAGTGCAGCTTCAAGATGCTGCAGTATATGGGGGTGGGCCTGCCGGTCATTGTTTCGCCTGTAGGCATGAACCGAGATGTTTTGCAAAAGGCCGACATCGGTTTTGCAGCTAATTCACCCGATGAATGGTATGATGCTTTGAAGTCCCTTTATGAGGACCGGTCCCTTGGCGTGAAGTTAGGATTGGCAGGTCGCAGATTGGTGGAGCAGTTTTATAACGCCGATTTGATTGCAGCCGAATTGGCTCGTATATTCAAATCAGTGTTGGGCCGGTAAACTTATTTGACTGTATCGTTGGTTTTATCCTGCATTTATCGGTGTCGATTCGTTATTTGCCGAGCTTATGTAATTCTGCAAACATAGTTTTATATATCTCCACGATTTTTGTAATATCGTGATGCCCTTCTGCGTATTTTCTTGCATTTTCCCCACGTTTTACATAGTGCTTCTCTGCAAGCATAACTTTGAGAGAATCAAGCATCCGCTGCCAATTGCCATTGCAACCGATACCGCAATTGTGCTTAGTTATGAAACCGTCCGGGTCGACCTTCAATGACAATATCGGCGTGGCGCAATTGCACGCCTGAACAAATGTATTCGGGAAACCCTCCGAATCGCTCGTATTCACAAACACTTTCGCTCGCTGAAAGTAGCTGTCAATCTCACTGAACGGCACTCGCTCAATAAATTGCAGATTTTTAACTTCTTTGGCCTGGGCCATCAATGCTTCATAATTCTCATCGTCTGTCGCCTCCTGACAGACCATAGCAAACATTTCATTAGGGGTGCTTTCAGCCAGTTTTATAAAAAGCTCAGGTCTTTTTAAGTGCGTGCTCCGGCCGACCCAAAGTACAGTATCCCGTATCTTTTGACTTAACTCCGCCAGTCGCTGTCCGTTACGTATTACTGTCGAGGGAATACCAACAGAGTCTTGTAGATTTTCTTTATCTATCTCATTTTGCACAATGACTTGTCCTGCCTTTTTCAGAGACCAGGCAAATGCTCTCTTCAACAAGCGTCGTCCCCTGAGAAACGTTCCATCGCATTCGCCTTGATTAGCTGTACGATAAACGAAAGTTCTTTTATGCAGACTGCAAAATAGTGCGATCAGGAATGTGCCCCAGGAGACTGCTTCCTGAAAATATATTTGAGAGTCAGCAGCGTGCAGAGCCTTCCATACTTTGGCAGCACCAGTTACCGGATTCTTATTAAAATCGACACTTTTGATAACCCTGATGCCCTCAATGGTCTCGAAATCCTCCTGTCCATAGTCGGCAGTGATAAGACTTACTGCAAAGTTTTCGTCTTTGGCCAGTTCCGTCGAAAGAAAGTACAAGTCCACCTCCGCTCCGCCAAAGACTTTTTTCACATCAGGATTAAACAATGGGTATGCTTTTGGCGCAATGAAACAAACTTTTATAACTTTTGATGTATCGCTCGAGCTCATACACATAAAGCCTTACTGACTGATAATCTTCTCAGTGTGCTGAATATACCGCCTTGCCCGACTAAGTCAATTGAAACATTTCATGCTTGTGTATGCTCAGTTCAAACCATCAGCATACAGTTCAATCATCGACCAGCTTAGAAACTATCTTGATTATTCTTTTGTTGTCTTTATTGCATCTTTTGGACAGGCGCAATAATTAAGGCGTGGTCTCGCAGTAAACGAAACCATGCCATCGTGGTTGATGTAACTCGTGATTGGCCATCCACTTTCTTATCGGATTCACTATGGGCGCGGCGGCGGAGGCCCTGGTGGAATTGGCGGCGGTGGTGGTCCTGGCGGCGGCGGTGGTGGAGGCGGCTCTTTGACTACAGTAATTCCCACTGCCGGCGAGGTCGTCGCTGCTCCTTCGTTGTCGGTGGCCTTGGCCGTAAGACTGTAGGTACCCACTGGGTGCTCATACCAATCGGTTGTCCAACCATCAGCCCCATCGTTATCCTCTCCGATTTTGTTCTCATCGGCGAAGAATTCCACCATCACCACTGAACCGTCATAGTCCAGTGCATCGGCCTCGATTTCTATCGTCTGGTCAGGATTGAACTCGGCTCCATTCTGCGGCCTGGTAATAATCACATTGGGCGGCCAGTTCGAGCCCGGCGGTTGAGGACCATAGCCCAATGAGCTTAGCGAATAGAGCAGCTTTTCAATGCTTTTCTCCAGCGCCTTTTTCGATAGCTCTTCATGCTGAATGGCCGAATGAATTGTCTGCATCGCTTTGATTATGTCACCTTTCTTCAAATCGCCGTAATCTCCACTTTCGAGCAATTCCTCAAGCGCTTCGTACGCCGCCCATTCTTTTTCTAAAGCAGCATCAATCCTTTCCAGTGCCTCAAACTTCTTAGTAATCGCCTCCTCAATCCTCGCAACAGCAATTTCATATGGTGTCGGGGGTGTCGGGGGTATAGTTTCGTATGCCCCAATATCGAACTCCGGCAATTCACCATTGTTGTCCACGTCCGGAAAATCAATTGGTCGTATTTGGCCTTCGATATCAGTATAAACACCCGCATCCATACCGGCGTCGATACACGGTGACTCATCAGACAAATAATAATCGCGTGCATACAGGTCGGGATTTGAGGCATCGACAAACAACGGGTCAGCATCGATGTTTCCGCCCCCATCGATAACAGAACTGCCACTTCGGTTAACCACTTTAGGGCCGTTCCATCCACCGTCGATATCGCAATAACTGATCGTGGGATGACAGTCAATGTTATTGTCTATCTCATCTCCTGTAGACGCATTATTCCCCCAGAAAATGCAGTTAGTGATAATCGGCGAAGCGTACGGGGCGTTACAAATCGCACCTCCGTAGTGAGTTGAGTTTCCATTGAAGGTGCAGTTAATTATAGTCGGCGAGCTGCGGTCGTTTCTGATTGCACCGCCTGACTCGAGGGCTGTATTTCCCACAAACAGACAATTCACAATCGTTGGTGAAATATCGCCTCCGCTGAATATCGCTCCCCCATCGGCGGAGGAATTATAGCAAACATTTTCAATGAACACACACCCACTTACCAAAGCAGCACTGTTGCTAAAAAGTGCAGCTCCCGCATGGTCTCCGGCCCTGTTTTCTTTGAATGTACAGTTCTCAATCACAGGCGATGATACGCCTACATCTATTGCACCACCGTCATGCTCTGCTGAGTTCGCCAGGAATATACAGTCTTTGATTGTAGGGCTGCTATTTTCAAAACTTATTCCACCGCCGTTATAAGACGAACCTCTCGTAATTGTAAAACCCTCCACTGTGGAGTTCTGGTTTTCACCAGTGTGGAAATAGAATGCAGGTCCATCGTTTTCGCAATCAATGGTAGTAAACTCCGGGCCATTTACTGAGCGAACTGTTATTGTACGTCCCGCAAAATCGAGGTTTTTGTTCCCCGTTCCAGTATAGGTGCCGTCGGCGACAATAATTACATCACCATCCACAGCGGCGTCAACAGCGGCCTGAATCGTAAGGTATTCGTCCGGCACAAGTAATTCATCCGCCAAAACTTGTCCACACAGAGCCAACAGACCAACCAGTGCCACAAAAAACATTTTCGCATTCATAATTTGTACCTCCAAATTAAAATAACTTTTTCTAATTGTTGCTCCGCGCAATCAAAGCAAAACAAGCACAAAGGTTCATCTCGGACTATTCCTCTGGTGATGCAGATACTCTTCAGGTGCTTCAGCCCACTATTATCTATAATCATAGACATTAACTGCTGAAAGTCAACTGAATTTTTGTTTTGCCTTTTTTGTAGCCTTTTTTCGCTCGAAATGAGTCCTCTTCCCCACCACTTTGGGTGTGCACATTCAGTGATTTTCCCTGGATTTCCCGCAAATTCGGCTCTTAACTGCACGCGTCGGTGTTTAGAACCTCATTGTAGCAGTTTAAGTACTGCTGGGCTATTTTTTTCCAGTTGAATTGCTGTTCTGCCCGCTTTAGAGCATGCTCTCCCAGTTGCCGTCGAAGGTCGTCTGACTCAATCAGCTTCAGCAGCATTTTGCGGATACCTTCGGTGTCCCTCGGCTCGACAAGTAATCCCGCCTTTCCCACGACTTCGGGACAGCCGCCTGCTGTGCTGGTGATTATCGCCATTCCCGAAGCCAGTGCCTCTAATAATACGGACGGGAAGTTCTCAGCTTCAGACGGGAAAATAAATATCGAGCTTTTTTTGAACAGCTCATAGAAATCTGGTTGGCTTTTGTCAAGCCAGCCCCAGAATTTAATAGGTGTTTTAGAGTCCTCTGCCAGTCGTTTTAGCTCAGAGAGATATGGGCCCTGACCAATGATATTTACCTGCCAATCCAATTCCATACTCTTTATAGCTTCGATGGCGTATTGGAATCCTTTGAACTGAAAAATCCGGCTGCACATTAAGATACTTTTGTTTTTATCCCCTGGTTTGAATTGGTCTGTATCAATTCCGTTATGAATTACTTTCACCTTTGCATCCGAGCAATTTTCAAGTATTTTCTCTTTCAGTGTTCCGCTCGGTGAAGTCAGAAGGAGACAGCTACGGGCCAGAAATCGCCATGCAGGTTTAATAAGCTTATGGACCATTCCGAATCTGTCAGGATTATGTTCCGGCACGTCTGTTCCGTGACAGGTGATGATAAAAGGTATGCCTGTAAATTTGCTTACGAGCCAAGCGAGGGGGCCGCCGGGGACAATAAAATGGCAGTGGATGATGTCGTATTTTTCCCTTTTGGTCAGCCTGATAGTTTTAATCAAAGCGCCCGGCACGTATGTCGCCAATTCGTGTGCATAGCAAATGTTTGGTCTTTTTCGAATTGCCGGTGTTCTGTAAATATTTACTCCGTCTACCGTCTCAAATCGAGGCAGGTCGCGATATCGCATTGTTACCACGTCCACCTGATGGCCCATCTGAACGAGTTGTTTAGACAGTTCAAAGGTAATCGGGCTTGCGCCGCCGCCTACGGGGGGGAACTCGTGATTTAGCATAAGTATTTTCATTGTTTTATTTTCTCAGCAATTACATACAGATTCGTCTGCAGGGCAAGAGGCATACGGCGAAAATTTATATACTTGAAGATATTGCCTACAGGTCCAAGCTTTTTGAACTTCTTTATAGCGAATTCGTTTATAGGATTCATCTTGACAAATCGTGCCTCGAATCCATGCCTGGGCAACCGCAGCCTCCTCCCTACTTTTGTAGCTGATTCAAACGTTAAATTTGGGTTTTTACCACGATTTCGCTACAACCAACAATTGCCCATCAAGCAGTATACTCCACAATCTTTCTACGGTCTCAAAAAAAGCCTAAAAATGATAAGTACGATGCTCACTTTGACGAAGACCGCTCACTTTTTCTAATCGCCAGTGAAAGAGTCGGCAAAATAACTACACCTGATACAAGATAGATGATCTTAAAGACATATTTCATAATTCTTTGAATATACTTGGCTTTGGGATATTTATTGGTAATGCTGACGGCATATCCTGCATACCAAAGATCGATCCGGTCACGAAACCCAAAACGATTCGGCTTTAATAGAACGGGGTGCCCATTGCCACTCTCATCCCGCAATATGCCCATAATTTCTCTCACGCTGCTGCCGCGTATACCTCGTCTCAGAAGAGATTCCCAACTGTCATCCCGACGGAGGCGTTTAGAAAATCGACACGCAACCGCATGTGCAAATCTATCAGGCAAATAATTAATGAAAGGTAATTGTGAAGTATGTCCTTCAAAAGGAAAGTATCGATATGGTGTCTGGTCTATAAATAAAACGCCTCCTGGTTTTAAAACCGACCAAAGTTGATGTAATATAACTTTTCGCTCATTAGGCAGAAGATGTTCAAAAACCGCACTTAAAATGACAAAATCAAATTCGCCAATATTCTCAGGAAGTTCCTTACCACTTGGAGAGGCTAAAAATTCCACATGTTTGAACCCATAGTGCCGTGCCCTTAACTTAGCAATGGAAAGCAGATCGCTGCTAAGCTCAACGCCCACAATGCGTGTTGTGGGGAACATCCTTGCAAGAATCATGGTGGACGCCGCACAACCACACCCAAAATCCAGCAACCTTTTATGCGCAAAGGATTCGTCATCAACGTACCCTAAGATGTTTTTCTCAAGACAAATCTGTGCATATGACGGGTCCTCCTCCCGCCGAATCTCGTCACATAAATAAATGGGCCCCTTTACACGAAGGATCTGTTCAATCAATTCTCTCGGATAAGATGTCTCACAACTTCCGAATGGGATCGAGATTAACTCATCCAGGGGACATACGCTTACACGTCTCTTGGCGTTGGGCAACTCTTCAACTTCTATTTTAGCGTTGGGATGTTCCAAACAGATTGACATTAGTTTATTTCCTGCGTTTTTCACTTCTCCACGTCGTTTTTCAAGTTTCTCAAATTTGCCCTACAAAAAGCGAACACCAATTGAAATTGTCCTATTTTACAAAGTCCGGCTCAAATTGTCACCTTTGTTGCTTAATCCATTGCTGACCAGGTTGTTGTTGACTGCGAATTTCCTGAGCATACAAAGGTGTGCCTTACCCGCTCCGCCCCCAATCGGCGGAAATTCGTAATTGAGCATTAGTATTTTCATTATGCCGCTGTGAAAGTAATAGCCTTGCCTTTACTTCTTGTTAGTCTCTCTTTTTATGGGCGATAACATACATATTCGGCTGCAGGATAAGAGGTACGCGGCCAAAATTTATATGCTTGAAGATATTGCCTATGGGTCCGAACTTTTTTAATTTCTTTAGAGTAAATTCATTTATAGGGTTCATTTTGACAAATCGAGCTTCGAATCCATGCCTGGATAATCGCCGCCTCAATTGGCCGGGTGAATGCAGTGAAGGGTGGTAGTGTCGCCATCGCAGTGTTCTCGTCTGCAGCGTCTCAAAGATAATATTGCTGTACTTGTTTGGTGTCTGGAACAGGTAGTAGCCGCCCGCACGAAGGACACGAAAGACCTCGCTTATATGTCTTTCAACCTGGGCAATATGCTCGAGCAAATCAAAGCTCAACACAATATCGAAGGTCTCATCCTCAAACTGTAGTTCTTCTGCCGCCTGAACGTCGAGTTTGATGTCGCCGTATTTTTTAAGACCGTAAGTAATCGCCTCGCGTGATATGTCTCTGCCTATAATATCATGTCCCTGCCTGGTCAGCTCGAACACTATGCTGCCGATACCGCAGCCGATTTCTAAAATCTTATGATTTGGCTGTAGCAGATTTGTTTTTGCAAGGAATTCCAGATTCGTCTGCAGGTTCCCAAATTCTTCCTTGCCTGCCTCAAGTCCACTGCGCCAGGATTTATCATAGACTTCTTGTTGCTTTTTAAGGTCCTTATCCATCCACCTTATCAGGCCTTTTGTTACCCGGTAATGCTTTGTGTGTCTATTTCCGCTCGAAAAGGACATTCTCTCCGAACACCCTGTGGACAAGCCGACCGTCTCTTGTTCTTACATATTGACTGAATTCTGCAATCTGGTAGTTATTCATAACGAATTCTCTTAACGGCTTCATCGCCTCATATCGAAGAGCCTCGTCGGGCTCGATTCTCTCTCGCAGAATTTCTGAATACGCTGCATCATATCTATCTATTATCAGTTTATTGGCTGGTAAAAAGCCGGCTTCTTTCATACCCATAAACCCTTTCGGCAGTATTGGCCATAATTCCAAAGGCGGCCTGTTCCACGGAAAGTGACTCTTATGAGTATCAACCATAAACTTGGGCGGCTCCTTCTCGAACGCGCTCAATATTTCGGCAACTCTATTCGAGAGTGCTGTTGGGGACAGCGTATGCATTGTCCCTTCAAACGCCTGCGGCACGGAACTCAATCTCTGTGCCTGTACATATATTCCCGGCACCCAGCCCCAGACGTAGATTGTATCACTGTCGGTGGAATTGTTGCGTATGTACTCACCCGCAACTTCCCAGTAACCTCTTGCTCCTTTTGCCACCTCTTTGAACTTCTGGGCATAACCTCTACGTTTTTCCGGCTCGCCGGTGGCCGGATTGGTGTAAATGACATTGGAGTGCGGGCTTCTTGCTATGCCGAAGAATATGTGCCACGACATTCCTATCATAACAAGCAGGCCTGTAACACCAACGACCTTCCATACGTTCTTATTTACAGGGTTTGCGAGCAGTTCGGTATAGGCGGCAATCAAGTATCCGCCTAACATTGCGGCCGACGCGTTCAACGGCAGATAATACTGCTCATAAGAACGCGGACTGACACACACAAATCCCATATCAAGCAGCCACCACACTGTGAAGAGCAGCACGAAGCGGTCGCAGCTTCTTTTCTTCTTTTTTTCCGCCGATACCGCCCTGCGAATCAGCCGCACAATTCTTACTGCAATTGCGCCCGCTGCCAGTGCTATCGGCAGTATCAACAGCTTATAATAGCGCAGCACCCTGCGTCCTACTTCTTTTCTCTCTTCGACCCCCAGTGCCTGCCAGCTTTTATAAACATATCCCGGCAGCAACTTTGCCAGCAACCCTTTCTCCTCCTGAGGTTTGTCTGGAGCCGCACTCTCATCGGTCTCAGATTCCGCCGGGTTGTCCTCGGCACCTTTCTGAGAGCCTGCAAACGATGAGACTATTGGCTTCCATACGAACGAATATGGTAACGCCTGGCCACCGTGCCAGATCAGCAGCCAAACATATACAGGTGCTATTACAATCACTGCACCTGCAGCTAACAGCCCTATGTCTGAGGCGGTTTGTTTCCAGCTTCTGTGTTTGAGCACGGGTTGTGCCAGTACGAATAAACCGATTGCGGCCAAAGCTGAGGCCCCTGTTTGCTTGAACAAAGGGGCCCAGATTGCGAACGCACCGGCCAAAGCGGCCCACCACCATCTGCCGCCAAGTTGTCGGAACACAAAACAGCTCATTGCCATCACTATAAAGGCTATCATGTGCTGTTCTTTGACGTTGCCGAACTTTGCGATAAGCGGTGCAGACAGATAAACTGATGCTACTATCACACTCACGGCGGCAGGCAGCGTTCCGAAGAGCTTGCGGAGCGCGATAAACATTAGTATCAATGCCGCTGCCTGCAAAATTCCCTGTATGAGTTTCGGCCCCGTTTCACTAAATCCGCACAACGATACTCCCATGATATTGACCAGCAGTGTCCCCATCTGGGCGCTGGGTCTTTCGTCGGTGCCGATTGTTGCGCCGCGCAGTATCTTTTCCGCTGAGTACACGTATGCGCCGCTGTCGTAAGGCCCGGGCTGGTTAAACTCAAAGTATTTTCCCAGAACGAACGGTATTGCCGCCAGGATTGCAATTATTGCCAAAACCACAAATTTCTTTTTGCTTTCCTGTTGGATTTCCGTTTTGCCGCTTTTTGCAACATGGTGTGTGTGTTTAGCGGGGACAGGAGGTTTATGGATATGTGGTTTTACCTGCCTTCTTGAGTGTCTGTTCTTTCGGCCGGATTTGTTCATTTTTCGTCTCCGGTGTTGTCGGCGCCTCTGGCAGGCGATTCGAGGATTTCTTTGATGACGTAAGTTGGGCGATTTTGTGATTCGTGATATGTTCGCACCATAAGCTCGGCGAGCAGGCCCATCAGGATGAACTGAATGGTGGTAGTAATCAACACGGCTGTTAATACCAACAGAGGATTTCTGTTCATAGAAAAATTGTGCACGCATTTCTGGTAGAGCACTACCAGGCCTGAAGCAAGCGCGCCGAGCGCAGTTGCCAGACCGAGACCACCAAAGATGTAGATTGGCTTTGTGGAGAATGAGCCGAGGAACTTGACGGTAATCAGGTCTAATACCACTTTCAATGTGCGGCCCAGCCCGTATTTAGCGGCGCCGGCGGTCCTCGGCCTGTGGTTGACTACCATTTCGGCGATTCTGGCTCCGCTCCAGCTTGCAAGGGCCGGGATGAACCGGTGCATTTCGCCGTAGAGTTTTGTTTCAGCTAAGACTTCCCTGCGGTAGACTTTAAGGGTACAGCCGAAGTCGTGAAGTTTGACGCGTGTAATTGCAGCGATTAGCCAGTTTGCGATTTTTGAGGGAATCAGCCTGGTGATGGCGTTGTCGTGTCTCTTTTTTCTCCAGCCGCTGACAACATCGAATCCTTCGTGGAGTTTCTCAATCATTTTAGGTATATCTGCCGGGTCGTTTTGCAAATCAGCGTCGATTGCCACGATAATTTTGCCTCGTGCGTGGGCGAAACCGGCGGCCAGCGCCGCGGTCTGGCCGAAGTTTTTGCGAAACCGAATGACGCGGACTTTGTTGTCGGACTTTTGCAGCTCGCTTAATATGGTGAAGCTGTCATCGCTGCTGCCGTCGTCTATGAATATTATTTCGTAGTTGTGTTCATTGGTTAAAGTTTGTGTGATTTGTTCGTAGAGTGGGCTGATATTGTCCTGCTCATTCAGCAGCGGTATGACTACCGACACTTCGGGACTATTTTTGTCCATACTCGACTCCGTATAAATCAACTTTGCCGCTCTATAATAAGCGTTAAGCCTTTTATTTGCAACCCCCGCCGTTTTGCTTCGCAAAAACGAAGCAGCGGGGGCAAAATCGTTCCCCTTAAATATCGGCTGTAAAGCCGTGTTTGAGCAGCTAAAATCGGCCTGAAATGACAAAATTCGTATCTCCCGGCTGCGCCGTAGGCTTCGCCGAAGGCGAGCGTGCAGCGTGAAGTGTGGAAAGGATGATAAATCGCAGATTCAATCATCAAGCAGTAGTTTATCGCACCGTAATGTTGATTGTCCTTGCTCTTTTCGGCCTATAGAGTAAGATGGCATACCACAATGGAGCATAACGGACAGTTTGTGAATCACCGTGAGTATGGAAGGAGTTAATATGAATTCCGCAGAACGATACTTGAAGCTGCTGCTTCAAGTTGTTGGTATCACGTCCCTGCCGGCCATCGTGGCTGTTTTTATGCCGCACTCCTGGCTGGTGCGGGGCGCAGAGCTTGCCGAGCCAGGTACTCCGGTGCTGGTTCTTGTCTCCTACCTGGCCCGGCTGCTGTCGGCGTTCTACGTGCTCTTAGGCGGAATGATGGTTGTCTTTTCCGCCGACGTTCGTCGCTATGCCGGCCCTATCCGTTTAGTCGCCCTGTGGTCACTGATGGCGGTTGTCGGATTTCTGATATATGGTGCCCCCGCCCTTGCCAAAGGCGGCTTCGGCTGGTTTATCTGGTTTGTCGCCGGCGACGTCGCCTTCGGCTTTGCTTTAGCTGTCGCCATTCTTCTGTTGCAATGGCGAATCGCCGAACAAGACAACAGACAGGCCCCGGATGAAAATTGAGCCACAAGGAAATTGAAGAAAATGGAAGGAAGACAAATATGCGAAATCAGACAAGAAGAGAATTTCTGAAGGCGATAGGTCTTGCAGCGGCTTCAGCGCCGGTGGTATCTATCTTACAGGGCTGCGCGAGTGCAGGCCAAACGGGACGGGCGGGAAGCAAGCGGCCTAATATTGTCGTTATCATCAGCGACGATATGGGATATGCCGATATCGGATGCCACGGGTGCAGGGACATCGCGACGCCGAACATTGATTCGGTCGCGCGGAAAGGTATTCGTTTTACAAACGGGTACATCTCGTGTCCTGTGTGCAGCCCGACGCGTGCCGGGCTGATAACCGGCCGATACCAGCAGCGGTTTGGGCACGAGTATAACACCGGTCCGCCGCCCGGAGGCCAGAGAGAGCACGTCGGCCTGCCGCTGACAGAGGTTACGATTGCCGACGTCCTCAAATCCGCCGGCTATGTTACCGGCGCGGTAGGTAAGTGGCA